>MDTC01174848.1_pt1 | contig 12433 bp, 7 predicted proteins | sample 811181 | NCBI WGS metagenome assembly MDTC01 (sample SAMN05326644, study PRJNA326480) | marine metagenome | isolation source: seawater | place: Pacific Ocean: North | collected 2011
AAGAGGCCCTCGCAGTTTTAAAACTTAAAAAGAACAGAATTTTAATGGTTCTAAAGGACATCGAATTGCCTCTGATCTCAGTGCGAAGCTGTTTGAATGGATATTTGGTGCAAGATAAAGACGGGGTCACTGACACTGCTGAAATTTTAGAGAACGTGACCTTTTCAGAGCCAACAGAGGATCAAATTGATGATTTATTATTTGCTTCTAAGCTTTGTAAGCACACAAAGTCAAACACTATTGTACTGGCAAAAGGCAAACAACTTTGTGCCAGCGGAACTGGACAAACCAGCCGTGTAGATGCACTCAATCAAGCCATTCACAAAGCTAAATCTTTTGGTTTTGATTTAAAGGGAAGTGTGATGGCCAGTGATGCCTTTTTCCCTTTTCCAGATTGTGTAGAAATCGCAAAGAAAGCTGGGGTAACGGCTGTTATACAACCTGGTGGGTCTATTAAAGACCAGTTAAGTATCGATTATTGCAACGAAAATAAGGTGGCCATGGTATTTACCAAGACACGTCATTTTAAACATTAAAAAAATGGCAATTTAATAGATTGATTAAGCGTTATTTTTATTACATTTACGAGACATCATTTTTTTTCAAAACACACTAAAATTTTTTAATTTCTATGGGATTTTTTGACTTCTTAACAGAGGAAATTGCCATCGACTTAGGAACTGCAAACACCCTTATCATTCACAATGATAAAGTCGTGGTGGACAGTCCTTCCATTGTAGCCAGAGATCGTGTGTCAGGTAAAATTATCGCTGTTGGCAAAGAGGCTAATTTAATGCAGGGTAAAACCCATGAAAACATAAAAACCATTCGCCCTCTTAAAGACGGCGTTATTGCTGATTTTGATGCCTCTGAGCAAATGATAAGTATGTTTATTAAAAACATACCCGCCTTGAGAAAAAAGCTTTTTGCGGCTTCACTTAGGATGGTTATTTGCATTCCTTCAGGTATTACAGAAGTAGAAATGCGAGCTGTTAAAGAATCTGCAGAGCGCGTCAATGGAAAAGAAGTATACCTCATCCACGAGCCCATGGCGGCAGCCATTGGTATCGGCGTTGATATTATGCAGCCCAAAGGAAATATGATTGTGGACATTGGAGGAGGCACCACAGAAATTGCCGTGATAGCACTTGGTGGAATTGTTTGCGATAAGTCTGTAAAAGTAGCAGGAGATGTTTTCACCAACGACATCATTTACTATATGCGTACACAACACAATTTATACGTAGGTGACCGCACAGCAGAAAAAATTAAGATTCAGATTGGCGCTGCGACAGACGATTTGGAATTACCCCCAGATGAGATGAATGTACAAGGACGAGATCTGCTGACGGGAAAACCGAAGCAAGTTCAAATATCCCACCGTGAAATTTCCAAAGCATTAGACAAATCCATTTTGAGAATTGAAGACTCTGTGATGGAAACGCTGTCACAGACCCCACCAGAGCTTGCAGCTGATATCTACAATACAGGAATTTATCTTGCAGGGGGTGGGTCTATGCTCAGAGGCTTGGATAAACGGCTTTCTCAAAAAACGGACCTACCAGTATACATTGCCGAAGATCCATTAAGAGCCGTAGTGAGAGGCACTGGAATCGTATTAAAAAATATTGCCAAGTATAAGAGTGTCTTGATTAAATAGAATTTAGGAAATGCAGCAACTCCTTAATTTCTTCTTTAAAAATAGAACACTAATTCTTTTTTTATTTTTGTTAAGCCTATCCTTTGGACTCACCATTAACTCACAAGATTACCAAAAAAGTAAATTCATAAATTCCTCTGCATGGGTCAGCGGGTCTATACATACGCTCTTTTCAGATATCGGAGATTATTTCTATTTAAAAAAAGAGAATGCACTTTTATTGGCAGAAAACAACCGTCTGAAATCACGAGAATATTCGCTTTCTATAACGCCTTCAGAGACTTTGAACTTAAAAAAAGAATACAAACTAACCCCCGCAGCTGTGGTCAAAAACAGTTATGGATTTTTAAACAACTACCTGACACTTGACAAAGGACGTAATGACCAAATTAGCGAAGATTTAGGCGTTGTTAACTCCAGAGGTATTGTGGGTATCATTGATAAAACGACTTCAAAATTTTCTCGTGTTATTTCAATTCTCAACACCAAAAGTAAAGTGAATGCAAAGCTCAAGAAAAATAATTATTTTGGGTCTCTTGAGTGGAATGGAGAAAATCCAAGACTTGTTCAACTTTATGACATTCAAGACTTGGTGAAATTAAATAAGGGTGACACCATTGTTACTAGTGGATACTCTTCCATTTTTCCAGAAAACATTCCAATAGGCGCTATCGCGGCATTTAAACTGAATGACACCAAAGATCTTTATATTATTGACGTAGCCCTGTTCAATGATATGACGAATTTAAGACATGTACACATTATTGAGAATTTAAATAAAGAAGAACTACAGATATTAAGCACACAGGATGAATAGCTTATTATTTTCAAATATAACGCGTTTTATTACCCTGGTTTTGGTTCAGATTTTGATATGTAACCAATTGAATTTTATGGGAAATATCAACCCTTATATTTATATTCTTTTTTTACTCTTGTACCCTATTGGTAGCAATAGAATGGGTTTTCTTTTTATCGCCTTTAGCCTTGGACTGATCATAGATTTGTTTTTAGACAGCGGAGGGGCAAACGCCGCTGCATCTTTATCCATAGCCTATATACGTCCCATTTTTTTAAAGTTTTCTTTTGGCGCAGCATACGATTATCAGTCTGTAAAATTAAACACTGCGGAAGCACTGCCAAGATTGACTTATTTTGCCTTAATGATCTTTATTCACCATTTTATTTTATTTACACTTATTTATTTTGACAGCAGTAAATTTAAAATGATTATTTACAATACTTTGGTCAATAGTGGTTTTACATTAATTCTAGTTTTACTCCTAAACACTTTGTTCAGCTCTAAAAAATCATGAGAAAATACCTCCTCATATTGATGGTGATTGGCTCAGGAATAAGCTTTATTGGACGCTTATTTTTTCTTCAAGTCTGGGACTCCGAAATAAATTCTCTTGAAAATGACAATGCGATTCGAAAAATTTACCAATATCCAAAACGCGGTTATATTTATGATCGGCATGACAAATTATTGGTCGCAAATCAGCCAACTTATGACCTTATGGTTGTTCCAAGAGAGGTTGGGGCCCTAGATACGCTTTTGTTCTGTAATCTATTAAAAATAGACAAGGCTAATTTTTTAAAATCTTTTGAACGTGCCAAGCGCTACTCCCCCAGACTCCCATCGTTATTTCTTGCACATATTTCAAAGAAAGACTATGCATTTTTATCTGAGAAAATGCGAAAATTCAAAGGGTTTTATATCCGAAAAAGAGCGATTCGTGACTATCAAACCGAAATTGGCGCGAACGTTTTAGGATACATTGCTGAGGTCAATCCAGACAACTTATACAAAGACGATTATTATAAGTTTGGTGATTTAATTGGCAAGCTTGGAGTTGAAAAGTCTTACGAAAAAGAACTTCGCGGTATCAAAGGGGTAAAATACATTCAAAAAGACATTTATAACCGAGACATTGGGCCCTATAAGGAACAAAAATTTGACACTTTACCCATCCCAGGAAAGGATATAAAAATTACAATTGATGCAGAACTCCAAGCTTATGGAGAAAAATTAATGAAAAATAAAATTGGGGGGATTGTTGCGATTGAGCCAAATACTGGTGAATTATTGAGCTTGGTATCTGCGCCTTCTTATAACCCAGGACTTCTAGCGGGCAGAGCGCGCTCCAAAAATTATATGAAACTCTACCAAGATTCCATACATAGACCACTGTTTGACAAAGCACTTATTCGCATGCATGCCCCAGGATCACCCTTTAAAACATTGGTCGCTTTGACGGCGCTTCAAGAAGAGGTGATCACTGAAAAAGAAGTCATTTATTGCGATGGTAACTATACCTATGGCAAAAGACGTCGTACCATGAAATGTCATTGTGGAGGCGGATACCGCAATCTCAATACCGCAATTGGTAATTCTTGTAATTCCTATTTCGCAATGGCTTTCAGAAAAACCGTTGGTAAGTATAAAAATTCTTCGCAGTCCATGGACCTTTGGAGCGCACACATTAAAAGTTTTGGTTTGGGCAATTTTTTAGGCAATGATTTATCCGTTGGTAAAAAAGGGAATGTCCCTGATGGTCAGTTTTATGACGACTGGTATCCAGATTTCAGATGGGGTCCAACAACCATTCTCTCCAACGCCATTGGGCAGGGTGAAATTTTAGTGACGCCCATTCAATTGGCCAATATGACGGCAGCAATTGCCAATAAAGGGCACTACTACACCCCTCACATCATAAAATCGATTGAAGGAGATTCCATCAATCAAGATTTTATAAGAAAAAAACAAACCTCTATAGATCCAACTTACTTCGACCCAATTATCAAAGGTATGTACAAGGTTTACACAAACGGGACCGCTAGTTTTTTAAAAGTTCCAGACATAGATATTTGTGGAAAAACAGGTACTGCTGAAAATTTTACAAAAATTAATGGGGTCAAAACTCAACTCACAGACCACTCCATTTTTATTGCTTTTGCACCAAAAGACGACCCAAAAATTGCAATTTCTGTATTGGTTGAAAATGGGTATTATGGGGCGCGTTGGGCGGGTCGCATTAGCAGCTTAATGATCGAAAAATATCTCAAAGGAGAGGTGACCCTCAAAAAGATGGAACAAATTGTACTTAATAAAAGTTTAGAAGATGAATATCTTAAGCCCTACAGCGGTAAACCCTTTAAAATAAATCAATAATGAACTTCAATAGAGCAAATAGTTTTCAATTAGACTGGACAACTGTTCTTATCTATATGGCCTTGGTTCTGTTTGGATATTTCAATATTGTTTCGGCATCTACTGGCGCAGAATTTACTTCTTATTGGGACCTTTCAAAGCCTTACGGGAAACAACTTGTCTTTATTGGCGTCGCTTTGGTTTCTATTGTTTTTATTTTGGCTGTAGATACAAAATTTTACGATCGGTTTTCTAGTATTATTTACTCCGTGGCTATATTGGGCCTTTTAGGGTTGTTTTTATTTGGGAAAAAAGTCAATGGTGCCCTCTCATGGTATGAAATCGGAGGCATCACATTGCAGCCAAGTGAATTTGCAAAATTTGCAACAGCGCTGGCCTTGGCAAAATATATAAGCGATCTTCAAACCAACGTCAAAGAAATTGGCCATCAAATTAGAGCCAGCATCATCATTTTGATTCCAGCCGTCCTTATCATCTTTCAAAATGACGCGGGAAGCACTCTTGTATATATTGCCTTGATTTTTGTGCTATACAGAGAGGGTATTCCTCAAAAATACCTTTTGATTGGGTTTTCATTTCTAATAGTTGCTCTAGCAACACTTAAATTTTCAGCGCTTATTGTTTCGGTTGTTACAGCCCTAATCTTGGGTTTTTATTATTTCCTTTTTAAAAGAAAGAAAAAGAAATATGCCATTTTAATATGGGCTTTGATAGCGAGTGTTGGACTCAGCTACGCCACAGAATGGAGTTTTGAAAATACACTTCAAAAACACCACCAAGATCGCATTGGACTTTGGCTGAGATTAGAAACAGATCCCGATAAATTAGAGGCGATGAAACGGAACATTTCCTATAATTTAAATGAGTCTGAAAAAGCCATTCGCGCTGGCGGTCTGACAGGTAAAGGGTTTACCGAAGGAACGAGAACCAAAGGAAAATTTGTTCCCGAGCAACATACCGATTATATTTTCAGTACAGTCGCTGAAGAATGGGGGTTTTTGGGAAGCAGCCTTGTCGTATTATTATTTGTGGCACTTATTACCAGAATTGTTTTTTTAGCAGAACAAAATAAATCTCAATTTAGCAGGGCTTATGGGTATGGCGTAGCCTCCATTCTCTTCATTCATTTTTTAATCAATATAGGCATGGTCATGGGACTGATTCCAACCATTGGAATCCCATTGCCTTTTTTCAGCTATGGAGGATCTGGCTTGTTGGGTTTTACAATTCTAATTTTTATTTTTCTTAAACTAGATGCCAATCGCCTTGGTATTTGGTAAGGCTATTTTTTGTTGAGCTCTAACTTTTCAGCGAAATAATCACAAAAATCTTTCATGGTATCCGTCATTTTTTGGTCTTGTGTAGCACGCATATAAGTATCGCTCATGGTGAGCAGTGTCTGGTGAAAAAATAATTTCATTTCATCTACAGCCATGTCTTTGGTCCAAAGATCAATTCGCAAAGACTCTTTGTTTACAGAATCCCAAACGGACAAAAAGAAGGCTTTGGCGGCTTGGTCTTGAACGCCGCCGTCCTCTGCAGTCCAACGCAAGGACTCTGGAATTTTATTTTCATCCAATTTAACTTGAAGTACAATTTTAGAGGTCTGCTTTTTAGCCATCATTTTTTTGGTTTAAATTTTGCTTTATTGAAAATTGTTTGACTGTCCATTTGTAGCAAGTTTAAGAGAGGAGTGTCGTTGTTTTTTACATAAGACTTTACAATCTGCCAGCCTATATAACGCCCTATTCCACCCGGAGTTTCACTGTCAAGTTCCAGATTAAATCTTGAAAAAGGGGCCGCTGCAATAAAACGGGTTGTCAATTTTGGATCGGTACTGTACAGCAATTCATTTTCTATAAAGTACTGCCAAATGTAAAAAGCATTGTCTTGAGCCCATTGCAATTCTGCTTTGGTGTAGCCAATTTTAATAGAATCTTCTGCGGATGGCACCCAAAGATCTTTGAGATATAATTTCTTTCCTTGGTATATCAGCTCGGCCAAAAAGGTATTTCGCTTTGGCTCATTAATCCACCTTGCGGCATAGGTGTCCGCCAAATCCATTACAATTTGATCTTTTTTCAAGTTCTTTCTGACATATTTATAGAACTCTTGATAAAATCGGTGGTCTGCTCCCAAATAGTTGTCTATTCCAATAATTACAATACTGTCTGTTACTATGACTCTATTGCGATAATCAACGTCCGTATACACAGTGATAAGCCGGGGTTTCGCAAGAGAAGGCCTGTAATATTTAATGTGTTTATATAAAGATATTAAATCCTTTTCCGTAGTTTCAAAATCCATAAACACACTGTCTACAGAGGTTTGTATCATTTTTTGAATGGGGTCTTGAGTTCGATTTAAAAAAACAGAATCGGGTATATGTTTTGGAAATAGAAAAGGATAAGGCATCTTAAAATACGGAAGCTGCTCTGCTTTTATTTTCATAAAAGCCTGGTCAAAGCGCTCAACTTTAACTTCAATGGGAAGGGATTCAATGGTTTTTTCTAATTCTGAATTTTGCTTACAAGAAGGCAGACTTAAAAAAAGTAAAAAGCCAACTGCTATATAAATTTTATTAAAATTTAAAGCCCTAAAAATCATTGAGAAATACCTCTAAAATTATTGTTCAAAAATAATCATTCCCAGTTAAATCTGATTGAAATTTTTAAAATTACTCGGAGATTAGCGTCGCAGAGTAAAATGACCTTGCTTTATAAAAACACTGCCGTCCGACTTTGTGAGCTCTATCGCATACCAATAATCATTTGTTGGGAGTAAGGCGCCATTGTGTGTTCCGTCCCAAAAATTTTGGTTGATACTCATGGTTTTTAGTAATTTACCATAACGGTCAAAAATTGATATTTTTGAAAATATATAAGCTCCAGAGACCACTCCTTTTATACCCCAAACGTCATTAAAACCGTCATTGTTTGGGGTGAAAAAATTGGGGACGTACAGGACAGGAATTGTGATTACAATCTCCTCACACTGTAATTCATCCCGTATATACAAGCTGTAAAAACCACCGCTGAGTTGGTCAAAATAACCCAAGTCTTGGTAGGCTGCCACTAGATTTCCATTTTCATCAATCAGCTCAAATTCATAATTGGCACTTCCTAAGGCTGCTTCATCTATAGTGATAGAATTATTGGAAGTCCCTTCAACTACTGTAATATTTGCGGCTGTAATAGTGGGCGGTTCGGATTCAAAAACTTGAAAAGATTGAATAACTTCACAGCTTCCATTTAAATTGGCCACTGAAACTTGATATTCTCCTAATTGTGACACCAAAAGTTCAGGCTGAGTGGTGGTAACAATGGTTAAATCCGGTAAGGTCCATTGGATGTTAAAATCTACAAATGCAGCCTCAAGGTCCATTTCTATCAATTCTGAGTTCCCATCGCAAATTACAATATCCTCAACGCTAAAGTTTGTATTCGGATTAACTGCAAATTCAATATTAGTAACCGCATCTGTACAAGATCCATTAAAAACAACCGCTGTAATTGTTTGAGAAGCTGTTAAAAATGTTGTTGGAAACGGACTCGAAATAGAGCTGCCGTTTGCGTCTTGAAGCGGATTGCCCAAGGCATCAAAATAAGCAATGGACATATTGGTTTGTGAACCCAAAACAGTGGCTTCTAGTGCTGAAGTGTCAAAAAGATAAAGCCCATCATTATCGGTTTCACATGCAGCTAATGTTGGGACTGAATTGGCCTGGGGAATATTTATAAAATCAATTTCGAATTGACCGATATCAAAACATCCACTAATGTTATTGAAAATTCTATAAAATACCGTCTCAAGATTTGTAGTATTACTGATGCTATTTATGGAACCTATACCACTTTCAGCGTCTGCTAATGTGGCATAATAATCCAAAGTAAAGTCGGTAGGGTTTTGTGTGCCTAAAATAACCGCATCAAATTCAAAATTCAAATCCAAGCTTAACGAATTGGGAGCAGCGACACAATAAAATGGATCTAAGGGGGTGTTTAGCTCTGGTAGCGGATTGACGACCAATTCTATATAAGGACCTAAACCAATACAGGAATTATCGATATCAGAGTCCAGGCGTACCCAAATAGTTTGATTGTTTCCACTGCTGTTTTGGTAAGCTGAAACACCGACAATTGCGTTGATCTCAGACAAGGCCTCTGTTTGTGTTTCATAATAGGAAACAGAAAGGGGCTGATTGGGTGGAAATAAAGCCAAAATAATGGCCTCTGAATCACTGAAATCAAATTCGGTAATTCCATCTGAATCATCATAACATTCATTGTAGGGTGGAATCGAAAAGCTTGAAGGAACCTGTGTGGTAGAAACAAAAAGGTTTAAAGTGGAGATCAAAGCACAACCCTCAGTCGTTTCAACACGTACAAAAATTTGATTGGGATCAACAGCGGGGTCATCAGTGGTATTTTCGTATTCTATTGGACTTGTTATCTCGTTGGTGTTCCCTTGTTCAGCATCAGACAAAAAATGATAATAACTGAAATTTTCGCTTAAATAATTGGTGGATATCAGCGAATTTGCCTCGCTGAGATTAAAAACTGTGACACCATCAGTGTCTTGATCACATTGAAATAAATTAACATCGGAGACTATGACAGGTAAAGGATAGATGATAACTTCAATTGGTTCAGAAAAAAATGTTTGACACACTAAATCGTTTCGACTCATTTCTGCCCTAAACAAATTGTTTGAAAGGCCGAGGCTGGTATTTATAATCTGTAAAATATTGCTGTTGACATTTTCAAAACTATCGGGTGTTTCCGCAAGGGGTTGCCAGCTGACACCAGCGTCTGTACTGCTTTGCCAAGCAATCAAATCATAGGAATCTGAATTGGTTTCCAAGGAAATCTCAAGACTGATATTGTCCGCCTCACAAACAAATTGAGGCGATGTCACTGAGGCAACAATGATTTCTACGAATTCTTGATAGTCGAACAGACCATCTGCATTGCTGTCTGTGGCGGCGTCGTAGCCATTGCCCCCGACAACCAAACCATTTTCATCAATTCCCGTACCGTCTAAAACCCCAACTGTTCCTTGAAAACCAGCCTCTTCCACGTCAAAACAGCCGTCATTATCAGCATCTTGTTCAACAAAATCAGCGATCCCATCATTATCAGAGTCCAGAGGCAAAAGCGTTTCTATAAGATCGGAAACACCATTGGAATTTGAATCATTGAATCCTAGGTCAATCTGTCCATTGTTGTCTGTATCTACAGTATTGATCCCATGTCCAGCTTCAAACAAATCGTATAAACCATCATTGTCAGAGTCCAAATCCAAACAGTCAAATACCCCATCAGAATCAGAATCTAAAGGGGATTGGGCGCTATCGTGATGTCCATCAAGATTGTTGTCATTGGTGAACAGCCCATCTAGCACACCGTCTTGGTTCTCGTCCAAAACACCATTACCGCCTTCAATTAAGTCGTAAATACCGTCGTTATCACTGTCTAAATCAAAGCTGTCAGCAATAGAATCCCCATCGGAATCTACAACGCGACAGGCCTCCGACAGTTGAAAGGCAACTTGGTTGGCAGTAATTTCGGAGTTATTAATGTATTTAATTTCAAATTGACTGGCATCTTGACTTTGGAAATAAAAAGTCCCTGTTCCTGTTGGTTGTATGGCAGCGATTAGCTTAAAACGAATTTCAAAAGCTGTAAATTCATTGATATTATTGTCATAAATGCCATCATAATTTACGTCTATGAGAAGTTGATTGTCGGGGTCATATACTGAAACAGTCTGATCAAACGGTACACTTAAAATATATTCTTCTGTATCTTCCATAGCAGCACTGGGCTGTGTGGCTGGAGCTTGTTCAATTTTAAAATTTGTCGGAGCGTCAAAACTCAGTTTATAGCTAGTAAAGCTCTTTATAACTCCCACGGTTGGAGAGGCCGCCAATAGCATGGACTGGTCTGTAAAACCTTGGAATGGTACTGCTTCAGTATTGGCACTGCTCACAGTCACAGCAGAAGTGAAATAGGGCCCCAAATTGGCCGAAAGATCTAAATTGTAATTGCAATCGGATTCCAAAGTATTTAAGATCCCGTCATTGTCAAGGTCGAGATCTAAGTTATTATTGACACCATCACCATCATAATCTCCAGCACAACCGCTGACCGGAATGTTATCTGATAAAATTGATGAACAATCTAATATGACACCCTCTAATTGGTAAAATCCAGGGCTGTTTGGGATATAAGTTTCTGAGGTGGCACCGGGGATGATGGTACCATTGTAAAACCATTGGTAAGCATCAAAGGTTGCTTCACCCCCCAAACTCAATTCAATAAAGGGAATACACAATTCCTCAATGGTTACATCAATGGCATCTGAGGCAATTTCAGGTTTAAAAATAAATCCCGAGTAAAACCCGCCAAGAGCCGCATAACCATTAGCGCCATAATAAGAAACATAAATTTGTCCAGTAGATGAGACGCTGACATTGCCAGACAAACCGCTTATTAGATAAGTCACATAGTTTGAATTTCCATTGACTGCTTGGGGAATTGCTGTGGTAGGCACCCCATTGACATTGACTGCGGCCCCTGTTTCTGCAACAATCGCAATCCCCCCTGTAAAACTCATACCACCAGTACCAGAAGACTGTATCATTGGAATGTTATCAATGGAGCGCGGGGCTTTACAATTTAGAGGGGGCACAAAGAACAGTTCTTGATTGGCCTCGTTGCTGTCACCACCAATCCCCTGATAAGCAAAGGTGGTTTTAGAAGTCCAAACATATAGATTCCCACCAGGGTTTGAGTCAGTTAAAGATTGGGTACTAAAGTTATTTCCTTCAATACTGAGGTGCTCACCTGCATTGAGGGTTGTCAGCAAGTTACCTGAGCTAGAATCCCCATTGATCCAAATCTCAGTATTGTCGTAATGCGCCACCAATAAGGGTCTTTCAATGCCGTCAAATCCATTGGCGCGTACAAAGATATACTCACTATGGGCTTGACCTTCAACGGCAATGGTTTGTAAAGGCGCAATTTGATCAAAGCCAGCATCACGGCCAGTTTCAATAAAATTGCTGCCATTAAAAGAACCACAATTGACTACAATGTCCTTATTGGAGGTGACTAGCACCCCAATAAGACCGTCTCTGTTGGCAGTAGTGAGGGCTGGATTTAAGGCGATCACATAGGACTCCCCCGCGTTTAAAATTGTTGAAAGCGGGGTGTTGTTTTCAATAATGACTCCGGCTGCAAAGTCAGAAAAATCGATTTGAGTGTTGTTTTCGGTAGCCATGACCGAAACAAAATTTAAATAATCCAAATTATTGGAGGTAAATGGTTTTAGATTCGTAAACGTCCCAACTCTAAAGGTTTTACCGAGCCCAGAAAGGCCCTTAGACACCAATGAACCCGCCTGGTTTTGGGGACCTGCAGTCAGGCGCACTGAGGCATAGACTGCTTTGTCAGATTGGATGATATAGCCTTTACTGCTGCTAGCAGAAGCGGTGCTTGTGGAGGGGAGTATAAAAGGGGTATTGTCGCCATTGCCAATAAATATTTCAAGGGGATTTGCATTTGAGACCGTATATTCTTGGGTGCCTGCGCCCA
>MDTC01115934.1_pt1 | contig 12432 bp, 12 predicted proteins | sample 811181 | NCBI WGS metagenome assembly MDTC01 (sample SAMN05326644, study PRJNA326480) | marine metagenome | isolation source: seawater | place: Pacific Ocean: North | collected 2011
GCTATCAACCCCCAATCTTATTTTAATACTTATAGGTATATGGAGCGGAATTTGTTCTCTAAGAACTTCCACGCACTCGCGAGTTGCCTTAGGATCCAACATTAACTTGACTCCAAAATTACCATTTTGGACGGTCGGACTAGGGCAACCGCAGTTCAGATTGATTTCGTCAAAGTCTAAAACTGCTGGTATTTTCGCCGTTCGACGAATATCTACTGGATTTCCAGTGCCAAGCTGGAGGGCCAGCGGTTTTTCTTCGGCCGCAAATTCTAAATGTCGTTGCCGATTACCATGTAATATTGTTTGTGCTGGAATCATCTCGGTAAATAGTCGAATATTTGGAGAAATTAATCTAGCGAGGAACCTGAAATGTCTATCTGTTTTTTTCATCATAGGCGCAAGACATAAAATCCATTTGCTTATATTAGTTGGGATTTTCGCGCAAGATTCCATATTTGACCAAATTTAGAATGTTTCGTCAGAACGCATGGTCAAAACTTCGTGTCCGTCATCCGTTACTAATATGGTATGTTCCCACTGTGCGGAAAGGCTTCGATCTTTTGTGATTACTGTCCAATGATCTGATAAAAGTCTTACATGTCTTTTACCCATATTAACCATTGGTTCTATTGTAAATGTCATCCCAGGGACTAAAGCTAATCCTGTATTAGGTATTCCATAATGGAGCACTTGCGGCTCTTCATGAAAAATTTCTCCTATTCCATGTCCGCAGTATTCCCTTACCACTGAATAGCGTTTGGACTCAGCGATTTCTTGAATACGGCTTCCAATTGTTCCCAGTCTTTGGCCGGGCTCAACCATACTAATTCCTTCTTTAAGACATTCATAAGCCGTTTTTACGAGATTTTTTGCTTTTTGCGTTACCTCTCCGATGCAAAACATTTTTGATGTGTCTCCATGAAAACCATCCTTAATAACTGTAACATCAATATTTAAAATATCCCCTGTCTTTAATTCTGTGTTTGAGGGAATACCATGGCAGACTACATGATTTAGGGAAGTGCAAATAGACTTTGGGAATCCCCTGTAATTCAGGGGTGCGGGGATAGCCCGTTGTTTTGACACAATGTATTCATGGCACAACCGGTCTAGCTCTTCAGTTGTAATGCCTGAAACAACTTTTGGCGAAATGAATTCTAAAACTTCAGCAGCCAGCTTACAAGCGACCCGCATTTTTGCAATTGACTCTTTGTTTTTTATTGATACAGGCATCAGACTGCAACCTTGAATGTTTCTTTTTATTTGTTGTTATAAGTAATATATGATATAAATCATACCGAATATACGCAATTAATTTAATAAAACTCACAGAAATCGTCACAATCGGTGGGTGTTTAAGTTCAAGCTTAAATTACCGATTGGGATTTCTGGTTGCATAACCCACATGGAGATAATCATGGCTAGCATTAACATGCGACAACTGCTGGAAGCAGGGGTCCATTTCGGACATCAAACAAGATTTTGGCACCCTAAAATGGCGCCATTCATTTACGGTCAACGTAACAAAATTCATATAATAAATCTAGATTTCACTCTTAAATCTTTTAAAGAGGCAACGAATTTTTTATCCTCAGTAGCTGCCTCTAACGGTCAGATTCTTTATGTCGGTACAAAGCGCTCCGCTCAGCAATCAGTCGCGAGAGAGGCGTCTCGCGCTGGAATGCCCTATGTCAGTAGAAGATGGTTAGGAGGAATGTTGACAAACTTCAAGACCGTAAAACAATCAATTAGAAGATTGCATGAACTTGAAAAGATTATCGAAGAGGGCGGATTAGAGAATCTGTCAAAAAAAGAAGGCCTTATTTTGACTAGAGAGCTTAACAAATTGAATCTAGGTTTGGGCGGTATAAAAAATATGGAGAAATTACCAGATGCTTTATTTGTCATAGACGTTGGTTTTGAACGAATCGCAGTTTCAGAAGCAAGCAAATTGGGAATCCCGGTGGTAGGAATTGTCGACACTAATAATTCTCCGGTTGGTATAGACTATGTGATTCCCGGAAATGATGATGCAACTAGATCCATTGATCTTTATACGTCCTCAGTTACCGATGCTATTCTGGATGCAAAAGCGGTTCATACCGAAAAGATGGGGGAAGTTGTAGATGAATTTGTTGAGGTCAGCGGAGCTTCGGACGAAGACAATAATCATTCAAAAATTAAAGAAAGTAGCAAGCTGTCAAATGCATCAACCGATGATCAACCAACTGATTCTGAATCTAATGGTGTATTAGAGGAAGAGCAGTCAGATGTTGAGAATTAAAAAAATAGTATGTTTAGGAGGCTAGTTTTATGACTATCTCGGCCGGTATGGTTAAGGAGCTAAGAGAAAGAACTGGTGCTGGAATGATGGATTGTAAGAAAGCACTAATTGAAAACTCTGGTGATTTTGAGAGAGCTATTGAATATTTGAGAAAAACTGGTGCCTCAAAGGCTGAAAAAAAATCGGGTAGAGTTGCTGCCGAGGGGGCGATAGGTATCAAACAAAACTCACATAAAACAGTTTTAGTGGAAATTAACTGTGAGACAGATTTCGTTGCCAATGACAAAAATTTCAAAGGGTTCGTAGAGCAAGTCTTAACAATCTCCTTGGAGCAAGAGGTGTTATCTGTTAATGACCTATTAGCTGCTAGAGTAAATAATAAGTCTCTTAAAGAAGTTGCTAATGAACTTTCGGCAAAAGTAGGCGAGAAAATTGATCTTAGGAGAATTGAAGTGCTAATGAACGGAGTAGATTCGGTTTCGTATTACCTTCATGGTGGAAAGATTGGCGCGGCGGTAACGTTTGATGGCTCGGATGGCGAAGCGGCTCGCGACATTGCAATGCATGTTGCCGCTACTTCACCAGCAGCATTGGATGAAACCAAAATTCCCTCAGATTTGCTAGAACGTGAGCGAAATGTTTACTTAGGACAAGCTGAAAACTCTGGCAAGCCAGCAGAGATAGTTGAGAAAATGGTTGCCGGCAAGCTGAACAAATTTATTAAGGAGAATACGTTAATTGGTCAAATTTTTGTAAAGAACCAAGATCAAACAGTGGGGGCCTTTGCGCAATCTAAAGATATAAAGCTTGTCAGCTTTACCAGAATGGCGGTTGGGGATGGCATTGAGAAAAAAGCCGAAGATTTTGCGGAGGAAGTTGCAAAACAGGTGGGCAAAAAGAATTAGAAGCTGATGAGTAGGAATCCAGCGATAAAGTATAATAGAATTCTAATCAAATTAAGTGGTGAGGTTTTACTTGGAGAGGATGACTTCGGAATCAATCAAGGTACTCTAGAATGGATTGCGAAGGAAATAAAAAACTTAAAAAAGTCTGGAATTGAGATAGCTCTGGTTATAGGCGGAGGTAATATTATTAGAGGTCAAGGCCTCGCTAAAGACGGAATGCAACGAGTGACAGCAGACCAGATGGGTATGTTGGCCACGGTCATAAACGCCTTAGCCATTCAAGATGCACTAGAGAGAAATGGCATGTTTGCCAGAGTTATGTCAGCCATCAAGATCAATGAGGTGTGCGAAGACTTTATAAGAAGAAGGGCTGTTAGACATTTAGAAAAAGGGAGAATAGTTGTGCTTGCTGCGGGAACGGGCAATCCTTTCTTCACCACTGATTCAGCAGCAAGTCTCAGGTCGATTGAAATCGATGCTGATCTTTTAATTAAGGCGACAAAAGTAGATGGAATTTATGATTTAGATCCAAAGTTATCTGATCAAGCACAATTAATCAAAAAGATTAGTTATGATGATGTTCTATCTAGAAAATTAAAAGTCATGGACGCGACTGCTGTCGTTTTGTGTAGAGATAATAATATGCCATTGCGGGTTCTAAATATGATGAAAAAAGACGCGTTTCTGGATGCGGTTTGCGGCAAAGACATTGGGACGTTTGTGTCGGGTGATATTAATGATAGATAATTTAGTTGAAAAAACAGAGGCTCGCATGTCCAAGAGTCTAGAGTCTCTTGCAAAATCGCTCAAACGACTAAGGACTGGAAGAGCCCATCCTGCGTTAATAGATCATCTTTTCATTGATTACTACGGTACAAAAACACCCATTTCTCAGATGGCTACCATCACGACTGAGGATGCTAGGACACTTAATATTTCGGTTTGGGATAAATCTGCGTTAAAAATTGTAGAGAAAGCTATATTGGAGGGAAATTTAGGGCTAACGCCAAAGGTAATCGGTACCAACCTGAAAATTCCTGTCCCGGCAATGACTCAGGAACGACGAAAAGAATTGATTAAGCAATTAAAAAACGAAGCGGAACAAGCTAAAGTTGCTGTGAGAAATATACGAAGAGAACTTCTTGCGTTAATAAAAGAGGAACAAAAAAGCAAAAATATTACTGAAGATGATGAGAGGAAAAATTCTGAAATTGTTCAGAAAATTACAGACAAAAATATCAACAACATTGATGAAATGATAAAGTCAAAAGAGTCAGAGATATTGGATATTTAATTTCAAACATTGTCGACACCAAAAAAATGAGTAAAAAATGACATTATCCGAGGTCGAGTCAATTCCGAAGCATGTTGCGATTATAATGGATGGTAATGGCAGATGGGCAACAGATAGAGGGCTGAATAGAACTGCCGGCCATCAGGCGGGATTAGAAGCGCTGAAAGACATTGTAGATAGATCTATTCAGGTTGGAATAGAAATTTTGACAATTTTCGCTTTCAGCTCAGAAAATTGGGAGCGACCAAAGTCCGAAGTAAATAGCCTATTAAACTTATTCCTCGGCGCATTAGAAAATGAATTCAATACTCTACACGAGAATGGGGTAAAACTGGTTTTCATTGGGCAAATAGATGCCTTCCCAGCTGATATCCAAGCCAAAATGAAATCAGTAGAAGAATCCACCAAAAATAACACTAGTATCTTATTAAACGTTGCTGCGAATTACGGAGGACGTTGGGATATCAAACGTGCAGTTCAAAAGATTTGCAGAGGTGTAGAGTCGGGAGCCATTAATGCGAAAGACATCGAGCTCGAACTGATCTCGCAAAATCTTTGCCTTGCCACGTTACCCGAACCAGATTTGATGATAAGAACAGGAGGGGAAAAAAGGTTAAGTAATTACTTGCTATGGCAATTGGCTTATACAGAACTATATTTTTGTGACACAAAGTGGCCGGATTTTTCGATAACCGAATTCGATAAGGCTTTACATTACTTTTTAGCCATAGAGAGACGTTATGGTAAAGTACCTCAAAAATCTGGTATCGAATACTCAAGCTAACGATTTTTTCAGTTATGTTGATCAAGATAAACCCAATAACGCTATCTAATCCAATTCAGCGTATTCTCACGGGAATCGGTTTGACTATAGTTATTATTTTCGTAATTACTCGCGAAAACAGTTTGCCCTTTACGTTATTCTCGATTGTGGTTTCTGGCCTGGCTTCATACGAATGGGCTCAAACGACGGGCTGTGAACGCTTCGTAAACAGCTTAATTTATTCTCTAATTACCTTAATCATAACAACTATGTTGATTTTTCTGGCAAGCGAACAAATCATTGTTCTATTATCTGTTCTAGCGCTAGTCTATATTTCGTTGTGCGGATTCATTTTACTGCGTGAAGAGAGAGGTTCGCAGCTTAGTTTTAATTTACAAGTATTATGGCGAGCCGGAGGATTAGTTATTATTCCCATAAGCAGCATGGTGTTGTTAACAATTTTTCAACTTAGCCCTATGCATTTTGCTTACTTTTTGATTGTTGTTTGTAGTATTGATACATTCTGTTACGTGGGAGGTAAACTTTTGGGCAAAACCCAATTTGTTCCTATCATCAGCCCCAACAAAACTGTTGAAGGTCTGTTAATTGGCTTTATATTTGGGTTGCTAATTTTTTATTTTGTCAATTTTACCTCCAAGTTGTTCGTTCTAGATATATTTGAGGTAAATGCAGTCTACCTTTTTATTTTTTTAGGTGCAGTATTGGGAGATCTGAACGTTAGCATTATGAAAAGAAAAAGTGGAAAGAAAAATACTGGGCAAATTTTTCCGGGGCATGGTGGTGTCTTAGACAGAGTTGACAGTATACTTTTTGGTGCTCCTTGTTTCTTTATAGCTTTAAAAAGTTTTCTAATAATACCATGAAAAAAATTTGCATCTTAGGTTCAACTGGCACGATTGGCGAGAATACATTGCAAGTAATTGCAAGTTGTCCCGAAAAATTTAAAGTGTTCGCTTTAACTGCCAACAAGAACATAGAGAAACTACAGCGTCAAGTTCTTGAGTGGAAACCTAGATATGCAGTACTGTCTTGTGCGGACTCAGCAAAAATTTTATCGGACAATTTGAGAGAATATTCTAATATAAAAACGGAAGTGCTTGGCGGACCAGAATCCTTAGAGTTTGTTGCTGCGCACGATGAAACTGATTATGTGATGGCTGCAATTGTAGGCGGTGCCGGTCTCCTTTCTTCTATGAGTGCAGCAAAGCATGGGAAAAGAATTTTGCTTGCAAATAAGGAGTCGTTAGTAATGTCTGGCGAGCTTTTTATGAATGAAATTAAGAACTCTGGCTCTCAATTGCTTCCGATAGATAGTGAACACAATGCGATTTTTCAATGTTTGCCTTTTGATTATGCCTCCTCGAAATCCTCTAGCCGAGCTAGCGTAAAAAAGCTTATTTTAACAGCATCAGGCGGACCTTTTCTGAAGACTCCAACCGAAAAGTTGTTTGATATTTCAGTGGAGCAGGCTTGTAACCATCCAAATTGGATAATGGGACAAAAGATTTCAATAGACTCTGCTACGATGATGAATAAGGGTTTGGAAATTATTGAAGCCTGTCATCTATATAATATGCCTTTAGAAAAAGTTGAGATTGTCGTCCACCCCCAAAGTATAATACATTCGATGGTAGAATTTATTGATGGATCCGTCATGGCGCAATTGGGTACACCTGATATGAAAATACCAATCGCATACGGGCTAAGCTGGCCTGATAGAATTTGTTCTGGCGCAGGCTTTCTGGATTTTTATCAACTTGGGTCATTAAGTTTTGAAAGACCAGACTTCAATAAATTCAAATGTTTAATGTACGCTAAGGAGGCATTTAAGCAAGGTGGTGTTTATCCGGCAGTTCTAAATGCTTCAAATGAAATCGCCGTTCAATCTTTTATCGAAAATAAAGTGAGATTTACTCATATACCCGAAATCATTGATCATGCGCTGGAATGTTGTGCTTATGAATACGATTCGACGATTGATTCTATACTACGGGCAGATTTTGAATGTCGTAAGTACCTAACTGAACAAATCGGTGAAAAAAAATGGTCGATTTAGCAACCAGTATCGTTTCTTTTTTTGTGGTTATTACATTGATTGTAGTTGTACATGAGGGAGGGCATTTTGGTGCGGCGAAGTTATGTAGAGTTAAGGTACTTGCTTTTTCAATTGGATTTGGAAAAAAATTAATTAGCCTAAAAAAAGGTGACACAATTTTTTCTTTCTCAGCCATACCTTTGGGTGGTTATGTCCAAATGTTAGAGATGAATGATAAGGCAGAAAAGGATAATATTGAGAATTGTTTTGAAGCTAAATCATTATTTGCTAGGTCTTTTATAATTGCTGCGGGCCCAATAGCAAACTTTATTTTAGCCTGCGTTGTTTATTGGGTAATTTTTTTAAAAGGTGTGGCAGGTCCTATTCCATATGTAGGAGAGATCCCTGTGAATTCCGTAGCATACGAAGTGGGGTTTAGTACGGATGATCGAATTTTAAAGCTAAATAAAAAGAGAGTTGATACTTGGGAGGCCGTTCATCGCGAGATGATCATGGAAATTTTGAAAAATAGGAATTTAGAATTTGAAGTAGTTAGTTCCAGTGGTAAATTTACAAGTCTTGTTGTTTCGGCGGATAATTTTAAGTTAAATGAATTAGATAAAAAAGGACCGTTTGATCAAATAGGTCTGGTTCCAAAGCAGATTAAGGTCCCTGCTGTAATCTCAAAAGTAATAGAAGAATCTCCGGCTTATAAAGGAGGACTTGTTTCTGGAGATACCATTGTTTCGATTCAAAATATTAAAATTGATGAATGGGCCGAATTAGTCGAAATTATTCAAAAAAACCCTGAGACTCCTTTACGGTTTGTAATAAATAGAAATGGTGAAAAGTTTGATAAACTGATAACGCCTGAGTTATTCCAAGAAGGGGACCTAAGGCGTGGAAGAGTAGGTATTCAAGGTGATGTAAGCTCCTTTTATTCGATTCAACGCTATGGAGCCTTTGATGCGGTTGGATTGGCATTAGAAAGAACCTTCGATATGACCCTTATGACATTTCGATCCTTGGTCAAATTAGTGACTATGGAGCTCTCGTTTAGGAATCTTAGCGGGCCGATTACCATAGCAGATTACGCCGGCAAGTCAATGGAAAGTGGCTTAGATTCGTTCCTTGCGTTCCTTGCGCTTATCAGCATAAGTATCGGAATTATTAATTTATTACCAATTCCGATGCTTGACGGTGGGCATCTGTTGTATAATATTTTGGAATATATTAGCGGCAAAAAACTTTCCGCATCGTTTTACATCGTGACTCAGAAAATAGGTCTTGCGATTCTATTGAGTCTTTTTTTAGTTGCAATATTTAATGATATCTTTAGGATCATAAACTGATAATATGTCAAATTATATCAAAGTAATTTTCTTTACCTTGTTTATGGTGTTGTCCAGCCAACTGTCATCCTCAACCTTTATAGTCGACGACATAAAAATCCGTGGGCTTAAGCAGATTACGCCTGGAATGATATTTAATTTTTTACCGATTGGTATCGGCGACTCTTTAGATGAGGTAAAGATAAGAAAAGCAGTGCGGGCCTTGTTTAAAACTGGATACTTCGAGGATGTTAAGCTTGAAAGACAGGGAGATGCTTTAGTTATCTCTGTTATTGAAAGGCCTACGATGGCTATTATTAACTTCGTTGGAAATAAAGCAGTTAAAACTGAAGATTTAGAAAAAGGCTTGGAAGAAGCTGGTTTTTCTGAGGGGGAAGTATTCAATGAAGGAAAGCTTGATAAAGTAATCCAGGAGTTGCGACGTCAATACTACGCTAATGGTAAATATAGCGTTGAAATAGACTATCAACTTGATCCAATGGGTGACGATGCGGTCGAGCTGACTCTGGAAATTACTGAAGGCGAGGCTGCAACGATAAAGCAAATCAAAATAATCGGCAATCAAATCTATTCGGACGAAGAAATTATTCAGTCTTTCAAATTAACTACAGGAAACTGGTTAAGCTGGTTTAAAAAAGATAATCAATATTCAAGACAGAAACTGCAGGGTGATCTGGAAACGTTAAGATCATGGTATCAAAATTTTGGCTATATGAACTTTACAATAAATTCCACCCAAGTATCTATTAGTCCTGATAAAGAGAGTGTGTATGTTACCATTAATATAACAGAGGGAGACGCATATAGAATAAGCTCAGTAAAATTAGCTGGCGATCTAATAGTTACCCCTGAAGAGATATACCCCATTGTTTTCACTCGTAGAGGAGATATTTTTTCCAGACGGTCAATGGAGGGAACAGCGAAAGCGATTACTGAGTTACTTGGGCAGGAAGGTTACGCATTTGCTAACGTAAACCCCATACCAGAATTAGATGATATAAATAAGACTGCGACGCTGACCTATTATGTTGATCCGGGGCAAAAGGTATATGTTAGACGAGTCAATTTTTTTGGTAATAGCAAGACCCGTGACGAAGTACTTCGAAGAGAAATGAGACAGATGGAAGGAGGCTGGATTTCAACGACTAAGGTTGAACGTTCGAAGGTTCGTCTTCAGAGGACCGGCTTTTTTGAATCCGTTGAGGTTGGTACGGTAGAGGTTCCAGGGACAACTGATCAAGTCGATGTAAATTTCAAAGTAAAGGAGATGCCGTCTGGTAATTTAATGGTCGGTGCTGGATTCTCACAATCAGGAGGCCTTCTATTTAATACAAGAGTCAGTCAAAATAATTTCTTGGGTAGTGGTAAAATGATTAGTTTTTCGTTCAATAATAGCGAAATAAACAAATCATTTTCTGTTGGTTATTATAACCCTTATGCAACTATAGATGGAGTTGCAAGAGGGTTTACTCTAGGTTATCAGGAAATTGATTCTGGTCGACGTGAAATTTCAAGATATGATCAGGAGAATTTAAGTTTTGGTGTTAATTTCGGCCTCCCGATAACAGAGTTTAATTTTTTTAATACATCGTTAACATGGGAAAGACAGGAGATTAAAACAACACCAAGTTTATTAGATATTAGGATTTTGTCATTTTTAATTCGAGAAGGAGCAGAATACGATAATTTTCAATGGACTACTTCAGTGGGAAGGGATACTCGGAATTCAAGAATTTTTCCGGATGCGGGAAGGTTGCAAATGCTGTCGACAGAGGTCACTTTGCCAATAGGTGATTTAAAATATTGGAAAATTGACTATGATCATCGTTATTATTTTAAATTGCCCTTCAGAAAAAAATGGACATTAATATTAAAAAACAAAATCGGATATGGTGATAGCTATGGGTCCACTCAAGAGCTGCCGTTTTTTAGGAATTTTTTTGCTGGTGGTCCTAGAACAGTACGTGGATATGGGGAGTCATCACTCGGCCCAGAGGATATCTTTGGTCGCGCCCTTGGTGGAAACATACTCTTGACAGGAAATGCTGAAGTTATCGTTCCTGTCCCGTTACTCGAAGATATTAAGTCGGCTAGGGTTTCTGTTTTCTATGATGTTGGTAATGTGTTTGCATCTGATGACTCGTTTTCACTGTCAGAGTTAAGAATGGCAGTCGGTGTGGCAGGAATATGGATGTCTCCAATGGGATTGTTGTCAGTTAGCTATTCGAATCCTTTCAATGATAAGTTTGGAGACGAGATAGAAAAGTTTCAATTTAATTTTGGCACGCAATTTTGAAATTAAGGTTATAAAAAACCAGCAATTTCAGGTAATATATATTAATAGTTTAAAAAGTCACAAGGGGAAATTTGGTGAGTTGTATAAATAGTCTAAAAAATAATTCAATTAAAATCATCTTGATGCTCGTTCTTATATCGCCATTCACTAGTGCTGAGGAATATAAAATTGGTGTGGTGAATGTCCAGAGTATTTTAACAGCGATTCCTCAAACGGAGGCCGCAACTAAAAAGCTCGAAAAAGAATTTGGTCCGCGCGATAGGAGTATGGCAAAAGACAATAAAGCCCTTGAAAAACTAGCTGAGAAGTTGAAAAAAGACGGTGCCATAATGAGCGAAGGCGAGAGGACAAAAATAGAGAGAGATATTCAAACTCGTCAGCGCGACCTAAAACGAAGGGCTCAAGAATTCCAAGAAGACTTGAATTTTCGTCGTAATGAGGAAATGCAAGAAATCCAAAAGAAAATCGCGAACGTTACGCGTGCATATGCCAAAGAAAACAAATTTGATATGGTGTTAGTGAATGGTGCGGTCTACTACTCTGATAAGGTAGATTTAACAAAAAAAATTATCGAGCGAATGAGCAAATCTGGTAGTTAATTTATATATACTTTAGGCTGACAATAAGAGCGTGAGTGAATCAATTAAAAGTGCTATTCCTCATAGATATCCTTTTCTGCTAATTGATAAAATCGTCAGTTACATTCCTAATGAATCTATTACAGCATTAAAAAATGTGACCCATAATGAGCCTTTTTTTGAAGGACATTTTCCCGATAATCCGATTATGCCAGGGGTGCTGATTGTTGAAGCGATGGCTCAAGCTTGCGGGGTATTAATATTTCGCTCATCCTCAGATTCACCGATTAATGGTTTTTTTTATTTAGTAGGAATAGATAAAGCGCGATTTCGGAAGGCTGTGTATCCAGGTGATCAGTTAATTTTAGAGATAAAACTTCTAAAAAAGTTGAAAGACATTTTTAAATTTGAGGCTATAGCTCGGGTAGAAGACGCTTTAGTATGCTCTGCAGTGGTTACGACCACTGGCAAAATGGAGGAGAACTAAATTGATTCATTCTACTGCCCTGGTGGATGAGAAAGTTAGATTGGGTACCAATGTATCTGTAGGACCTTGGTCGCAGATTTCTGGAGACGTAATTATTGGCGACAATACTGTTATTGGTTCAAATTGTATTATTAATGGTCCAACAACGTTAGGTTGTGAAAATAAAGTCCATTCCTTCTCATCAGTAGGAACTAATCCGCAGGATAAAAAATTTAAGGAATCTGATGAATCACGATTAGTTATAGGTGACCGCAATACGATTAGAGAATATAGCAGTATTAATCGAGGCACAGAACATGGTGGAGGAATAACTCGACTGGGCAACGACAATTTAATAATGGCGTATTGCCACATTGCCCATGATTGCCAAATAGGTAATAACATCGTTTTTTCTAACAATACAACCTTAGCTGGGCA
>MDTC01074177.1_pt1 | contig 12428 bp, 12 predicted proteins | sample 811181 | NCBI WGS metagenome assembly MDTC01 (sample SAMN05326644, study PRJNA326480) | marine metagenome | isolation source: seawater | place: Pacific Ocean: North | collected 2011
AGTACCATTGGCGCAGAAAGGCTTGACTTCCGAGTTCGGAATGGGATCGGGTATTACCCTTTCGCTAAAATCACCAGGCAACGTTTTATAGTGGCAATAATAGAAAAAGTAAACTATTTTAAATATTAAAATTGCTAAGTTTTTAAAGAATAATTGTTTTAATTTAAAAAAAATATTTGTGTTATAAAAAAAACACTGATTTATGAAAAAAAAAGTAGCATTAATTACAGGCATTACTGGTCAGGATGGAGCATATCTATCTGAGCTCTTATTATCTAAAGATTATATTGTTCATGGTATAAGAAGAAGATCCTCATCTTTTAATACTGGAAGAATAGATCATATCTACAAAGATGAACATTCAAAAAATGTCAACTTATTTCTTCACTATGGTGATCTATCTGATTCTTCAAATTTAATAAGAATTATTCAAACAACACAACCTGATGAAATATATAATTTAGCAGCACAAAGTCATGTAGGAGTAAGTTTTGAAAGTCCTGAATATACTGCTGATGTTGATGCTATTGGAACCTTGAGAATACTTGAGGCAATAAGAATATTGGGCTTAACTCAAAAAACAAAGTTTTATCAAGCCAGCACAAGTGAGTTGTATGGTCTTATCCAGGAGACACCTCAAAATGAAAAAACTCCTTTTTATCCAAGAAGCCCATATGGTGTTGCTAAGCTATATGCATATTGGATAACCCTAAATTATAGAGAAGCATATGGAATGTTCGCATGTAATGGAATTCTATTTAATCATGAATCTCCTAGAAGAGGAGAAACTTTTGTAACAAGAAAAATAACAATGGCTTTGTCTAGAATAAAACTAGGATTACAAGACTGTCTATACTTAGGTAATTTAGATGCTAAAAGAGATTGGGGGCATGCTAAAGATTTTGTTGAAATGCAATGGCTAATGCTTCAGCAAGATAAACCGAAAGATTATGTTATTGCTACTGGTGAACAGTATAGCGTCAGAGATTTTGTGAATCTTGTAGCTAAAAAATTAAATATAAATATTTCATGGAAGGGAACCGGAGTTAACGAAAAGGCTTATGATGATAATGGAAAATGTATTATTGAAGTTGATAAAGATTATTTTAGACCAACAGAGGTAGAAACTCTTCTTGGTGACTCAACTAAGGCAATTAACGAGTTAGGATGGAAAAGAAAAATTAGTTTTGATGGACTAGTTCAAGAAATGATAGATGAAGATTTTTCTTCTGCAAAAAAAGAAAAACTTATAATAGATAACACAAAAACTTAAATGTTTGGCATAACTTAATTTTATTCAATAAATATGATAAATATTTATAAGAAGCTTTGGATATACATTGCCAAAAAAAGAAAAGTACAGTCACTTTTTTTAATTTTTCTTATGATTTTTTCTGCAACTGCAGAATTGTTTACAATTAGTGCTGTTGTCCCTTTCATAACTGTTCTCACATCACCTGAAACAATTTTTAGTGTGCCTTTGGTTGAACGACTCTTTAATTATCTTAATATTGAAGAAATATCAGATATTAGAAATATAATTACTATAATTTTCATTCTTGCTATTTTTACTGCTGCTATTTTAAGATTTACCCTGCTATATATTCAAACAAGACTAAGTTTCGAAGTCGGAGCAGACTTCGCAAGAGAGATGTATTTTAGAACATTAAATCAACCTTTTTTAGTTCATGTTGGAAGAAATAGCAGTGAGATTGTTGGAACAATTGTTCTTAAGGCTAATGCTTTAGCAACTGGAGCTTTATTGCCAATATTAACAATAATAAGCTCAATTGTAATATTGATCTTTATATTAATAGCAATAATAATTGTTAATCCCAAAATTTCTATATTAGTTTTGTCATCGCTTTCAATTTCTTATTACGTTATTAGCCTTATAACCAAAAAAAGGCTGGATATAGATAGTGGAGAAATTAATTCCAAAGTTGACGGTCTTATGAAATCACTGGCAGAGGGCTTGGGAGGTATAAGAGATGTAATCATAGAGAATCTTCAAAATTCATATACTCAAAACTTTGAAAAATCTCATTACAGCTTTAGACGTTCAGCTGGTAATATTCATATTATTTCGTCAGCTCCTAAATATCTAATTGAGGCTGTTGGCATGGTTGTAATAATAGTAATAGCATTGTCAATACTTAATAATTCACAAGAATCTGATAGTGCCCTTCCTATTTTAGCTGTATTTGCCTTAGGGGCTCAGAAACTATTTCCAATTTTGCAAAGTATGTTTGCAAGTTTTGCTTCTCTTCGTGGAAATAAAGATACGTTATTATCAATTTTTGCTTTAATGGATCAAGAACTAAGCAATAGCCAAAATATAGAGAAGAAAATTGAATTTACAAAAAAAATTGAATTTAAAGATGTAAAATTTAGTTATAGTGATGATTCTATGATACTAGATGGAATAGACATAGAATTCCAGAAAGGTGACAGAATTGGCATTATAGGAGAAACTGGAAGCGGTAAAAGCACTTTTGTAGATATATTGATGGGCTTAGTTTTTCCTCAAGAGGGAGGGCTTTTTGTTGATGGAGAAAAAATTAATATAGAGAATTGCAATTCTTGGCATAAAAATATATCGCATGTGCCCCAAAATATTTATTTAACTGATGCGTCTATTTCTGAAAATATTGCTTTTGGTGTGCCTAAAGAAAAAATAAATATGAAAAAAGTTATTAGTGCAGCAAAAAAAGCTCAAATATCCGAAACAATTAATTCATTTCAATTAGGTTATGATTCAGTGGTTGGAGAAAGAGGTCTAAAATTATCAGGAGGACAACTTCAAAGGATAGGTTTAGCAAGAGCATTCTATAAAGAAAAAGATTTACTAATATTAGATGAAGCAACAAGTGCTTTAGACTCAATCACCGAACAAAAAGTTATTGATGCTATTTGCAATGGTGTAAATGATTTTACTCTATTTATTGTTGCCCACAGGATTTCAACGCTTAAAGGATGCTCTAAAATTATTAAAATTGAAAAAGGTAAAATTTCTTATGTAGGCCCATATGAAAATATCCCTATATAGAAAGATATTTATAAAATAATGAGTAACAATTTTTTTCACAATCTTAAACAAACATATTTAATAGCTGAGATAGGTGTTAATCATAATGGCAGTTTAGATCTTGCTAAGGAAATGATTTTATCAGCAAAAGAAAGTGGAGCAGATGCTGTTAAATTTCAAACATTTAAAGCAGAACTACTTGTTGCTTCTGGAACACCAAAAGTTGAATATCAAAAAGAAACCACTAAATCTAATGAATCTCATTTTGATATGTTAAAAAAACTTGAATTAACAGATGATGATCATATTGTTCTATTTGATTTCTGTAAAAGAAATGACATTAACTTTTTATCAACACCGTATGATGTAAAAAGTGCAAAATTTCTAAAAAAATTAGGCGTTAATTTATTTAAAACAGCCTCTGCAGATATCATTGATTATAGTTTGCATGAATATATAGCAACCACAGGCATACCAAACATCATTGCTACAGGTATGGCAACTATGAAAGAAATAGAAGATGTTATTAAAATTTATAATAAACAAAATAATAGTAATTTTATTCTGTTGCACTGTGTATCTAATTATCCTTGCTCTGACTCTGCTTTAAATATGAAAGCACTTAATTCAATTAAAGAACAATTTAAATGCTCAATTGGTTACTCAGATCATAGTATTGGTAATTTAGCATCTATTTTATCTATATCATATGGAGCAAAACTAATCGAAAAACATTTTACACTAGATAAAACATTACCAGGCCCTGATCATAAAGCATCATCAACACCTCAGGAGTTTAAAGAATTAGTATCAGATATCAGAAGAGCAGAAAAAATGCTTGGTAGTTCGAATAAAAAAATGCAAGAGGAAGAACGACAAATGTCACAAGTTTCTAGAAAAAGTATTTTCTTATCAAGGAATTTAAAAAAAGATTCAATCATTAATGCCAGTGATCTATTATTTATGAGGCCTGGTGATGGCATACTTGCAAATCAGATTGAAAATGTTTGTGGAATGAAATTAAATAAAGACCTGGGTAAAGATCATAAGCTTTTATGGGATGATTTATATAAATGATAAAAAAAACAGCAATAATAATTGGTTCTGGTAGTCATTGCAGATCAATTATTGGAATTTTAAATCAGACTAATGAACACAAAATATTAGAAATATTAGATCTTTTTTTTGAGAGCGAATCTTCTGAAAAGATATTAAATATTCCTGTTAAACCGATTAATAAACTAGAAACATATAAAAAAATGGATGACATCGATATATTTTTAGCAATTGGCGATAATAATTTAAGAAAGTCTTGGTATGAGAAACTAATAAATAAATTTAATTTGCCTAACTTGATATCTCCTTCAGCATTAATTGATAAAAATGCAACTTTAGGAATTTCCAATGTTATATGCTCAAATGCCTACATTGGACCTGAGGCATCTATAGGCAATAACAATATTATAAATTCAGGCTCAATAATTGAACATGAAGCAAAAATCTCCGATCATTGTCATGCTGGGCCTGCTTCAGTAATTTGTGGAAGAAGTAAAGTTGCTCGTAATTGCTTTCTTGGAGCCAATTCTACAATTATTGAAAATATCAAGATTGCTGAAAATACAATTATTGGTGCTGGTTCAACCTTAGTTAACTCAATTTTAAACAAAAATGGAATTTATATTGGCTCGCCTGCAAAGTTACACAGAGAAAATAAATGATATTTGTATCTACTGGAGGAATTAGAAACAAAACAGCTGCAGAAACTTCTAATGAATTTTACCAAAATGGTATTTCAGCAATTGAGCTATCTGGTGGAGCCTTCTCTGAAACTTACAAGAAAGACTTAATAAAATTATCGAAAAATATAACATTTCAAGTTCATAATTATTTTCCTCCACCTGAAAAAGCATTTGTGTTTAATTTAGCTTCTGTTGATAAGAAATTAAGAGATAAAAGTATTAATCATGTCATAAATTCAATGAACTTGTCATTGGATCTAAATAGACCAGTTTATAGCTTTCATGCAGGATTTAGGATTAATCCAAAAGTATCAGAGCTAGGTAAGGTCATAAAGAAAACGACGTTATGCAATAGAGATGTTGCCTTGGAAATATTTGGAGACTCAGTACTATTTCTTGCGGAAGAAGCTAGACAAAAAGGCGTTGATTTATTAATAGAAAATAATGTTTTGAATAAAAGAAATTTAGAGACATTTGGAGAAGATCCCTTGCTTCTTACTGAACCAACAGAAATTAATTCATTTTTTCAGAATATGCCATCTGCAATTGGCCTTTTAATGGATGTTGCTCATTTAAAGGTTAGCTCTAATTCTTTAAATTTTGATAAAATTGATGCTCTAAATGACCTTAAAGCATATATAAGAGGGTATCATTTAAGCGACAATGATGGGAAGACAGACACCAATGAAGTAATTACTAATGATAGTTGGTTTTGGGATATTATAGATGAACATTTAGATTATTATTCAATTGAAGTTTATAACGTATCATCAAAAATTTTGCTTGAGCAACATAAACTAGCGCAAAAATTATTATTTCAAAATTAAATGAGATGAATACTACAATTAAAACTGGCAGCTTACAAAATCTTATAATCGAGTCATCTTCATCTGTATTAGATGCCATGAACTTAATTGATAAGAACGGGTTAGGCATTTGTTTTGTAGTTAAATCAAGAAAACTGGAAGGAATATTAACTGATGGAGACATAAGAAGACATCTTATAGCTAATAAGGATACTGATGAAATAATATCTAATGTAATCCAAAAAAAATGCATATTTTTAAAGGTTGGTTCTGATATTAAAACTATTCAAGAGTATCTAGCAAAAACTGATTACATACCAATTGTAGATGAAGAAAATAATATAGTAGATTTTGCATCCAGAGCAAGGTTCCATCAAATACCCTTAACCCAACCGATTCTTAACGGGAATGAACTTGAATATGTAACAGACTGCATCAGTTCTGGATGGATTTCGTCTCAAGGTAAGTATGTAAACTTATTTGAAGAGAGTTTTGAAGAATATACGGGTGGAAATAGTGCCTGCGCTGTTTCAAATGGCACAGTTGCCCTTCATTTGGCCTTAATTGCACTCGGTGTAAAACCAGGAGATGAGGTTATAGTTCCTAATTTAACCTTTGCTGCGCCTGTAAATGCAGTTATCTATTCTGGAGCTGTACCTGTTTTAGTTGATGTAAATAAAAATACAATGTCGATGGATGTAGATGAATTACAAAATTCCATAACAGAAAAGACTGTAGCAATTATCCCTGTTCATTTATATGGACATCCAGCCCCAATGAGAGAAATAATGGAGGTAGCAAAATTAAATAATTTGATTGTTATTGAGGATTGTGCTGAAGCATTGGGAAGTTTCTCTGAGAACAAGCACGTTGGAACTCATGGAGATGCTGGAACATTTAGTTTTTTTGGAAATAAAACTATTACAACTGGCGAAGGTGGCATGATTATTTTTAAAGATAAGTCAGTTTATGAGCATGCTAAGGTATTAAGAGATCACGGTATGTCCAAAGATAAAAAATATTGGCATGAATATATAGGTTTTAACTATAGAATGACAAATATGCAGGCTGCGATTGGTTTAGCACAAATGGAGGTTGCTCGAAAGTTTGTAAAGGCAAAACAAGATTTAGCTAAAGAGTACAACAAAAACTTAAGTGATATAAAAAACCTGCAGCTTCCAGGGAATTTCGGCAATGTAGTAAATTCATATTGGCTTTATACTGTAGTTTTGCCTGAAGAGTTGGCTGGTTATAGAGATAAAATATTAGACTTTATGTTAAAAGATGGAGTGGAAGCTAGGCCAATATTTTTTCCTATGAGCGAAATGCCTCCTTATCAGCGATACATAGATAAGCACAATGAATACCCCATCTCAAAATATTTAGCAAAGTCTTCAATCTCATTGCCCTCAGGTGTAAATTTAACTAAAGATGATATATTGAGAGCTTCGAATGCTTTTATTAAAGCCATTGATCAAGCACAAGTTGATGATGAGTTATCGTAGATAATCATAACTTTAAATATGGTGGCGATAGAATATGTTTAAGAATTGTGGCAATGAAAAAAAAACTAAGAAACCTTTTAATGTAAGGTCACGATAGTAATGAAAGTACTCTCAAGTTAAAATTATTAAATATAAATGTCAGTACCTTCAAAAAGCTAATTATGATTATCAAAAAGAAAGAATTTAAAGCAAATACGGATGATCTGAAATGGTGTTCAAATTGTCTATCAATGTCTACCCGTCCTAGAATAACATTTGATGAAAGAGGTTTCTGTAATGCTTGTAGATGGATGGAAAAAAAGAAAACCCTTGACTGGGATTCTCGTGAAAAGCAATTAACTAATCTTTTAGATAAGCATAGATCTGACTCTGGTGGCTTTGACTGCATGGTTCCTGTGAGTGGCGGTAAAGATGGGTCTTATGTCGCCTATAACTTAAAGCACAAATATGGCATGAATCCTCTTGCATTAACTATTACTCCAGCATTGGCCTTGGATTTAGGAGAGGAAAATCTTAGAGCTTTTGTTGCCAGTGGTTATAATCATATCTCTGTAAACCCTGCGTATGAATCCATGCGAGTCCTCAATAAACAAGGGTTTATTGAAATGGGATTTCCATATTTTGGTTGGCTTATTTCAATTCAGGCAGCTGTTGTAAAAATGGCTTCAAAGCTTGATATTGGTTTAATATTTTATGGAGAAGATGGTGAGGTTGAATATGGTGGTTCTGAAGCAACTCATAGTACTCCAATCTATGATGTTAATTATATGAAAAAAATATATCTTGAAGGAGGTTTTGAGAAAGTTCTAGATGCTTCAAATTTAACTGAGTCCGATCTTTACTTCTTTAGGTTCCCTAATGATGAAGCTCTGGATAAAAATCCCATTGATATTACACATTGGTCATATTTTGAGAACTGGGATCCTTATAGAAATTATTTAGTAGCTAAAAAGGAATGTGGTTTTACAGAAGCAAAAGACAATAATGCTGGAACTTTTACTAATTTTTCACAGAATGATCAAGCCTTATACGCACTTCATGCATATATGATGTATATCAAACTTGGTTTTGGAAGAGCAAATCAAGATGCTAGTATTGAGATAAGAAGAGGAGCAATGGATAGAGAACAGGCATTAAATCTTGTTAATCTATATGATGGTCATTACCCTGAAGAATTTATAGAAATATATCTAGAATACTATCAAATGACATTACAAGAATTTACTGATGTTATTGACTCTTGGGCTAATGAAGATCTATTTAAGAAAGTAGATGGGTATTGGAAGCCAAAATTTACTGTTAAGTGAAAAAAGATAAAAAAGTTGTAATAGTTGATTATGATTCTGGAAACCTTTGGTCAGTAAAAAATGCAATAAGTTATTTGGGCTATGAGCCGGAAATAACATCTGATCCTGAAAAAATTATATCCTCACGAAAGTTACTTCTTCCAGGAGTAGGGTCTTTTGCAAAGGCAATGGAGTCGATTAAAAAAAATTATATAGATGAAGCTATAATAGAGGCTGTTACCAAGAGAGGCAGCTCTATTCTTGGTATATGCCTAGGAATGCAAATCCTTGGCCTTAACGGAACTGAAGATGGTGAAACCAAAGGAATAGGCCTGATACCAACTTCAGTAGAAGTCTTTGATCAAGGCATTTTAAAAAACCTTAAGACACCTCACATGGGCTTTAATAAGGTTATAGGAAATCCAAAGAGCAAGCTTTTTAATGGATTGGGCGCGGAGGCTGATTTTTACTTCGTCCATTTATATAGGATGCTAACCAATGATATCGATGGGTATAATGGAACCTGTGAATATGGAGAAAGTTTCATGGCCTTATATGAAAATGAAAATATTTTTGCAACGCAATTTCATCCAGAAAAAAGTCAAACTAATGGATTGATAATGTTAAATAACTTTTTATTAAGCTAAGTCATGCTAAAAAAAAGAATTATATTCACTCTTTTATATGATGATGGCAATTTTATGCTAAGTCGAAACTTTAGATTGCAAAAAGTTGGAAATATTGACTGGCTTAAGAAGAATTATAACTTCTCTCATATTTCTTTTTTTATTGATGAGTTAATAGTATTTGATGTTTCTAGAAATGAAAGAAATATTAGTAAATTTTGCAAAGCATTAAGCTCATTAACTGATGGATGTTTTGTTCCCATAACAGCTGGGGGAGGAATACGAACATTAGATGATGCAAAGTCCTTACTAAGAGCTGGTGCTGACAAGGTCTCTATAAATACTTCATTATTCTCAGATCTATCTTTGGCTAAAGAGCTAGTCATTAATTTTGGTAAACAATGTGTTGTAGGTTCTATTGATGTTAAGAAAACTCATCAGGGGGAATATGAAATTTGGACTGAATCTGGATCAAAAATCGTCAATCAAGACATCTCATCAACATTATCTAGTTTAGAAAAGAATTATATTGGAGAGATATACATTAACTCTATGAACCAGGACGGAACAGGGCAAGGTTACGACCTTGACTTATTAAAAAAAATACCTGATAGCATGAGCATTCCTTTAATACTAGCCGGAGGAGTTGGTAATGCATCTCATCTTTTGGAAGGGTTAAAAGATAACAGGGTTGATGCTGTTGCTACTGCGCATCTATTCAATTTTATTGGGAATGGCTTAAAAAAAGCACGCCAAAATATACTTGATAACAGCATTGAACTTGCATCATGGAAAACTACTGAAGAATTTAAATTGATAACTGGAGGTCATGAATAAATGAATCCAGAGAAGATTTTAATAATCGGCCTTGGAAGTATTGGTAAGCGCCATCTTAGTATTGCAAGAGGCAAATACCCAGATGCGCAAATTAAAGTTTTAAGAAGCAAGAAAGTAAGTACTGAATATGCAGAGAATAATTTCCTTTATAGCCTTGAAGACGCCATTAATTTTGACCCTCAAATAGTTGTTGTTGCAAACCCAGCAAGCCTCCATCTCTCTTCAGCAACACCTTTCATAAAAGAAAATAGATACTTTTTCATAGAAAAACCAATATCAAATGATCTTAACGAGGCAGAAATATTTTTAGAAATGTGTAAAGAGAAAAATGCTATGGTTCAGATTGGCTACAATCTTCGTTTTTTAACTTCACTTAAAATTTTTAAGAGCTATCTTGACGAAGGTATAGTTGGAGATATATGGTCAGTAAGGTCAGAAATTGGTCAATATTTACCCTCATGGAGACCACAAAGCGATTATAAAGAAACAGTTTCAGCACAAAAATCTCTTGGCGGAGGAGTTGTTAATGAACTTAGTCATGAAATAGATTATTTGCTTTGGATTTTTGGAAACATAAAATGGGTTAGGGCATTAACTTCAAGGCAGAGTAATTTAGATATTGATGTAGAGGATACTGCACATATTCTTATGGGTTTTGAGCATATAAATAGAAACATTACAGCATCTCTCAATATGGATTTTATTAGGCATGATAATAAAAGAGAATGCATAGTTATAGGTTCTTTTGGTAGTTTAAAATGGGATGGTATCCAGGGAACTGTGGAATTTTGGAAAAAAGATCAAGGTTCCTGGGATGAATTATTTAAATTAAAAGATTTAAATGAGAGTTATAAATATGAATGGGATGACTTGGGACGTTCTTTCTTAAATAATGAGGAGCCGTTAATAAATGGTTTCGATGGGCTTAAGACGCTTAGTGTTTTGGAAGAAATAAAGAAATCATCTCAATCTGAAGGGATAATTATGAAAATAATAAATCAGGACTAGTTGCATATGAGTACAGTTGCTTTTATTTTTGCCAGGGGTGGTTCAAAAGGCTTGCCAGGAAAGAATATTAAAATATTTTCTGGAAAACCACTAATTGCTTGGTCTATTGAGCAAGCAAAAAAGTTAAGTTCTATTGATAGAGTCATAGTCTCAACTGATTGCAGTGAAATAGCCAGAGTAGCGACTGAATATGGTGCTGAGGTTCCCTTCCTAAGGCCAGATAATATTTCTGAGGATGATAGTCCCGAATGGATGGCATGGAGGCATGCCCTATCTTTCTTATTAGAAAAAGAAGGAAAAATGCCGAATATAATGCTATCTATCCCAACAACCGCACCCCTAAGAAGAGTTATCGATATTGAGAATTGTTTAAATTTATATAAGAAAGGAGGAGTTGACGTGGTCATAACAACTACCGATGCTCATAGAAGTCCTTATTTTAATATGGTGAAGGAATCTCATGATGGAAATGTTGAATTGGTTATAAAGCCTAAAGATAAATTATATAGAAGACAAGATGCTCCTATCGTTTATGATATGACCACGGTTGCTTACGTTATGAATCCAGAATTTATAATGCATAATGAGTCAATATTTGATGGAAGAACTAAAGCAGTAAATGTACCTTTAGAGACATCGATAGATATCGATAATATGTATGATTTCAAAATGGCAGAATTTTTTTTAGATAACATGGAGTAATTAATGTCGCCACCAACAATTAAAAATCTTCTAAATCTTAATGGAAGAACCGCTTTAATTACTGGGGCAGCTGGTAATTTAGGTAAAGAAATATCTGGAGCTTTAGCTGAGCTAGGAGCTGATTTAATTCTTGTAGATCATCCTGATATTAATTTTTCTGATATCCAGAATAACTTAAAGGATTCATGGGGTATAAAAGTTTACCCATATCATTGTGATTTAGAAAATGAAGAAAGTAGGTTAGAGCTTATTTCAAAAATTAAGTTAGATCATGAAAAGATAAATATACTAATAAATAATGCAGCTTTTATAGGCTCTTCAAAATTAAATGGGTGGACAGGAACCTTGGCTGAGCAGTCTCTAGATTCATGGAGAAGAGCTCTAGAAGTTAACTTAACAGCCCCATTTCATTTATCTCAAAAATTAGAGCCTTTGCTTAATGGTTCTGAAGGAGCAAATATTATAAATATAGGATCTATTTACGGTATTTATGCGCCCGATTTTAGTCTTTATGAAGGTACTGATATGGGTAATCCTGCAGCTTATGGTGTTTCAAAGGCTGGATTAAACCATCTTACAAAATGGCTATCAACATCTATGGCACCTAACATTCGAGTAAATTCAATTTGTCCTGGAGGGATTTCTCGAAATCAGCCAAATGAATTTGTTACTAAATATATTCAAAAAACTCCTCTCAAAAGAATGGCAAATGAATCAGATTTTCTCGGTGTGATGGCATATCTAGCATCAGACATGTCTCTGTATGTTACTGGCCAAGTAATTCAAGTTGATGGAGGGTGGGGTGTTTGGTAATCTTTTTGCAAAAGCCTTGTTTTAAATTAGATGGCATTAAAATAATAATATGGGGCAACTTTGAAAGTTTTAATTAAT
>MDTC01110111.1_pt1 | contig 12428 bp, 10 predicted proteins | sample 811181 | NCBI WGS metagenome assembly MDTC01 (sample SAMN05326644, study PRJNA326480) | marine metagenome | isolation source: seawater | place: Pacific Ocean: North | collected 2011
CGTTGAGCAGATGAACCGATGCCCCCCTCTCGACCCGGCCGACCGTGTCGCCTTCCGCCAGCTGGGCGCCCGGCTTGACGGCGCGCATGAGCACGAGGTGCGCGTATACCCAGAACTGTGGCTTGACGCCGAGGGGCGTGCTCGCGCCGCGGCGCACCACGGCGGTCTTTCCGAGGAAGTCGGGGAAGACGGAGAGGACCTCGCCCGCCTCGATTACGCGCAGGTACCGGCCCCGCACCACCATATCAGGCCCCGCGGTGTGCCGCGGGTATTTGAAGCGCACCAGGTCGATGCCTTCGTGAGGCCGAGGCCGCGGCGCCCTCTTCCCCCACCAGGCGCGGAGGGCGCCGAACTCCATGCCGGGCTCGTCGGCTAACTCCGCGCCGGCCTCGTTCTCCAAAGCGTGCAGCCAGTCCTGCAGCGCGGGCCTCGCGCCGAATTTCGCCACACGCCTGCGCTCATTATCCTCCTCCTCCAGGACCCTCGCCTTCCTGGTCCGCCGCCGGCTCCGCGTCTGGAAGTTGAGAGCGAACGAGAGCAGCGCCGAGACTACGAGCACGTCGAGCCCGAATCTCTTGTGCAGATTCGAGGAGATGAACTGCGCCACGTCTTGACGCAAATCACCCATGATCAACCACCCGATCGCATAGCCACCGACAAGCCCGAAAAACGCCGCATCTTCCCCGCCCCAATACCGCAACACTGAGGCCTGCGCCGTTATTACCGTTGGTAATATCGACGTCTTGGTTTTTCGTTCATTTCGGTTGGCCACCATCTGGCCAAAAGCTGTCTTCATCTTCATTATTGTCTTTAGCATAATTTCCACACCTGAGCGACAAAAAATGCCGCTGGCGAACCTTCGCACGTATGTCGACCATATGAACGCTTCGGGAGGCCCGCCATCAGCAGGTCAATATGAAATTGGCCTTCGACGGGATTTACGTCAATGGGCACCAGCCAAAATGGGAGTCTCAGTTGAGAGGAAATCAAAGCCGTGCTTATCCTAAATCTGCAAATTGCCAGAAAATTGTAGCGCCGTTTGAAGCTGCTCAATAGCGCTCTCGGTAGCGCTCTCGGTAGCGGAGCGATGCGTTTAGATAGCGTAGCGATGGTACCCTGACGCATGTATTGGAGATTGTTTGAAAATTAAAAAATGTAAATAGAATGTTTATTTTTGAATCAATAATGTTGTTTTATATTAATAGCGCGCGAATTAGAATTGCTTAAACTAAATTTTCTTTTTGCGCTAATCTGGTTTATTTTTTTTTTAAAATTATACAAATAAGTTTTAGTAGTAATTACTATTGCAATTAAACATGCGCAACAGCGAAGTTATGTCAAAGAAGAATATTGAATTAAATTCTCTATTTGGAAATTCTTTACGTAGTAAAATAGTAAGTATATTTCTAGGAGCAAAAGAATTGGAAAGTAAAGAAGTCAATAGATTAGTAAATGGTTTCGGAAGAGAATATAACCTAAGTATAATTCAAGAACACCTTAAAGATTTGAAGACTCACAAATTTATAATTGCCAGAAGAGACGGCATAAGTTGGTTTTGGAGAATAAACACTTCCAATATGTTCTTAAAAAATATGGTAAAGTTGATGAAAGCACCTAAAGCAGTTCTTTCTCATTCAGATAATGTTACTCGGAAAACAGAAGGTGAACGGATAAAAGAAATTAGAACTGCAATCCTTGATCTTTCGAAACAAACAATGGGAGTATTTACTCCGGGCGATTTAATATTAAAAATGGATATAAGTAGACAAAGGTTAAACCAGATTCTTTCTAAACTATCTAATGATGAACTATATGTTAACAAATATATTGGCAAAAAAAGTAGAGGTGTTTATTTCATCACTTTAGAGGGTAACAAACAAAAAGAGTGGATATTAAAGAAGAAGAACAGTGAGCCATAATATCTCATTCCTAGAACTGAATTAAATGATCGAAGCCCTTTCATTAGAATACCAGATCTAAGTGATAATGAGGTAAAGTCGTCATTCACTGGACATAGACATCTGCCTTTGCCTTGGCTTGTGGAGGGGCGTAAGGTGCGACTCGGTAGGCCATACCTCGGCGTTCCATGACGTCTTTCAGAGATGCGAACAAGTGTTCTTTGCCAATCTTCTTTTTCTCCTCCATGAGAGCAAGAATCAGGCTGTCCTGAACAACGGCTCGAATCCAAGCGCCGGTCAAACCCTCAGTTGACTTTGCCAACTTTTCCTTGACTTCAAGAGTCACGTTTCGGGAGATGTCAAGCTTCTGCAGCAAGTGATGGAAGATGTGGAAACGTTGCTCCTTTCCTGGTAGTCCAACCTCAACAATTCGGTCAAAACGGCCAGGCCGGTCGGCAATTGCAGGGTCGATTTTGTTTGAGTGATTGGTTGTTGCTAGAGTGATAACTCCGTGATTTGGAACAATACCATCCATAGATTGCAAAAACTCTCCTAAAAGCGGATGGTCGGATGCTCGACGGTCAAGTGCTCCTGCGGTATCGATGTCTTCGATAATAAGCAAGGTCGGTGAGAGTTTACGAGCCATTTGGAAGCAAGACTTGATGTCATTACGGCCAGTAATCATCTCTGCAGAAATGAGGATGCAGGTGATGTCAGAATGGGCAGCAAGCCACTTGGCAATCATGGTTTTCCCAGTTCCTGGAGGCCCTGCCAAAATCACGCCACGGGAATTAGGAACACCGCTTTCTCGAAGTTTTGGCATGGCTTTCTGGAAACCGATAATGTCTTTCCACAAGGCTTCCTTGACGTTTTCATCCCAAGCAATAAGCTCGTCAATACTCTTGTCACGTGCAATGAAGTTGTATCGTAAATCAAAAAATTCACCTTTGAGAATACCGCATTCATAGAAATTGGATTCAACCTGAGCGATGAGGTCGTCTGCATCCTTTCCGTTCACAAGAACGGTTCTGTCAGATGGAGTATACACTGACAAGCGATGGTCGCCGTCATGGTCTACGGTTGAAACGGTGATGAATTGGTATTCTGGGTTGGCCTTGGACTGATAGAAACGAGTCCCGATGGCAAGAAACCGTAGACGGTTTTCTTCTTGCACTTCGATGGTCTCATACATTGGCGCTCGAATCTTACCTTGGTCAATCATGAACTCTTCGGTGACTTGGAATTCTTCTTTGAGGTATGTATCGAAATGCAACTTCATGAAAATGCCGAGTTTGCCGCTCCAATACCGAGAATCTCGCTTGTGCTTTGAACCAATGAAACTGTTCATCAATTGTTCAGCCAAGGGGGTTTGTGGGCCTTTCTTCTGGGTGGCAGCAACCGCTTTTTTGACGTCATCGTATTGTTTCATATCAAAGGAAACGGGACCCATAGGTGTTTGAATAACAAGTACGGTTGAAGACATCTGGTCTACTTCAGATTCTTTTTCGAGTTGCTCCCCGTAGTGTCCTTCCATCGTATATTCCTCTTCATCTGCATATTCATCACTCATTGTAATTCCTCGTTAATGGCGGAGTGAAACCTCGGAATGTGTGCAACATACAGGGTTTCTTTTCCGCTCCATTCTTTCACCCGTCAACAGTATTTAAGGCGCGAAGAACTCAAACGGAAGAGGCTTTTGGATAGGGACGAGGGGAATCTATGGCTGGACCGTCGAAAGTAGAATTCCCCGGTCAAAAAAAACAGCGTTTTCGAATGCGAGGGACCAAGCATGCCAATGAAGCAACCGCAAATAAACTCAAGCGTGAACTTGCCAAGTTGCTGGAAAATCCAAGAGCGCACCTTCCTGCTATGACGTGGAAAGGAAAGCTCCGCTGGGGCAGAACTGATCCGGTTACGAAAACCATGAGATCACTTGAAACAATTATTCGCAAGAAAAACGATATCACTTGGCTCAGTAAACGAATGATGGCAAAACGTGGCGACCCTGTTGCCAAAGCGTTCGCTGGTTCGCTTCACGCAGCTCATGATGAGGACATCACCGTTGTAGGAAAGTTTAGTTCGGGCTCGTTTGGTTCTGCCTCATTCATTCGACGGGGCGAGGGAAAACAAGGCTATTTGGCAGGTCTACAGAATTATTCAAATCTCACATTGCGTATGTTACCGTGGGAAGACCATGCAAAGCGAGGAATGTATTTCTTCACATGGAAAGGTGGGTTTGTTTGCACCGGCCCTAAGCCTTCACCTCCTGATGAATGGCTGGATGATGTTTTGCAACGTTCCCGCTTTACGTTCTCTAAACATGAAGGGTTATCAGTCCCCGTGTGGGCTACCGAGGGCATTGATGCTCAATCCGTTCTGGACTTTCACTCAAGTGGAGAAGGATACATTCGCTTTTCCTTCAAGCACGGGCCAGTTGTGGCAATTGGCTTTGATATGATGTCAAAAACCGATAAGAAGGAGTCGTCTTTTATTCACCACTTGGCACTGTCAATGTTGCCGCCGTTCCTTCCATCTATCCTAGAAATCGACGCAAACTGGACGCCGAAAGGGTGGGGGAAAGATTCGCCGTTGCCCGATTCTGCTTCCGAAGGTATGGAAAAGATTCTCGACGCTTGGCAAGGTTTAACGATGAATGAAGGCGTGATTTCACTGGCTATTCGACGAGCTGTTTTGGATTCAATAGACAATGGACTGGTTGTCGGTGAATCTTGGATCACCGGCATGGATTTAGAAGCAATTGAAGAAGCATTGCAATCACACCCTGGTTCAAATGACGAGCGCCATCTCGCTGCACACATGCTCCATGCTTCAATGAAAGAGGGGGCTGTAGACGGTGAAGGATTACGAATTACAGCAAAGGGAGATGTCTCGGAAAGAAAGGCTGCAGCGCTCGAAGTCATGGAAGGGACCAGTTGCGGTAATGTCCTTGGAGCTATGTGGGAAAAGTGGGGACTCGAAGGCCTTGCTGGACTTGGAATTACTGGGGAAGAAGCCGAAGAGATTTGGAAAAAGCAGCTCAAGAAGCCGCAACCGTTTGGAAATTTCCTCAAGAGTTTGGATTCTGCTCGTGAAACCGCTCAAAAAATTGCCCGCTTCCCAACACGGAATGATGTCTTAAGCGGTGCAACTGGATCTGTGCATGATTTGATTCTTCAAGGGTTGTTAGAAGGTGATGGAAAGGCTGAACGAGTTGCCACACAACGCCATGATTCAATTGATTCTGCCGCTGCTGCTTGGGCTTGGCTCCTTGCAGCAGGGCGTTCAACTGGCCAAGAGTGGCACTTTGAAATCAATGCGAGAGACCGTGGGGGCGCGTGGTTAGCGGCAACAAAGCAACTGCTTGAAGCAGGGAAAGACCTCTACAATTGCGAAACTGAGCAAGTAGAAAAAGCAACTGAGGCATGGATGGAAGCATTTACTGCTCTCAAAACCGCAACCGGTGAAGCGAATTAACTTCAAAGGTTGGCAAATCCTCTTTCGAGGTCGGCCCACAAATCTTCAATGTCTTCAATTCCGATACTCATTCGAACGAATCCAGGAACAAGGCCAGCTGCGTGACGGACATCTTCAGGAATCATTTGGTGACTGGAGTTGAAGGGGCATTCGACCAATGATTCAACACCACCGAGGCTGGTTGCTTCGTAAATCATTTTGAGGCCGCGCATAAATTTCAGGGCCGCTTCATCGCCACCTTTGACGACAAAGGCAATCATTCCAGTGCCTTTTGGCATAACTCGTTGAGCGACTTCATAGTCGTCGTGAGACTTGAGAGATGTGTGGTTAACTCTCTCTATCATCGGGTGGCCTTCAAGACGTTTGGCGAGTTCTGCTGCATTGTCGCAGATAGTGGGCATACGAACGTGGAGTGTGCGCATTCCACGCTCTAGAAGATAACATGTATGCGGGTCGGGATTGCCGCCAAAGACTGCTTTTCTACCAAACACTTCGGCAATTAATTCCTTTGAGCCTACAACAGCTCCGCCAATGATGTCTGAATGTCCACCAAGGTACTTTGTCGTTGAATGAATAACCAAATCGACCCCCATTGAAAGAGGTTGACAAGCCCATGGGGATGCAAAGGTATTGTCAATGATACAGAGAAGGTTGTGCTTCTTTGCAATAGCAACCATTGCAGGAATATCGCAGACTTTGAGCACGGGATTGGTAAGTGTTTCAATGTAGAGAATTTTCGTATTCGGCTGGATTGCTGCTTCGTAAGACGCAGGGTCTCGCATGTCTGCCATAGTCGTTTCAACACCAAAACGGGGAAGTTCTTCCGTAAGGAGAGCGTATGTGCCGCCGTATACGTCTGGAGAAGCAACGATATGATCGCCAGCAGAGACAAACGCCATCAATGTCGTGGAAATCGCCGCCATTCCCGAGGAGAATGTTTCGGCATCTTCGCCGCCTTCCATAGCAGTTAATTTCTCAGCAACTGCAGCGGAATTAACCGAAGATATACGCGCATAGAGAAGGGTGTGTTGTGCACCAGCCGCCCATCCAGCGTATCTTTCATCAGTGAGTTTGTAGGTCGAGGATTGAAAAATTGGCGTATTTACTGCATCACCAATATGGTTGGTTCCACTGTGCACTGATTTACTTCCGAACCCTTTCAAATCAAGATTTTCGTCGTCTGCCATACAATCCCTCATCTTTGTCGAACCGCCGACCATCATTTACTCTTCCCCATCAGCAGTTGAGAAAATCTCAACCACGATATTACCTAAAAAGAGCGCTCCGCCTCCAAGAAGTATCCACCAACTCCAATCATCAAGCCCTAGCCCTAGGCCGTACATCGTCGCCCAAACTGGCTCCAACGCATAGATGATTGCGGCTTGAATAGGGTGCAAATATCGCTGGTAAAGATTGAGGAGGAGAAGGCAAAACAACGAGCCTCCTAAACCAAGGCAAAGCACCTGCAAAAACACGCCATCTTTGAACACCATTTCCCATTGTTCAAGTGAACGCCCGCCGCCTATCGCAAAGAGAAGCAGTATTGATCCAATGGCTACGACAAGGAATGAGGTTTGTGTCACTCCAATGGGTTCGACCTGTTGTGTAATTTTCTGGGTGTAAATGATGTGCAAAGCGAAGAATACCGCACAAATTACGGTGAGGATTTCACCAAGACCCCATGTGAGGTGTGGCGGCCCCTGGATGAAACCAGCACCAAAAGTGGCAAGGAAAACACCAAAAACAAGGGTTCGGGAAGGGCGAGATTTCGTGAACAAGACTGTGATAATGGCTGTAAAAACCACATATAAGGATGTGAGAAAAGCGGAAACTGAAGGGCTGATATCTTCTAAGCCTATCATCTGAGTGACAAATCCAACCAGCATGATACTGCCGAGAATCAAGCCTCCTCGCCATTGCTCAACATCATTTAGAGCAGCACGAGCTTTCGGGAAAAGGAGCAGCATCGCCAAAGCAGCGACAGCGAAACGGGCAGCAACCAAGACAGCAACAACTTCGAAACGCCCATACTCAGTGATTTCAGTGTCAAGAGCATTCAAAGCCTGTTTCATCCAGATAAACGTTGCACCCCAAACAGCTGTAACAACAAGCAGAGCAAGAAGGGCTTTCTTCCTCTGTTCAGGGGTTGCAGGGCCTGCAGTCAAACCGTCTCCAAGTTGAGAGGATACCTCGCCCATACCTCATGGCCACAGTGGCGCCGAATGAGTATAACGGTTCATACTGATGATTTACAAGCGCTTGAACGCTAAGACTCAAGAAGTGACTCGGATGTGTTACATCCATGACGAGTGAAGCGGAGACTGTTGTTCGCTCTTGGGAACAACCCATAGAAACCGGTGATGTCCCCGAAAGCGGCACTGAATTTGATGCGATTGTCGTAGGCGGAGGGCCTGGAGGGTCATCTGCTGCTGGCTATTTGGCTAAATCTGGTGCTCGCGTGTTATTGCTTGAAAAAGATGTGTGGCCGCGCGACAAAGTATGTGGCGACGCTGTTGGAGGAAAGTCCCTCTCACATGTCGAAGGATTGGGTGTTAAGGAAGATCTTGAAGCAACTCCGCACTTCAGAGTTACCGGGATTGTATTTTCTTCACCAAAAGGCAATTCTGTCCGAGTCCCTTTGCCGGAGGAAGACGTGGAACGATTGGAGGCTGGATATGCCTTGCCTCGAGCCCAATTCGATTCTTTGCTTTTCAATCGCTGTCAGGCCATGGTCCGTGATGCGGGAGGCTCTGTCATTCAAGGAGGAGAAGTTCGTAACGTGCTCTTTGATGACGGCGCTGGCGGAGAAGATCCTGGAGAAGGGAGTGGCGATGCTCGTCATGCCTCAGGGATTGTTGTTCGAATTGGCGGGCGTAACGGAGAAGAGCGGACCTACTACGCACGAGAATTGGTCGGCGCAGCAGGATACCGTTGCCCTGTGGCTCGCTCGGTTGTTGAATCCTCATACAATGAAGTGATGATGGACAGAGATCACTATTGCGGCGGATATCGCGAATATTGGCGCAATGTAAAGGGGTGCGAAGAAAGCGTTGGAGACATCGAAATTCATTTTGTTGACACCGTGATTCCCGGCTACTTTTGGCTGTTCCCAGTATCTGAAAATGTCGTGAATGTTGGTATTGGCATGGTTGTAGGGCTTTTGGATAAACAAAAGAAAAAATTGAAAGCGCTTCAGGCTGATGTCATTGCGAATCATCCAATGTTCAAAGACCGTTTTGCTGATGCAGAAATGGTTCCTGGCTCCGCACGAGGATGGCAATTACCGTTCGGCTCACCTCGAAAGAAAAGTTCCCGCCAACCACGGCGCTCAAGCATGAATGGAATTCGCTTAGTAGGCGATGCTGCTTCATTGATTGACCCGTTTTCAGGAGAAGGTGTTGGAAATGCGCTGGTCACTGGAGAAATGGCTGCTCGACACATTATGGAGAAAAAACCGTTTCTTGAATACCAAGAAGAAGTTTGGAAAGTCTTAGGCCCCGAACTCATCAATTCCTATCGTATGCAAAAACTCAGCCGAAGATCATGGCTTCTCAACTGGTTTGTAGGGAAAGCCGAAAAGAAGCCTGCACTGCAAGAAATGATGACAGAAATGATTGCGAGTAAAGAAGCGCAAGAAAACCTACACTCGCCCTGGTTCATGATTAAAACGCTGTTATTCTGAGGTGGATAAATGGACGAGAAACTGGAACAAATTGATGCGGTTTTTCTCGACCTTGACGGAACTATCTATCTTGGAGGCGAGCTCATTGAAGGCGCTCTTGAGTTTCTCCAACGGTGCGATGAGCGTGGCGTAAAGCGTTACTTTTTATCCAATAATTCCAGTCGTAGCGTAAAGCAATACGTCAAAAAGTTACACGGCTTTGGAATTCCAGCCGCAGAAGACGATGTCTTGTTATCAACACACGACCTACTCTCGTGGCTCGCTTCTCATTCAATTAACAAAACGTGGCTAATTGGAACCGAGGGTATGCGAGAAATGCTCGAAGAAAAGGGAATAGAAACCCGCAGTAAAAATCCGCAGTATGTTGTACTCGGATACGATACTGAAATCGATTATGAAAAAATCGCACAAGCAAGTATTTTCCTGCACAAAGGAGTTCCTCTTGTAGCAAGTCATCCAGATATGGTTTGTCCGTCTCCCGACGGCGGGCTGCCAGATGTCGGTGCTTATTTGGCAATGCTGAAGGTTACTACGGGGGTCGATCCTGAGCACATCACGGGTAAGCCAAATGCTGGAATGATTTTGCATAAAATTGAGGCTTTAGGGCTCGACCCTGCTCGCTGCGCAATGGTTGGAGACCGCTTGTATACTGATTTAGCAATGGCAACACGCGCTGGATGTGTTGGCGTTCTGGTGCTCTCTGGCGAAGCAACGATGGAAGATGTTACTCAATTGCCTGAAGGTGCTGAACAACAACCAAGCGTGATTGTGAAAAGCGTAGATGAATTACTGCGGTGAGAAAATATGTCGTTCAAAGTCCGATGGAACTGGTGGCGTTCTCGACGATTAAAGCACCCTCCAGATGACATACACAGGGCAGGAGATTTAGCTGAAATGCGCCTGTGTAAACTCTCAAGGGCAGCAGGAAGAGACAATGGATGGCACATTTTTGAATCCGTTCGAATCCCAGACCCCGATGGTGGAAGGAGAGAAATTGACATGATCGTCATCGGCGGCAATACAATGCTCGTTGTCGAACAAAAACACTGGGCCGGCTCCTTTACCATCACAAAAGATCACCACTTTGTCCAAAACAGAAACAATGGGACGCAACACAACCACGATGGAGTAGCGGATAGAATTGCCCGTAAAGCAAGAATTTTGAAAGCCCTGCATGAGAAACGACTTTCCCTTTCAGCAGAACAATCAATCGAAATGCGAGTTATTGTGGCGATGACGCACCAGCGTTTAGAGTGGCCTGAAATTCCTGATGAATTGGCGGCTGAAATGGTGGATGAGGCTGGATTCATTAAAATCTTAGAAACAACCACTCCTGGAGAATTAAACACAGATTTGATAGAAACTTTAGAGGGTTTCAATACTTGGGACGAAGTGCATTTACATGGCGGTTTGATGCTCAAAGGCGATGTTTTTGGGCTCGGGTTGGGAGGGAAGTTACGCTCCTGGTTTGCTGAACGGAAAAGCCCAGTTACTGCAGTAGTTGAGCATCAACGCTCTTTCCTTTCGCTGTTCTCAAACAATCCAAGTGAAGTGACTCTGAACACTGGCGGCAACAATATTGTTGCCAAAATCCCTTATGGCCTGTCGCTTGATATGCATGTCGTGGGCGAAAAGGCTCCAAGAAAAGTAGAGTGGGCAGAGATAACAAAAATCGATGTTTCAAAGCCACCTGCGGAATGGGCTGAGAACGTCTAGTAGGAATGAGTCAAAAATTGTAACTGGAAAGTACAGTATATTCAATTTTTAGGCCACCCTAAAAATAAAAGGTAAGGCCCTATTGCCATGCACATATCACGTAATGAAGATGGAGATTTGAAGATGAGTGGAGAAAATAAATTGATTGTGCTTTATGGCACTGAGACCGGAAATTCTGAATTATTATCTATGGATATTTGTAAGGCAGCCGAAGACGCTGGAATGGAAGCAGAGGCTTTTGGAATGGATGAAATAGAATCTGAAGACATGCTCTCATATTCACGACTGTTGATCGTTTGTAGCACGTGGGGTGATGGTGAACAGCCGGATAACGCCATGGACTTGTTTGAATACGCTGAGGAACTCGGCGAGGATGCCCTTACGAGCATGAGTTTTTCCGTGCTCGCGTTGGGAGATACTGCATTCGATTTGTTTTGTGAAGCCGGTAAAGAATGGGACAGAGTGCTTGAAGAAAAGGGTGCTACTCGCATAGCAGAACGAATCGATTGTGATGTCGACTATGAAGACGATGCTGAAGAGTGGATTGAAGAAGTCGTTGCAATTTTGCGAGAGCTATGAGGGCAGTTCTAAAATCTGGCCAGAAACAATTCATGTCTCGTAAAGGCATGAGAGTTCGCGAAGTTTGATGTGGGTTGGTCCGACGCCTATGGCTATGGCTGCCGCATGGATTGAAGCAATCGGATTGCTCGCAGGCGTCATCGGTATCTTTGCATGGATTCCCCAAATTATCCAAGTATGGGTTCACAAACGGCATGACGGAATCTCTCTAACGACGTTTGCAGTTGTTTCATTCGCCCTTGCTCTTTGGCTCGTTTATGGGATTCTCGTCGACTCTTTTGCCATGATTGCTGCCAACATAATGACACTGTCTGTCATTGGCGCCGTAATACTCGGCGTTCTTCGCGTTCGGAAAACCGAGGCTCAAGCAGAAAAATCTCAGTTGTAAGATGCCTTGGTTGTCGTGATGATCACTGCCCCAATTTTGTAGGGATCGCCGTTTGATGCTGGTCGGCGGTCTTCTAAGCGCCCAACCCAGCCGTCTTCTGGAACTGTCACAGGGATTCGAATTGATGCACCACGGTCTGAAACACCGAATGAGAATTGGTCAATCGATTGCGTCTCGTGAAGACCTGTAAGACGTTGGTCGTTATACTCGCCATAAACGTCCATGTGCTTCTTGATGTTCTTTCCAAATTCTTCACAGATTTTGGTGAACAGTTCTTCTCCGCCTTCGTCTCGCATTCGTCCGTCTGAGAAATTTGCGTGCATTCCGGACCCATTCCAATCTCCTTTGACGGGTTTTGGATGGTATTCGATATAACAGCCATAACTTTCTGTTAATCGATCAAGAAGGTATCGCGCTACCCAGAGTTCATCGCCGGCTTTCTTTGCACCCTTGGCGAAAATCTGGAACTCCCATTGGCCACATGCGACTTCTTGGTTGATTCCTTCAAAGTTTATTCCAGCATCAAGGCAGAGATCTGCGTGCTCTTCGACTAAAGAACGTCCGTGAGTGTTCCTTCCACCAACTGAACAATAGTACATTCCTTGAGGCCCTGGGAATCCCCCAACAGGGAACCCAAGTGGAAGTTGTGTTTCAGTGTCCATGATGAAATATTCCTGCTCAAATCCAAACC
>MDTC01111237.1_pt1 | contig 12428 bp, 10 predicted proteins | sample 811181 | NCBI WGS metagenome assembly MDTC01 (sample SAMN05326644, study PRJNA326480) | marine metagenome | isolation source: seawater | place: Pacific Ocean: North | collected 2011
CAATGCCTTCGGTTGTAAAACTTTCGCTTAATGATTGAATGCTCAAATAGTGAATGCCGTCAATATTACTCAATTTGTTCCAATGAGTATGACCAGCAACACACAGAATAACTTTGCCCGAGGCCTCTATAATTTTGCGGGCATGGCCAGTATTTTTTAACGATGCCACATTCACGTTATTTTGAAACCAGAAGTTTCCCACCATGGATGCATTATCAAGGGGCACGTGTGTGAAAATTATTGTTGGCAGATCAGTTTGATTGAGATCGGTATAGAGCCATGAAAGGTCGCTGTCACTTGGGATTTCATTATCAGCGTATGTGTTTGACAAATTAATATTCCAGAAAATTAGGTGCTTACCCTTCACATCTCTGCTGTGGCTCGAAAGGTCAGATCCGAGCAATGACTCGTTTTCCCTCGGCGTCAAGTAATGTAAGTCATGATTACCTAATAAGTGGTGTGTAGGGACGTCGATTTTTCGAAAAGTGTCAGCAACTTCATTTGCAAGGTCCCAATCTGTCCTCTTATCCACGTTTGTAATTCGGTCACCCAGATCCACTACTACATCGAAATCCCCACAAGAAACCTCTTTTACAAAAGTCTCCAATAGACGCAATGCTTCAGCACCTTTCTTTGTATAGCGCGAGGGGCCATGATGAATGTCAGTTATGATTGCGAGCTTCAATGGTTTCATAGGTTTTCTTATTACTGAGCTATTTGGCGAAATTTTATTCGGACGGGCTCTTTTCTAGTTGTGATAAATATAAACTGTAAAGTCTTGAGGAAGATAATCGTGCCTCATTTTGACGTTTGCAGTTAGTGTCTTACAAAAGGCTTCCACCTCGAGTGGATCAGCAAACATGAAATTTTTTGGATGCTTGCGCGGAGACAGAGAAGATAAGCAATTGAAAGCAACTCCCTGTTCTGCAACGTAAAACATCTCAGTCACAGTTCTCTTTAGAAGACTCATATCAGCTAACGGAAATATGCCACTTGCAAACACATATTGCGCCCCAAACTTCCTCGCCACATTCAGAAAGTCATTACACTCAAACATGGCTTTTGGGAACTTTGACCCAGGATGCTGGGCTCGGGCCAGCTCAATCATCTTTTCCTGAAAGTCAATGCCAGTGTAACAACCCGTGTAATCGCGTTGAGTGAGCCAATCAAGAAACCCGGCGGCCCCGCAACCTATATCAAGTACTGAAGCGCTACTAATGTCGGCGATCGCATACATTGCTTCAAACCGAATGGTCTGAAGGTGATCGCTAACCCAACCCATCCCACGATATGACCCACCATGTTTGCTCAACAAAGGATCGTAATAGTCCTTCGATCGATGGTGGTGTTTTTCTATGTCCATTTGAACAACAAACGTGATTTAAGTAGTTTTTTTGTGGAAGCGTTCATGAAAATCTCTTTTGTACTTTCTGCAAATATATGAGTAAATTCTGGTGGTGATCAGGTGCTCCAGTTTTTTTCATACTTTAGTCTTATTGTTTGTGTGAGGCCATGTGACAGAATATTTTTCAATGATGTCCGAGATCGTGAAACTTGCTGATCAAGCGGGTGAAGCAATTATGGCAGTTTATCGTACAGAATTTGAAACGAAAATTAAAAGTGATCAGTCTCCCGTAACTGAGGCCGATATTGTTGCTGAAAAAATAATTTTAGAGGGCCTTTCTAAATTAACACCTAATTTGCCTGTCGTAGCCGAAGAGCAAGTCGCTGATGGAAAAACACCTGTTTTGAGTAGCCCTTACTATTGGCTTGTAGATCCCCTTGACGGTACAAAGGAATTTGTGAGGCGGAATGACGAATTTACTGTAAATATTGCACTGATTAAGACTAAGTCTCCAATACTCGGAGTTGTTTGTGCTCCAGCATTAAAAACAAGCTATTGGGGAGCCGCCGGGCATGGCGCATTTTGCCGTGAAAATGAAATCGTCGTACCGATTGCTGTAAATGTCCCAAAAGATGATGGCATAAGTATTATAAGCAGTCGACACCATGGTAATAATCGCGAGCTGCAAGATTTTCTTGCTACTTTCAACGTTGTTCAAACACTTGAGGCAGGAAGTTCACTTAAATTTTGCGTAGTCGCAAAGGGTGATGCAGATCTTTATCCCCGCTTTGGTCCAACATGTGAATGGGACACGGCCGCTGGCCACGCAATACTTGATGCAGCTGGCGGGCAGGTCACCAAGGTAGACGGAAGTGCTTTTCTTTACCGAAAAACGCACTTCCGTAATTCAAACTTCATCGCATGGGGAGGACTCACCCCCCCCAATCGACCCGGCACTCGTTTAAGCCTTCCCAGCTGAGCATAGCACGTTTACGCCTTAGCCCCCAGCGGTAGCCAGAAATATCACCGCTTGAGCTCACGACCCTATGGCAAGGGATTAGCCAAGAGATCTGGTTTTTGGCCAGAGCGCCACCAACCGCACGGGCACCTCTGCTTTCACCAGCTATAGAAGAAAGGTTTTGATAACTCACAACAGCCGCCAATGGCACTTTGAGTAATGCCTTCCATATTTTAATTTGAAAACGAGTCCCTATCGCCAGAACCTTGGTTTTGTGGGAAGCATCAAGATGGCTAATAGCATACGGTTCTGTCTTAGCATGGCTCTCTGTTATTACAGCCCTTTTCCAAGAATCGAAAAGGGTTCTTTCCGTTGAGGCTCTACCATCATCTAGTTCAAACGCTAATCCACAGATACCTTGATCGGTTACAGCAATAAGGTATTTGCCAAATAAGTTTTCGCGCCAAGCATAAAAAATATTAAGTCCTTGCCCCTTATATCCAAATCGTCCAGGCACGGCGGTCTTAAATCTAATGCTTAGATTACTTGGAAAAAGCGGCTGCCTTAATGAACTTTCGTTTAGTTTATTGCAACAGGTTCGACTTTTCAAAAACCGCATTTTCACGTACTCAAGCTCAAAGGATTTAATAAATTGTTCTACGTCTATTCCGCCCCAACGATAACAAATCATCTCTAATTCACCAGAAGCTAACTCAAGCTCATGCTCTATAGTGCTTGGAAGGATATTTGATGGATCGTTAACATCAATCCAACTTATTACCCTCAAAATTTTTTCGTAATCCAGTCCAAGATTTGATTTTTTATTACTCAATCACCAAACCCTCAAATCACAGCTAATCATTCTAATTTTGACGCATTTATTAATTCAGACATATCGAGAATACAAAGAATGTAATTGGAAAAATAATGACCAGCTAATAGCGCAAATAACAAGGCTAATTGCTTGATTCTTTCTCCTAAAAGAAGACCAACATTGGTGCCCAAGTTATTTTTTTGGCGGAAATATTGATACTGTATGAGTATGGCCCAGCGGACCATGCCCTGCACCAAACCCAGGAGCTTTCCGAATTGCTTTAAGAACATATTCTCTAGCTCGACATACGGCCTTATCTAGCACCAATCCTTGTGCAAGGCCGGTGGCTATTGCCGACGCTAAGGTGCAACCTGTGCCATGCGTGTGCTTAGTAACAATACGCTGTGTTTCAAACCATTCGGATCCGAGTGACGTAACAAGCAAATCATAAAGCTGAGAGCCCTTGAGATGTCCACCTTTGAGCAACACCGAACCAGGCCCGAAATCTAGTATTTTTTTTGCTGCTGCTTCCATTTGTTCTGGCCCTTCAATACGTATGCCCGTCAACGCCTGCGCTTCCGGGATGTTGGGTGTGACGAGATCTGCTAATGGAAGCAGTCGCTGCTTTAAAGCGTCAACAGCGCTAATGTCGAGCAATCTGTGTCCTCCTTTAGCAATCATTACTGGGTCGAGCACGTAGACCATGCCCGCCGACATCATTCGATACACCCCTGCTACAGCTTCTATTACCGGAGCCGAGTGAAGCATGCCCGTTTTCAAAACATCGGCACCTATGTCCTCTAAAACGACCTTCATTTGATGAGCAACAAATGCAGGCTCTATCGGCTGAACACTTGCCACCCCTGTTGTATTTTGAGCCGTTAAAGCAGTAATAGCTGTTGCCGCATACCCACCGAGAGCCGTAATAGTTTTGATATCAGCCTGGACCCCCGCCCCACCACTAGAGTCTGAACCAGCTACAACGAGCACCCTCCCTTTTTTTAATGACATTAGCCTGCCGCCTTTTTGATTGCCGCCGACAAGCTATCTACGACCTTACATATAAGTTCCTCATTATCACCTTGAGCCATAACCCGAACTACAGGTTCTGTTCCCGAGGGACGAATTACCAAACTACCATCCCCGCCCAATTGGGTTTTCCCATCTCTAATCGCTTTCTGCACTAATTCATCATTCAGAGAGAGGGTACCACTGAATTTAATATTTTCTAATTTCTGCGGTACCGGCTCGAATGCGTGCCCTATATCGCTGAGTGATTTATTTTTCCTTACAAGCACAGCCAGAACCTGAAGTGCAGCTATTAACGCGTCACCGGTCGTAACATAGTCCCTGAGAATGATATGCCCTGATTGCTCTCCGCCAACATTTAAGTTTCGCTTCCGCATTTCCTCGACAACATATCTATCCCCAACCGCCGTTCGGGTCAGAGTGAGCCCCAACTCGCCAAGAAACCTTTCTAATCCAAGATTGGACATCACTGTTGCTACAATTCCATCACCACACAAACGCCCTTGTGATTGCAAATTTTCTGTTATAATTGCCATCACTTGATCACCATCAAGTATGACACCTTTCTCGTCTGCAATGATAACTCTGTCTGCATCACCGTCTAAGGCAATGCCTATATCAGCTTTTTCTTCCTGAACACGATCACACATGTAGGTTGGGTCAGTAGCCCCAAGCCCTTTATTGATGTTGGTGCCATCAGGCGATATACCGACCGGGATAACATCGGCTCCCAGCTCCCAAAAAACGCTGGGCGCAACTTTGTAAGCGGCGCCATGAGCGCAGTCGACCACGATTTTTAGCCCATCAAGGCGACTTCCTTTAGGAAAAGTCTGCTTTACGAATTCAATATAACGTCCGGGTGCATCATCAAGACGACGTGCCCTACCGAGCGCTTCAGGCGCCGCTAGTCCTTTACTGCTATCTCCCATGGCTGCTTCAATAGCAAGCTCCTCCTCGTCCGAGAGTTTGTAACCATCTGGGCCGAACAGTTTTATACCATTATACTGATGAGGATTATGCGATGCCGAAATGACTACTCCGATATCCGCACGAAGGGAACGAGTCAACATTGCAACAGCTGGCGTCGGCATTGGCCCCACCATTGTTACGTCCACCCCCATCGATGTAAAACCTGCTGTCAACGAAGGCTCCAGCATATACCCGGACAACCGAGTATCTTTGCCAATCACCGCCGAATGATTGCCTTTACCACAACAAACATGGCTAGCTGCTGCCATCGCAAGCTGCAGGACCGTTTCAGGCGTTATTGGCATGCTATTGGCAACGCCGCGAACGCCGTCGGTGCCGAAAAATCTACGCCCCATACCCCTCTTCCAAAAGTGAGTAACTGCTCATTTCACTAAATTTTTAGAGAAGCACGGAGAGAGGAGCAAGTACCTATTATAACACATTTTGTTGCAGTTTATTAACTATTCTGCGGTTCGGGCGCAGGACCAACACCTCCTGTATTGGGGACCGATGAGCGGACATTATCAGCCACGGATTGCTCGTCGTCTACACGCACTATTGGGTCTCCGCGCAAAGCAACCGGAATTTCGTCACCAGTTAAAGTTTCGTACTCTAACAATGCGTTAGCCAAATTATGAAGATCACCGATCCTCTCTGAAACAATTTTGCGAGCGGTCGCCTCGCCTTCCTCCACAAACTTACGCACCTCTTTGTCTATAATGCTTGCGGTCTCGTCCGACATGTTTTGCCTTTGGGTGACCGAGTGTCCAAGAAAAACCTCCTCTTCATTTTCTGAATACCTAAGCGGGCCGAGTGCATCTGAAAATCCAAATTCAGTCACCATCCGACGCGCCAGAGAAGTCGCTTGATGTATGTCGTTAGAGGCCCCGGTAGTGATCATGTCTTCACCAAATATCAACTCCTCAGCTACACGACCACCGAATAAACTGGCCAAATTAGCTTTAAGTTCCAAAATCGATTGGCTCAACTTGTCGCGTTCAGGCAAGAACATAGTTACCCCTAATGCCCTTCCACGCGGGATAATGGTTACTTTGTGAACTGGATCGTGGCCCGGAACCTCCAACATGACCAAGGCATGCCCTGCTTCGTGATAAGCTGTGAGCTTTTTTTCGTCTTCGGTCATTACCATTGACCGCCGCTCAGCACCCATCATTACCTTGTCCTTCGCTTCCTCAAGCTGTGACATGGAGACGGCTCGACGATTTTTGCGTGCGGCCAAAAGCGCGGCTTCATTCACTAAATTAGCTAAATCTGCGCCGGAAAATCCGGGAGTTCCACGCGCAATAACTTTTGGATCTACATCTGGAGTCAATGGCACTTTCCGCATGTGGACCTTAAGGATACGTTCCCTCCCTAGAATATCGGGGTTTGGAACAACAACCTGACGGTCGAACCTCCCAGGCCTCAGTAAAGCCGGATCTAACACATCCGGACGGTTTGTCGCTGCGATCAAAATAACGCCCTCGTTCGCCTCAAATCCATCCATCTCGACAAGAAGCTGATTTAACGTCTGTTCCCGCTCATCGTTCCCGCCGCCTAAACCAGCACCACGATGTCGCCCTACTGCATCTATTTCGTCGATAAAAACCAAACACGGCGCATTTTTCTTAGCCTGTTCAAACATATCGCGAACTCGCGATGCACCAACTCCTACGAACATTTCCACAAATTCTGAACCGGAAATCGTAAAAAATGGAACATTAGCTTCACCGGCTATTGCTCGGGCAAGCAACGTTTTCCCAGTCCCGGGAGGACCAACAAGGAGCAAACCCTTTGGAATGCGACCCCCCAAACGTTGAAATTTGTGGGGGTCTTTTAAAAAATCAACTATTTCTTCTAATTCTTGTTTAGCCTCTTCAATGCCAGCAACATCTTCAAATGTCACCCGACCGCTCCGCTCCGTAAGCATGCGCGCTTTAGATTTTCCAAAACCCATTGCACGCCCACCACCGGACTGCATTTGACGCATGAAAAAGATCCACACCCCGATTAAGAGAAGCATTGGAAACCAATTCAATAAAACAGCAAAAAGCGTAGGCATGCCCTCCTCAGGTGGCTTTGCCTCCACTACAACGCCGTTTTTTATGAGCCTGTTAATGAGACCGGGGTCTTCTGGAGCTATTGATGTAAACAATGCATTAGAATTTTTGTAAGTCCCAATTATCTTATTTTCTTGGATGGTGACCTTTGAAACCTGCCCTTTTTCAACATCGCTGAGAAATGCAGAGTAAGGGACATCAGTCATGGTGCTCCCTCCTTGCGGACGCTGGAACAGGTTAAAAAGACCGAATAAAACCACTAAAATAACAGCCCAAAGGGCTACATTACGACCAAACAGAGCCTTCACTCCCTAAGTATTTAAAAGCACTCGCGATAACGAAACCCAAACAAACTTTTTTAATACCACCTCAATCCGCATTTGTCACGGTAACGTGTTGTTTCGCTCGAACGCCTCATTACGTTCCCCACCTATGTTCCTAACAGTTTTAAAGGATGCGGCTGAGAGAGGTCTCTGAGGTTGAAAAGTCACTTCAGGTAAGCCATCCTTCAATGTAGCATTAGATAAAGGTATACCTACAACATTGGGCACTAACACCTTCCCGTCAAGGCCTGTGAATAACGGCAATGCCTGCCAGAAAGGGACAGGCATTCGTTCTATTTCGCGAGCACCGAAATTGGGCGGGTTTTGACGATCGGGCAGGAATACTTTTGGTATTTGATTAGGCGATCCTGAAATTAAAAACCTACCGTCCCATAGCCATTTATTACCCATTTCAGTAATTTCGGCTTTGTGAGGTTTTTCGCGAAATATAAAAATAGCATTATCTTGTTCACGCATTTGACAACCACAAAGCGTGCGACAAAACTTCCTTCCCACTCTCTCAGTCTGCACCAGAGATTCGTAACAATTAATTAGTTGATCGCCACGAGGCGAGTGCAATTTCCCGCCAATTGTACGCAACACACGCCCCAAAGCTCTCAGTGCTACTTCGCGAGAACTTTTCAAGATGGGTTGAGGATTTAGCCGCGCAAACCCTTCAGGGAATACAACAACTGATTCCGCCATAAGGGCTGCTGTCTCATCCTCTAATGCTGATCGTGCTTCCGCCATGCGCTTTGCTACCTTAGACAATCTTTTAATAGTGCCGCCCTCTCGTGCAAGCTCGGGCAATAAAGCGCGAATACGAACTCGCTTGAAAGCCTTGTCTTCGTTTGACGGGTCCTTCACAAAGGCTTGCCTTTCGGACTTTAAAAAAGCGATGAGGCGAGATTTGGGAACAGACAATAATGGCCTCAATATTCGACATGACTCACGCTCTACGACCGGAGCCATGCTTGCCAAACCATCGATGCCACTACCACGCATTAAGTTGAGAATAAGGGTTTCAGCCTGATCTTCTTTTTGATGACCCATGCAGAGATGTAAAACGCCCCGTTCCCTGCACCAATCTCCCATCAGACGATATCGTTCGGACCGAGCGACATTTTGTAACGATGGGGTCGACCTTGTGAGATTTGCACACAAAATTTCACTTTCTAGCCCTTTTTCTGCAAGCCAGCTTTTTACTGTAATTGCTTCATGGCGCGACTCATCTCGGATACCATGATCAACTATTAAGGCAGTTACTCTCCCACCATTAACTTTGATCCATTTATCTAGCAATAAAACCAGCGCTAAGCTATCAGCGCCACCAGAACACCCCACGGCTAAATGCGGTGAATATTCAAAAGGTCCCACCTCCTCCATAAGCGCCCCAAACTCATCCGAAGAAATCTCCAAATCACAATTAAGGCTAGACCCAGAATTCATTGATTATTTACATTTATTCTGTTTGACAGAATCTCTTGCGTTGCGTGTCAGACGTGAGCCCGCATTCGGATAATCTTTCAGTAATTTCACCCAGGTAGCGCAAGCTGATTTTTTCTCTCCAACCGAATTGAGAGCTTTCCCTAATTTCAAAAGATTATCAGGCGCTTTTTTACTTTTCGGGTAACGACGATACCCATCTAGGAAGACCCTTGCCGCCTCGGCGTATTGCTTCCGATCATAATATGTTTCTCCCAGCCAGTACATCGCATTTCCTGCAAGCGAATGTTTAGGGTTTTTCTCAATAAAAGCTTTAAGTGACCGCGCAGCATTTTCAAAGTCGCGTTTCTTTAAAAGACCAAAAGCATATGTATACTGTTGATTTGGAGTTCCATCTGGTAAAAGCGCTATATTGTTCGTTTTTTCGGGTATACGAGCGTTGAGAGGCCGTTGCACACTAGACGATGATTGAACCTTTGTAAGTTTTTGCGTCGTGTAGACTGAGCCATCTAATTCTGGCTTCTGTTTGATTTCAGGTGAGTTATTGGCGATATCGCCAGGAGAGATAGTGCCAAGAATTTTCTGGCCAGGCTTCAAGCCACGCGTCGGGGAAATATCCTTCTCCGGAGCAAAAGGCGGTTTTGAACCTTGAAAAGATTGACTTACACCAGTTTTTATTTCGATGGCGCGAAGACGCAAATCCACATCGGAGATGAGCCGCTGCAACCGACCTTCATCACGACCTTGACTATTTTCTATTTCCTCCAACTTCCCAGTCAACGTCATGATTTGTGCTTCTAAAGACTGCAGCTTCAAATGCAGCCGAGATACCGCATCAGCAGGCAAAGCATTCGTAGGCTTCGCTAAGCCAGGTTTAGCGGGCTGGCCACTTCCAGACCCTGAGTAAACATATCGTTGAAGATCGCGTATATCTTGCACTAAGCGCCGCAAATCTTCGGCGTAGTCTTTGTTCTCTTGGGCTCGCGCTGTGTAACCAAAAACTAGTATAAAACTAACAGCGAGTGTAAAAACCGCCTTAAGCATGATCCCACTCCGTAAACGTCCATAAATATCGGGAGATTAAGGCCGTTTTATGGCAGGTGAGGGTGCAGAGCAACGCCTTGCTAAGCGCTCTCTGCACTGAACCTCAGGCCTATGCTAGTTGGCAGAAACACCCTTTACCAACGATACCGACCTTCTATTTTGAGACCACGCCCAATCAGTTGAACCAGGCACTGCCGGACGAGATTTACCATAACTTATGGTTTTAACTCTGCTTGCGGCCACACCGACGCTGATGAGATAATCTTTGACAGCGTTAGCACGGCGCTCACCCAAACCCAAATTATACTCGGTGGTGCCGCGCTCGTCACAGTGGCCCTCAATGACAAGATTGACTCCATTATGTTTTGTCATCCAAGCTGCCTGTTTTTTTAGTGTTGATATACTTTCAGAGTTTAAATCGGCCTTATTTGTGCCAAAAAATACCCTATCACCAACATTCACAACAAAATCTTGCTGCGACCCTGGCACTGCTGCAGGAGCAGGCGCGGTCCCTCCACTTGAAGAAGTGGCTGCGTCCCCGGAGCCTGCCGTAGAGCCCGTTCCCTCCGACGGCGTTTCACAGCCGGCGACTATGGATAGGGCGGCTAAAAGACTTAAGACTTTAAGTTTCATTTACAAAACCCCCTGAGTGTTATGGTGAGGCGAAATATTTGTTATATAGCACATGATGCTAAAAATACCATTTATCAAAAAACGATTATGCCTTTAGACAGCTTAGACCACGTAGCTCTAGGAAGAAACCCCAAGATGCACCTTTTTATGGAAGCAATGGTGACCATGCAGGATGCGCAGCCTCACCAGGCGTTACCACTCTGCGGAGATTATGGCCTGTAAGATCCACAGAGAAGATATAGCTCTCACCGCCACCGCCGCCTCTTTCAGTTCTTTTTTTCCGAAAGAACATCAACACACGACCATTGGGAGACCAAGTCGGACCTTCATCCAAGAAGCTCTCACTAAGCATACGTTCACCAGATCCATCAGGCCTCATTACGCCTATAAAAAAACGACCTTTATACTGCCGCGTAAATGCTATCAAGTCGCCTCGAGGGGACCAAACTGGGGTTGAATACCTGCCCTTACCAAAACTAATACGCTTTGCATCGCTATCGCTTCTGCTCATAATGTAGATTTGAGGCGAGCCACCGCGGTCAGAATTAAAAACTATGCGCTTACCATCAGGCGAAGCACTGGGCGATGTATCGATGGCCGGGTGCCGTGTTATTCGCCGGGCACGCCGAGTCCGCAAATCCATCAGATAGATATCCGAATTACCATTTTCGGCATGAGACATAAGCACTTCATTACCATCTGGCGTAAAGCGCGGAGCAAATGTCATACCCTTAAAAGTGCCAAGAATTTCTTGTCTGCCTGTTTCGATATTAAACAGATACACACGCGGAGCGTCATTGAAAAACGACAGATAAGTAATTTCTTGTGTTGTTGGCGAAAACCTTGGTGTCAGAACCAGTGCTTGCCCATCTGTTAAAAATCTCTGGTTAGCACCGTCTTGATCCATAATTGCTAATCGAGTAATTCGCCGTGTCTGGGGACCACTTTCCGCTATGTAAACAATTCTAGTGTCAAATATACCCGTCTCACCCGTGATCCGCTTGTAGATTGCATCAGCGATAATGTGAGAAACACGGCGCCAGTTATCCGTTTTGGTAAAGTATGCAAGACCCGTCATTTGCGTTTCAGCCACAACATCCCAAAGTCTAAATTCAACGCGAAGCCTACCATCATCTTGACGCTTCACATTTCCACTAACAAGCGCCTGTGCGTTTATGACTCGCCAGTCATTAAATTCAATCTTTGAATTCAATGACTCAGGTTGCTGCAAAAAAGCCTTTTTATCTACCGGCTTAAAAAGACCCGAGCTTTCAAGATCAGACGTTATAACCTGAGCTATATCAGCCCCAACTTGGCGTTCCTGCATGGAGGAACCATAAAACTCAGTGATTGCTACAGGTATTGGGGAAACAACGCCCCGGGTGATATCAATCCGCACTTCGGCGCAAGCAAAAAAGCTATAAAATGTGAAAGCCAGAAAAATTTTACTCGCAATCCAAAAAGTTAATCTATTCATAATATTTTTCATCGTCCGAGCATCTCTCTTGGGTCAAAGACTATTGTCATAGTTTTAAATTGTTCATACTTGTCGAGTGGAAATTTGAGTTGACGGCAACGCGGATTTAGGACGGCTCGATACGCACTCTCGACTGCCGCCCTGAAATAAGGATCCGACGCTGCGCGCGCCTTGTCTATAACATTTACAGTTTGAACTGTGCCGTCGGGCGTGACGTATAAACGCAGCTCGACAGTTAATTCCTCTGCATTCTTTGCGCCAACCGGCGGATTCCAACACCGCTCGATTTGGCGACGTATAGCATTCTTGTCGCTTTGTGTGACCCTCCCC
>MDTC01200904.1_pt1 | contig 12428 bp, 7 predicted proteins | sample 811181 | NCBI WGS metagenome assembly MDTC01 (sample SAMN05326644, study PRJNA326480) | marine metagenome | isolation source: seawater | place: Pacific Ocean: North | collected 2011
ATCTTTGCGCAAATCATCATCAATAAACGATGTCCTCCACGTTTGCGACGTCTCCCTCCTTTCTTTTGAACGCGACGACACATCATCGTCATCGAAGAAACACTCATTCTCTCTCTGCTTCTTCTTCTTCTTCTTCTTCTTCTTCTTCTGAATCATCGAAATCCATCATCATCGACGCGACGTTTGGACGACGACGGGGAAACAGAAGAGATGGGAAAAGGAATATTATCGGTCGGACTCGTTTTTCTCGCGCTCTCACGAGGAGTGCCTCGAACGAAGAGTCCACGCGGAAGATAAACTACGACGACGACGACGACATCGCTTTGGGGGGGACGACAGAAGGAGAAGAGCCGGACGTGTTCGATTTGATGAGCGCGACAATCGTGCCGTACGAAAAGACGTATCGCTTGTGCTTCTTGAGACACGCGAAAAGTAGTTACTCGCGATGGGCGTACAGCAGCGGAGACGAGATTGAGAAAGAGGGAGAAGACGAGGAAGATAACTTTGATTTACCGGATAAGTATCGATCGATCGCGCCGAGAGGGAAAATTGGCGCGCAAGCGGTGGGGAAGATGTTGGTTTCGGAGTTCTCGGAGTACGTCCCGTCGATTATTATCACCTCGGACGCCACGCGGTGTTTAGACACCGTCGAGTGTTTTTCTGTCGCTGAACCGGATGCGTTTGGTAAAACTACGGTCATTTTGGCGCCGGAGTTTTACGAGGTGGCGCACGGGAGCGATGTGAAAGCGAAGCGAATACGTAAGGCGATCGCGGAGAAGATTAGGAGGGAGGCGCAGATGAGAGGGGCGGAGACGGTGTGCGTGGTCGGACACAACGCCGGGTGGGAGAACGTGGTGAAACTGATGACGAAAAGTAGTAAAAAAGTGAGAATGAAAACATCGAATTGCGCGTTGTTGTCGTGTAAAGCCGGGGAGATGACGTGGGAAGAAGCGTTGATGGAAGGAGAGTGGGAATTAGAGAAAATTTTGAGAGTTCCGAAGGAGTTGAATAGAAAAGCAAAGTTGGATTATCCCGAGGAAGGTAGCGGGAATTGGAAGGAAGAGGAGAACGAAGCGGAAGAGGACGAAGACGATGAAGGAGGGGAGATTTTTTTCGATGAGTACGTTACGACAGAATAGAAAGAGAAAGAGAAAGAGAACGAAACTTGAAGGTAGGTGCCAGGCGTAAAAGTATATTCGTCGATTGAATGATGAACGTGTATGTGTATGTATGCTGTTAGATTATGAAGCTTTTTTTACATTTTCATCTAAATCTCATCGCGTTGTCGTTCGTTTCTTCCGAAACGCCACTAAGGTCATCTCCTCCGTCGAGTTCGAAAAGAGCGGCACCAAATGCGTTTCTTCGAACTGATGCTCAGACTTTAACTTCTGAGCGAGTTCTTCGCTCGCTTCGTAAAAGACTCGTTTCCCGGCGACGAAATTCTTCATCGTTAAAACTAAAGCGCCTTTGGTTTCGTCCACCATCGAGAGCAACGGCGCTACCCATCGATACACCGCCATCGGCGACGAGTTTCCGTCGCACGCAACTAAACTTAGTTTTTTCCCATTCAGTTTATCGTGAATATCGTCGATGGACTCTTCGATTTTCTTTTGTAAATGGACGAGATTTACTGGCGGTTCGACCGTTTTCGGAGGCTTAAACCCGAGGCGCGCCGGATCGACCGCGAAAATAATACCTGAATCATCATCAGTTTCACTATTTCTCTTCATTTCGTCTCCGAGGGCTTGAATCCATCCGCCTGGGGCGCACCCGACATCCACCACCATCGACGCGCTCGTGATAAACTCAGACAATCGAAACCGCAAAATCGCTTCTTCCATCTTGAAGAACGCTCTGCACAGCGGTCGAATATCTTTTCGCCTATTCTCTGCATCAATCAGCGCTTGGTTTATCGACTGATCGAGCTCTTTGGTGATTCTCCACGAGGAGACGTGTAACCGTCCCCGGATGAGCATGGCGTCTAACGCCACGTCGCACTCGCGAGCCGAGATGCCTTTACCCGGCCCGGTGAGTCCGTACACGTCATCATCGCCTATTGCTTCTTCGATGAGCCTGTCTAAAGCTTTATACGCTTCAATTTCCATCTCTTTTGGAAAGCACCGAATTCGGACCGTTCGTATCTTTTTCTTCATCCTCTTGCCGTTGTTTTCCCCTTCCTGATTCTCTTCCTCCTCCTCCTCTCGATTCGAATACCACCGCTCTTTCACCCTTTCCAAAATCCTTCTCCACTCGACGCCGTCGCCGTGAAAATCAACCACTTGATCCTCGTTCGTCCGTTCATCTCTCGCGTATATCCTCGAGCACATCGAAAGCCCGTGCGGCTCGTTTCTTTTCATCTTCTCAATTAGTTTAATCACCTTAGCTTCGTTGTTTGCTTCTTCCTTCTCCGAAGAATCGTCGTCCCCGCAGCTCACGCACACGACACATCCGCTCACGCTTTCTTGTCGCTCTCGCGCCGCGGAGGTGACATTTTCCGCGCCGTATATTTCAGCGCACCGTTCTGAGATTAAAAGGTAAAAAGAGGGAAAGAGAAGCGTTCGTGTCAGTTCATTTGAGTTCAAGCAATACTATCGCGCGAGCGAGCGATCATCACAAATCCGCTACATGTAAAACATACCTAACAACCTGAGCCCAAACACAGTGCTCGTGTGAAACGCAATCGTAAACCTTCGACTCGTTCGTAAACTCTCGTGCGCGTACCAGCACTTCTTCCCGTTATCTCTCGCACACGTCCCGTATAACTGCCACCGTTCGCAGAGCGGTTTCGGATCCGGATGGACGTACTGACACTCAAAGTCGCTCGTCGCGTTCTTCCTCCCTTCCGGTGTATGACACGGCAGATTTTGGAGAAATCGACGACAGATTTCCCGACCCGATGGTTTGTCCAAGAGCAACGATTTCCCTTTTTCAAGCTTGTGATGATGGAGAGCGCCGAGTACTATTCGGTGTTCGCGCATCATCGTTTCTATTTCCGTCGTTTCCGTTTCCGTCGTCGTCATTTTATATTCGCTTATTTTTGTGACGCCCCGAAACCCGCCGCCAAAAACGTTCGTATCTGAAAAGTTCGCCAGAAAGAGAAGCGCGCAAATACTATGCGCCCGGCGGCTTTGGTGATAAAGAGATTAGTATTCGCGCGATTCTATCATCCACACAAAGCGACAAATCCACGAAACCGACGACGAGTTCAATCATCATCGAGCTCCGAGAGGTTTTTGAGCATCATGAAAGGCGTGACTTTGCTTGGGAATCCGGAAACGGATGTTGACTCCCCTAACAAGAACAACCTCGATGTTGATGATGTTGCCGGGGCTTCCTCGGAGCGACATCCAGACACAAACAGAACGCGCGTTTTATTCGTCGGCGACGGCGACTTTTCACTCTCAAAAGCGTTTGCAAAAACGAAAGCGACTTCCTGCGTCGTCGTCGCGACCAGTTTATCCACCAAGAGTGAAATCGAGCAAAATTGGAAAGGATACGAAAATGTTCGAGAGTTGGAAAATTTGCCAAACGTAGAGCGCGTGGCGCACGGGATCGACGCGACAAACACAGAAGACATGATGAGATCGTTATCCCCGAATGAAGATCAACAACATCAACGAGCAAAAAGAGCGGATGCTGCAGCGGATGCAATCATATTCGCGTTTCCACACTTACCCGGGAAAGGGAAGATTAGCAAAAATAGAGAACTGTTGAGGAATTTTTTACTCGCCGCGAAAGACGAGAGGGTGATGCGACCGAACGGGGTGTGCGAGGTAGCGCTGGCGCCTGGTCAAGGAGGGACGTTTGTCGACGGAGACGAATCGAGGACGATGTACGGTGATACGTGGAAAGCGTACGATATGGGTGCGGACGTTGGGATGGCGTTGATCGAGTGCGAACGGTTCGACGAAGAGAAGTGGAGAGAAAGGTCGTATAAGCCGACCGGACATTGGAGAGGGTTGGACGACTCGAGGTCGTTTCGGGTGAGCAACGCTGTCGTGCACAGATTTAAAAGAGAAGAAGAGGTTTCAGAGTCAGATGGGAGTTGTTCGAGGTTTCAACGGAAGGAGGAGAGGTTTACCAGGGACGTGAGTTTAGCGATCGAGAAAAAATTGGTCGGCGCGAGCGCGGAGGAAAGCGAAGATAAGAATAAAGACGACGAGGAAAATGGTATCGTGACTTTTTTCGCGCCAGATGGAGAGCAGTGCGCGTTTGCAAACGATGGCACGTGCGCGTTTGCAAATCGATGCGATAAAGAGAGGAAACCGTTGGAGTACACTCGATTGAACCGGAAAGTTCCGTCGAGGTATTTCGACCCGAAGTACCGAGGCAAGTGGTGTTGCGGTAAGTGTTACGTCAAGATTTCGAAAGTTTTGCAGTTGCAAAAGCAAACGAATGGGATTAAGGACACCACGCCGGAGGAAAAGGAGTTGTTGGAAAAAATTAGAGCCGTAGCGATGGAGAGCGCGGAGGAAACGGCCAAGACGTGGAAGGTGCATAAAAAAATTGGATTCACGGACGCGTTCATCATCGATAGGTACGACCCGAAAGACGAGTCAAACGCGGTCGCTCGAAACGTCCGATTACGATATCATTGCGAACGTCACCCGCTCAACGGGAAAGAAGTGAACGAGATTCAGCACGCTTTGCGAGAGAAGTTGGAAAGAGGACACCTAAAAGGCGTCACTTTACGATGGTATCGCCGAGAAGAAGACGAAAAGACGAAGAAGCAAAGAGTGTGAATGTATTACCAATAGTGTCATTATGTATTTATAATATCTGTAGCGTTTAGTAGAGATTACATAGCACATCGATATCATCATTCGTCCTTGAGTGCTTGTTCGTACTCGCTTTCGCTCGCGAACGAACCTTCTATAATTCTACCGTCAAACGCTCGACCGTGCATTCCTTCCTTCGCTTTCAAAGCGGACTCTTTATCGCTAAACTTAGCAAACGCCGAGCCGACGAACGGGCCTCGCCTAGGAAGCGCTAACGAACTACTACTACTCGAAGAATGCGAGCAAAACTTTTCGCACTCGGCGGCGACGTCCAACTTTAAATCTTCGTATTCCTCGTCATCGTTTACGTCTTCCTCGGTGGCGATATGTTTTAATTGGACGTATACCGTTGTTACTGATTCTTCTACTCCTTTCCCTGCTACTGCTACTACCCCTCCTTCTACTTTCCGCGCGGATGCGGCGGCGACGTTATTGGCGGCGGCCAAATGCGCCGGCAAATTCTCCCCCAATTCTGCTCTCTCTTCCGCCTGTATAATTTTCATCTGTTCGTACGCAATGTCTGCTTTTTCCTTCATCGTTTCCGGATCTACCCACCCGCTCGGTCGAGCAATCATCAACGTATACCCGCACAAATCGACGCCGTTGATGGCAAACAACGCCGTTGCCATATCTGGATCCACCACCGTCGCGAAACAATACTTGCGATCGACACTCATCTTGATCTCCTCGATTAACGAATCGTTCGGATACTTACCCGATGCCAACGCCTCGGGATATGCCGCCGACAACGTGGACGATAAGAACACGTTCAACGTCTCCGCGTCCACTTCTGGTGGAATGTTCCCAACGTACACCTGCCGTTGCTTCTTCGCGGTATCTGAATTCGGCACCGATAGGTTTTCGTACGCGGAAATCTGCTGCGAGAGCAACCATCTTCTCGCATCGCGTTGCTTCTTCTTTTGGTAGGCTGCAATTTCTTCTATCCTTGTCGTTGTTGTTGGTACTCCGTTAGTAGTGCCACTATTTTGTGTCGCTTTTGTCGTCGTAATACTAGTACCACCACCACCACCACCAGTACCGCTCCCGCCGTTGTTCCCGTCGATCGAAACGTGCTTCGCCGCGACCATGGACTGCGGATGTTTCGGAACACTTTGCTTCCCGTTCGGGTTCGGCGCGCGCGGTTGATACCCGTACTGAATACCAACGCCGTCCGTTGTTTTCTTCGTCGAATCCTTTTCATCCTCGTCTTCTCTCTTCTCCTTCTCGTTCTCGTTCTCGTTCCTCGTCGGTGACTTTGACGAAAACGCTCTCCTTTTCCTTTCCTTCTTCTTCTTCCTGTTTTTGTTGTCCTCGTCCTCGTCCTTCTCTCGTCCTCGTCCTCGTCTTTCGTCGTCCTCGTCCTCGTCGTTTTCGCTGACACCACCACCACCGCGGTTGTTGTTGTTCTTCGTCATCGTCGTCTTCCTCTCTCGACTTCGGCTCCGAGACGAACGATTTCCCCGACGATTTTGGCGATGAGAAGGACTCTGCGGATTTGAATGGTGTCGCTTTCTCTCTCTCTCTCGACCGGCTGCGGCTGCGGGAGTCCTCGTCGGAACGCATTCGACTCGACCTCATGATCGCTTTTCGTGTGTCTCGCGTGCGTAAATTCTCGAACAAACCGGCGGGAGAGAGCGCAGCTTTGTTGTGTCGAATTTCCCTAAATGCGCGACACACTTTTGACGCGCGCAGAACACAAAACACTCCGTCTCTCGGTAGTAGTAGTATGGCGTTACCGACGAAACAATCCGCGGCACCGAACAACCCGTCCCTCCTCCTCCCGTCTGAACTCGTGGACAAATGCGTCAACGAGAAAGTCTGGATAATCATGAAAAACGGACACAAAGAATTCACCGGGACTTTGAAAGGATTCGACGTGTACGTGAATTGCGTTCTGGAAGACGCGATCGAGTACGATCGAGACCAAGAGAGCGGGAAAGAAACGACGAAGAATTTGGAGAGCATTTTGCTGAACGGGAATAACATATGCATGATCGTGCCCGGAGGGGAGAGGAGTTGATTTAAAAAGAGTTAAAGAGAAGCGATTTAGAGTTAGAGTTACAACACGTAGGAGTACAACACAGCGAATATAATTTACAACGTCAGAAGGAACCATCTGGAACGACCATTACCTGCGTCTCTGTCGTGAGAATCGACTCGTTTTCGCTTTTCTTTTCGCAAAAATCATCGTCGTCATCGAGAGTCGTATTTTGAACGATCCTCTCGTAGGCGTCAAACATCGCTTTCCAGCGTCTCGAAAACGCGCCTATACCGAAAGCGAAACGATCCGCCGGAACGTTCTTCTCCATCAAGAATCGCAAACACTCCTTCCGCTCGTAAAACGAACACGCGACTAACGCGCCTTCATCGAGTAAGTGACTCTGTTTTTCGGCGATGTATTTTAAAACCCGTAAGTTTCCCGCGCACGCCGCCAGGCGCGGCGTTTGCGAATCCATATGCCAGCCTTTCGTTTCTTTCGCGAATTCGAGCAACTCGACGGTTCCGATTCGCGAGACGAACTCTTCGATCTTCATCTCGTTTGGTCTTCTCTCGAACGCATATTCTAAAGTCAACTCTGAGGTCATTTCGTGGATGAGAAACGGCTTTCGAAGTTTACGTTTTAAACGCTTTCGTTTCGATTGGTTGTTCTTATAACATCGTTCGAGGACGAGCTTTTTACACGCGCGGTTCGAAGCGGTGAAGAATTTCAAGGCGTTGACGTCTAACTTTGGCAAAATGTGCAATTCGAAAACGTCGACAGAATCGAGAATCCGCCAGAGCGGGGAGGGAGAATCCTCTAAAAGTTCTTCGCTTACGTCGTTTACGTCATCGCGGAGGAGAAGGTGGGACGGAGGAAATGCGACAGAGGTCATGTGAAAGTTTTAAAAGTGTGCCAAAAATAAAGATTAGTGAGAGAGTTCGTTAGAAGATATTCAATCGGATTAAACGCTACCGGCGCGTCTCAACAAGAGCTCTTGGAAGGAGGACTTACCGCCGCGGCCTCTGTAACTCAGGTCCTCGCCTTCACTTTCGCCTGCGCTGTTGTTAGTACTATTGCTAAAATCGTTATTTCTTCTTAACACGCGCTTGCGACTCAAATTGACGCCTTCGACGAACTCGTAGTGCACTCTGCGGATGGTAGACACCGCGGAGTTGAACGCGGTGACGAGCGCGATGAAGTGTCGTCGGTCTCGAACCTCTGCGCCGGATACTGGAGAGGCGGTGGTGGCGATGCGCATGATCGAGTGCGTTCGGTCTGTGCGGTAGCCGAGGTAGCCGAAGGAAACTTTTCTCCAAAACCTTTGGACTCTCGTGCCGGTCTGGTGGAATAAAACCGTCATGGCGACGAAACGTTGCAGAGATGCGATTCTCGCTTCGTAGAGCTTCATGCTAAATTCTTGCGATTCCATGAGCGTGTAAGGTTTGATTTGCGGAGGTGCGGATTTTCGCAACACTTGCCCGAAATATTCTTCGTGCGAAGGCTCAACCATGAGCAAACCTTCGGCGTTGCGAGGGTCCGCTTCGAGGATTTTCAGCATCAAGATTTCTGGTAAGTTTATGATTTCCGAGAATTCATCAAAGTCCAACGTGCCGTTCGTATCCCTGTCGCCCGATCGGAACAGTTTCGCGATTTGAGCGTCGGTCAACGCGATGTGCTCTTCGCCAGCGGCGGCGGCGAGTGTGTCCAACTTTTTGTACGCCGAAGTGAATTCGCTCAAGCTAAGTCGTCCATCTTGGTTAGTGTCGAGTTCTTTGAAGACTGTCAAAATGTGCGCGCGTTGTTCCTCCGCGTATTTGCACGCGTTCGTGAGGAGCGCAACGGCGTTTCTGTTGTTGAGTTTGTGCACGCTCAATTCCGTGTGCTCTTCGTGGTAGGACGAGTAAATTCCTAGCAAAGCACCGGCGCTCTTGCCGTCCAGATTGTTCTCCGTTCGCTCTTCGTAGTATTTCTCGCACAAATATTTTGGGCGGTGTCTACTCAAGAAGATGGCGTTTTTCGATAGCGGGAGCTTGTACGGAGAATGGCCGATGGTGATTGATTCGCACGTACCGCCGATGCTTTGAATGCTCGACGCTTGCGATAGCGATAAGGACGTCGTCGCTTCGGCGCTCGTGAGCCCGGAGAGTCGACCGTCCGGTCGACCGACGATTAATAAAGCACCGCGCACGACTCTGTGCGTGTGTCTGTGGACGAGATGGTCGTTTGTGTTCCCGCTTAAAACCGTAATGCCTGCAGCAGAGTAGGAGCACGCGAAAATTTTCGATAAGAACGCATCCGCGCACTGACTCACCCAGGGGATGTCGCCGATGACGATCGTTCGCGCCGTCATTCGATGCAAGAGATTTCTCCCCTGTATCAATCGTATGATGGTTATGGATATTTGCGGCAAGAACGCATAAATCAGCGCGTCGAAGAACCGAGTGATGTAGAACGCCCACGTCGTCGCGAGCCCGCACAAAACGGCGACGCCGGTGATGAGCGGATATCCCGCCGTCACCGTCCCTACGATGTAGACAAAACTCATTATCCAACCTTTCACGCCTTCCAACACGTGGTCGGCCCAATCGTCGCCTTGTTTTCTCAACTCGTCTTCCTTTGCCGATTTCAGTTTTTCCTTCTTCGGCGACGCGGAATAGCCAACAATCTCCTCCAACGCGGCGATGTTCATCTGGTTACACTTCTCGAGTTCTGATAAATCGTGTTTGGTCACATACGCGTTGGTATATTTACGAAAATCTGCGTTATCAAGGATGACTAAGGACATGTGCAAGAAAATTTGCGTCAGTAGCTGTTGCGTCGCGGCTACTGAAATGGAGCACGGCTCCGCCGGACGAACGCCGACGTCCGTGGTGAATATCCTGCTGTCAAACTCCCCTTCGGATTTCATCGCTCGAAGTTGTTTCCCAATTTGCGTGTCCCATTCGCTGGCGACGACGAAAATAGAGTTTGTGGAACTCACTAAAAGATTTGAAGTCGCCAGCGGCGCAAACGTGCCTCCCGAGTGTGAGACGATGATGACGATGGCGTCCGTAAAATCGTCCGTTTTCTTGGAGTTTGTAAAACCAACCGACGGGACCGGTAAATCCTGACCCCATAAACCAAGAATTTTGTTCGAAGAAATAGCTTTGACGCGCAAACGCGGAAACGCGGTTTGTAAATCAGACGCAAACTGCTCGGCCAACCAGAGAGAGACCTCACAACCCGTTACCACGACGTCGATAGAGCCTTCTGACTTGATCGTTCTGTTCACGCGTCTCGCGAGACGTTTTTTCAAACACCTCGCTAAATTCCAAGCCGTCAATCGATTGAGCGACATCGATCCTTGAGGTTTGTTCCTCCAATCGTCTTGAATGTTTTTCAAAATCCTCGGGATGTCTGCAATATCCGTCAAAACAGGATCGTCACTTTCTTTCGGTAACATTTTAATGAGTTCGTTGCCTTCTAAACGCGTCATGCGATGGAAGAGCTTTTTATCGACCGATACTCCCTTACCGCGCCTCGGCGACGACGGCGCGATATTTTCCGTGCTCTTTTGTTTCCTCAACGCGGTCATGGGCTCTTCAACTCTCATCTCGCCTTCCTTGGCTAATATTGCGTTGACTGAGCCACCCATCAAAGGATACTGCTCCAAGTGAGAGTTGGGATAGGACACGGCTGGAATGCGATCTGCTCCCCAATCGAGTAAACAAATTTCTCCGTTCAAATCGTCCAAATCGAGACGAATGGCGGCGTTATCGTCGCCGTATTCTCCGCCGTGTACGCTGGCTAAAATATCTCCGTTGGGCGTTTCCACGGACAACCCAGCTTTCACCGCAGCTTGTTCACTTCCGTAACAAATTAAACCTTTCTTTGGATAAAAGGCGACGCTTATTGTTTGCCCTCTCGCCGCGACGCACAACTGCCTGTGCGCGTCCAACGAACACGTGACCATTAATCCAAAACTCCCTTTTGCGTGCGTCAAAAAGTATTTCATCGTGAACAAAGAATCGTTATCGAAGAACGCGTTCACGGTAAATCGCACAAACTCTCGACTCGGTGCACCCATTTCTTCGTCGAGATAATTATCCAAACATTTCAGCGCGTCTTTGTTCATGCCTTTTTCAAACTCCTCGATGATTTCCTTCGTGAGCTTTTCGCGCATCGCTAGACTAAATCCAATCTCTTGGACGGTGCTTTGACCGTTACTTGCTATGAGTGTTTCGTCTAAAACTTTCTCAAAATGCTTACCGATGTCTTCAAACTGCGCCAACGTCGGCATCGGCGCGTCAGGGAAGACATCGCTGGTTTTCAGCATAAAACAAGCGCTAAATCTCGCCGCTAACGCGAAACATCCTTGCGCTCTGATTAAATCGACCACACCAGCGATTGAAGCAGAGTCAACAACCGACGGCGGTTTAAATTTCAAAACCGATTCTAACCACAAATTCATGCTTCCTTGATCGTTCCACTTGCGGTTCACTTGAAACGCATCGAAGTCTCCGTTATGCGTGATGAAATTCTCAACCGATACGCGCGTCGATCCCGACTTCGTCTGTTTCAAACCGTACACTAACAAATCTTGTTTTGGACTCCACTGATGCGGATGCGTTCCATCAAACGTCGCTTTACTCGTCGTCGCGAACCGCGTGTGCCCGCAAAAAATACGCGTCTGCGCTTTCTTCTCCGCCAGCTTCATCTTCCCTTTACTCTCCCGTTCCGTCTTCGAACGCAAAAGCTTGCTCAAATCTGTTCTCTTCATGTTCACCACTCGACTTCTCACCCCTCGCATGTTCCCTTCTCCTTTCTCTTCTTCAAACGTCACGATCCCTCCCGATTGCGCGCCTCTCATCATCGTCACGTTGACCATCTTCTCGAGCAAATCGTACGCTCGCTCGCCGTTTTGCGAGCACCACGCCGCGTTTAACAGAACAATCCCAAAGTTCCCGCAGTACACGACCGAAGAAGAATAAGAGGAGGACATTTTTCTAATCTCTCTAAAACTGCCCACGTGAGAAAACAAAACGTCTGAACAAATCGCGTCGAACAGCGTCGCCGCGAACGCGAACGTTTTCGCCCTCCTGTTCTCGTTGTTGTTCTGTTTTTCCCTCAATTCAACAAGAGACCACAGGAACAAAATCGCGCTCGCAAACACCGCGACTGCGCGAGAAATCGCCACCGAACGCTCGAAGAAGAGAAGGAAGCCGTCGTCTTTGTCATTTTTCAGAAAGAGCTGGCGCAGGTCCGCGCTTCTCCCGAGTGCACTCTTCAACGCGAACGATGAAAATGATTTCAGCGCTTTAACTGAATTTGGATAGAAAAAAGCGCCATCTTTGTTCATCATCATCAACATCATCATCGAACCAACGTGCGCGAGCTCGTGCATTACTCCGGCGAGGACGTACCAGAATATCGCGGAGGAGAGAGGGAAAGAACCATTCAAGGATTTTGAGGTCATCTTTAATCGCTGTCTGTCTACTTTTAGCGTTTATTTTTACACCTGTCTCAGTTTATTTTTCCACCTGTTTCAGTTTATTTATATCTACAGAAAGTGAACACCTAGCATACATTTACAGCGTCCATTTTTTCATCGCTCTTCCACTCTTTCCGATCAAACGACACTATTTCTAGATTGCTATGGATCGTATTGATGTCATGCACGTCTTGGTTAG
>MDTC01255628.1_pt1 | contig 12428 bp, 9 predicted proteins | sample 811181 | NCBI WGS metagenome assembly MDTC01 (sample SAMN05326644, study PRJNA326480) | marine metagenome | isolation source: seawater | place: Pacific Ocean: North | collected 2011
AGTTATTTACTTTTGGTTTTTTATTTATTGTGGTAGGAGGGCTTTCTTTTTTTGTTTCCTTAGGAGGCAGAAAAGAATTTAGTTGTTCTTTTATCTGTCTAATTTCTTCTGCTTTTTGTCTTAATATTTCTTCTTCTTTTTCAATTTCCTCTTGAAGTTTCATTTCCATTAATTCTGTTTTGGAAAGTTTTGCATCTTCTTCAAGTTCAATTTCTAGTTCTTCCAATTCGGCAATAAAGCTTCTTATCTGCATTAGTTCCGGATCGGATTTACTTCTTTGAATTTCAGCCAAGGCTGATTCTGTTAATGGTTTGTGACACTTAGTGCAAAAATCAAAAAAGTTTAATGTGCTGCAGCCGGGACAAATAATTCCTTCTGTAGGATTTCCGCACTCAGCACAAAATTTATCTTCTGGAGAAATTGGAGAATAACAAAATTTACATTGATCTGTTAAAATCCAAGCTCCGCATTCTTCACAAACATCTTGATGAGGATGAACCATTGCTTTACAACTTGGGCAGATATGACTTCCGAATGGATTACCGCATTCTTCACAGAACATTGCTTCGGATTCATTTTTATGTCCGCAATTTGAACATGATTTTAATCCAGAAGTTGAAACTTGCTCTTCTTTCTGTTCTAATGATTTGGAAAGTTCTTTCTCTTTAGTCCTTTCTTTTTGGTTCCTTTCCATTTTCTTCCCGGGTGAAAAATAACAGATATAAAGTACACAAATATCTTATTATTATCAAATTAATTTATTAATTTAGCCAATAATTTGATGCTGCGATTTAAGAAAATAAAACTTTAATTCTATTGAAGTCTGTATTTGCTTATCCCTTTTTTAAATCTCTCATTGATGTAATAATTAGTATAGTAAAGAGTTCCCTCCGAATGCGTCTCAACTATTGCAGTTATTTGAAGAAGTTTTTTGTTCCCTTTTTCAAAAACCGTTATTTCAATTTCATTGTTTTGGTCATTAACTATAGTATAAAAATCTGAAATGAAGAAGCAGTCGTCTTCAAGTTTATGAATATCTATTCGGTATTCAAGGTGAATTAAATCTTTAGTTAATTCTTTTAAGTTTTCTGTTACCATATTCACCTCAAAATATTTAGATATTTTAATATGACTTACTTGTCTTTGTAAATGTGATATAATTTTTTCTGAAATTCAATTGGAATTGGTTTTATAAAGCAGAGACTAAGCGGCTAAATCTCTGCTTTCGGCAAATTATTTTTCAAGATTTTTTATAATCCAATTTTCCAAACCACCCACTACAATTAATTCCTGAGCTGCTCCGCCTACCGGTGAAATCGAAAATTCATTGTTATCAAATAGTAAAATAGATTCCTTAAAATTGATTTTTGATTTTTCTTGAGTATGAACAGTTAATTTTTCTTTACCATATTTATTTTTCAGATAATCAACTAAATCGGGACTTTCAATAACTAGGAATCCATTGTTAAGTGCGTTACGCATATATGTCTGACTTGCAGAACCTACAATTACTGCTTGAATACCGCGATGTTTCAATGCAGTTGCAGCCTGTTCTCTTGAACTTCCAGTTCCGAAATTATATCCACCCACTAAAATATCACCTTCTTTCACTTTCATGGAAAAATCTGCATCATAATTTTCCATAACAACTTTTGCTTGATCTTCCGGTTTAAAGTCATCTATGTATGTATATTTCCCGGGATAAATTCCATCAGTATTCAAATTATCTTGATGACAAAAAACTAGATCACCTTCAATTACTTCAGGAAATCCTTCAACAATTCTTACTGATGAAGTTTTTTTAGATTTCTTATTTACTTTTTTAATCTCAGCTAGGATTGATTTTTTTTCATCAATAAGATCAAAATCAATATATCCGGAAACGGCGGAAGCAGCTACAACAGCGGGAGAGGCAAGATAAGCCAATGCATCTTTTGAACCCATTCTTCCTTTGAAGTTTCTGTTTGTAGCAGAAATTCCAACTTCACCATCTTCGAGAAGTCCGGTTCCCAAACCAATACAAGGACCGCATCCGGGAGGTAATGGTTTTGCACCTGCTTCAATTAATTTCTGCCAATCGCCTCTCTTTTCACTCTCTTTCTGAACTTCACTAGAAGCAGCAGCAATGTAGAAATCAACTCCGTTGGCTACCTTTTTCCCATTTATTACTTCAGCAGCTTCGGCAATATCATCAATGCGACTATTAACACACGACACTAAATAAGCTTTATGAATTTTCACCTTCTCTTTTTTAATTTCGGAAACAGGTTTCATAATCTTAACAGTATTTGGACCGGATACTAAAGGTTCAATTGTACTTAAGTCAATTTCTAATTCTTTTGCATAGAATGAATCCACGTCTGATTGAAGTAAATCAATTTCTTCTTTGAGCATACTAATTTTTTCTTCATTTAATCGTGGGTGAATGCCATTACCGTCCGCATCTGAAGGGACTCCGGCAAGTCCTCTTTCTTTAATGTAATTTGCTCTATTGAGCAGCCACTCAATTGTAATTTCATCAATAGGAAAAACTCCGGCTAAAGCTCCCCATTCGGTAGTCATATTTGCAATTGTTAATCTTTGATCAATATTTAAATTCTTAATTGCTTCTCCGGTAAATTCTATAACATGGTTTAAAACTTCATCATTATTGAAAAATCCGCATAAAGCAATAATTACATCTTTTCCTACAACTCCTTTATTAAGATTTCCTTTTAGTTCAACTTTTGCGACAGGAGGTATCTGCCACCAAGTTCTTCCGGTTGCCCAAATTGCCGCTGCGTCTGTTCTTACTATGGGAGTTCCGAGACAACCCAATCCGCCGTACATATTAGAGTGACTATCAGAAGCAACAACTACAGTTCCAGGCCAAGCATATCCTTCTTCACACATAATTTGATGACCGATTCCTCTTCCGGCTGGATAAAAATCGGCTCCCATTGTTCTTGAGAAATCTTCAATCTTTTTATACTTCTCAAGATTTTTTTCAGATGTATCCTGAATGTTATGATCTAAAGTATGTACTACTTGTCTTGGATTCGCAAATTTAGTTGCACCTAAACCTTTAAACTTGGGAATTACTGCACCAGTATTATCGTGCGTCATAACATAAGCCGGTTTAATAGATACATAATCACCGCTTTGAATAATCTGTCCTTCTTCAAGTCCGACAGCAAATTTTTGAACGATTTTTTCAATTAGATTTTGGGGCATATTTTTACCTCATAATTTCTGAGTTTACTTTCATTTTGAAAGATTGTTTATTGTCAAATAGTTTTATTGCTTCATTGTTTTTAACAATTAATCAATATGACAATTTAACCATTATCGAATATCAGTTATAGTCATAATATATTAATAAAAGAACAGTAATAACTTTTTAACGTCTCTACGCAACTACTTCTCCACGTCTCTACGTTTTGACTTCTCAACATTTTAACGTTTTTGCATCTTGAAACGGTTCGAAGCTTACAAAATCAGCATGATGTACAATTATTGATTCAATAGTTCTTTTTCCAAGATCACCTTCTTTAGAGTGATAAGCAATAATGTGCTGAATGTCTGCCGGAAGTCCGAATCTATCTGCAATGGAAACACCGCTGAAAGGATGTCTTAATAATTTTCCATCTCTGCTGGTTGAAAGTTTTCCATCAATAATTTCATATTCGAGTAATTTCCCAGCATCAATTAGAATTGCTCCGGATATTAGATAGTCCCAATTGATTTTAACATCTTTGTCAAAATTCTTTTCCATAATTTTTGCAATTTCAACAGAAAGATGAACAGCAGTTCTTTTGTGATTCATAAATGATATATCACAGTTATTAATCAATAGGGAAAAGGGGATTGTTTCTAAATCTTCAGGCTGTAAGGGACTATTCTCAATTGCATATTCCCAGCACTGATAAGTTTTTTCTTTGATTTCCGAATCTTTAATCCATTCAATTTCGGGCCATATTTTTTTAATTTTTTCTCTCATTTTTTTCTCCGAGTAAGAAGTTAGATGTTAGAAGTAAGAAGTTTATTTTTCATATCTCTTTATTAAATTAGTCAACATTGCAAAAACCTCATTTGAGAGTTTAGACAAATTTTCAATCTCTATTTGATTGAGAAATCCAAGTTCTATAGAAATCTCAATTTGTGTATCTAATTCTACTAATGATGATCTTGAAATTTCAAAAAATCGTTTTTTCTCTTGTGAGGAATTTCTAGAAGCACCTTCTGAGAGGTTAGAAATGATAGAAATTGAAGCCCTTCTTAATTGAGAGGTAATTCCATAAACTTCAGATTTTGGAAAGTTTGCAGTTAGTTTATAAACTTCTAAAACTAATTTTTTACTTTTAAGCCAGACCTTTAATTTTTTATGACTAAGCTCTATCACTTCTAACCTCTTACTTCTAGCTTCTTACTTTAGTTTCTCAATTATCGCATCTCCCATTTGCTGGGTTGTTGCGGCTCCTTCATCAATTGCTTTTGCGCTTCCTCTAAGTTTCATCATATCGTATGTTTTGACTTTTCCTTCTCCAATAACTTCTGCAACTGCTTTGCGTATTTTTTCTGCTTTATCATTTTCACCAATATGATCCAACATCATACATGCACTTAAAATCATTGCAATTGGATTTACAATTGAAGGATTTAATTCAGCATATTTTGGGGCTGAACCATGTGTCGGTTCAAAAACTGCAACTTCATCACCAATGTTGGCGCTGCAAGCAAAACCTAATCCACCAACCAGACCGGCAAAGCCGTCACTTATAATATCTCCAAACATATTTTCAGAAACCAATACACCGTAGTTCTCGGGATTCTTTGTCAGCCACATCATTTGTGCATCAATGTTTGTATCCCATAAATCTATTCCAGGAAATTCTTTAGCAATTTGCTTTGCTGTTTTAAGATACATTCCCGATGTCTCTCTTAGTACATTTGGTTTTTCGCAGACTGTAACATTTTTATAACCGAATTTTTTTGCATATTCGAATGCAGCTCTTATAATTCTTTCCGTAGCTTTCTTAGTTACAATTCTTGTTGAGATTGCCATTTCTTCACTTGGTACATGTTTGAATCCTTTCATCTTTGGATGAGTTTCAAATGCATCTCTAACATTCTTTGGTGGATTTGTCCATTCAATTCCGCCATACATTCCTTCTGTATTTTGTCTGAAAATAACAGCATCAACAGCAGGTTCTTCAAATCCCCCTTTTCCATCTTTTCTAATAAAATTAAGTGGATTTCCTTTGAATGCTTTGCAAGGACGAACGCAAATATCCAAATTAAAATGCTGACGTAAACCAACAATCGGAGAAAAATAAACATAACCTTTATCTTGTAGTTCTGGAGCAAGTTCTTTTACTGCATCATCTTTTGGTTTACTTGTTATTGCACCAAACAAACCAATTTTGTGCTCTTCTAATAATTTAATTGTTCTTTCAGGGAGAGCATTTCCTTCTTTACACCAAAATTCCCAGCCGATATCACCATGAACATAATTTGCTTCAAATCCAACTGCATTTAATACTCTAATTGATTCGTCTAATACTACCTTTCCAATTCCATCACCGGGTAGAGCTACTATTGTTCTCATTACGGACTTCCTTGTATTATTATTGAATGTTAGTCATTCAAAATTATAGACAATGATATAAACTAACAAGTAAAAGCTGGATCTTTAATTTTTATTTGTTTACATACTAAAATTGAAGATCAACTTGAAGTGATAAAACACTCTCGGAATTATCTCTTATTTCTTGATTTCCGGAGCTTATTGATTCAACATCTGTGCGGATTGTAGTACTGTATTTTAATGCGATTTCCAACTGATTAAAAATCTGATATTTTATTAATAGATACCATCTAAAACCATCACCGAATAAAGGTTTACTGGAAAATGTGCCGGTTAAATCATTTTCGAATTCATAAATTCTTGTATTGAAACTATCGGTCTTAAACACAATTATTCTACCGTAAAATTTTAAATTTGGAATTGGATTTAAGTTAATATCCTGAAAAACTAAATATCCATTTTCATTAATGCTGGCTTCATCAAGAGAAAAATAATTTAGTTCAAATCTGGTTTTAAGTCTAAGATTTTTTGAGGCAAAATAAATTAGATCAGTTCTTACTTTCTCTCTTTTTGATTTTCCTATTTGAATTGTATTTTCAATAAATTCATCATCTTTTTGTTCTATAAAGATTCTAAAGTTTAGTGAAAAATTTCTACTCAATTTGTTTTGATAAAAAAGACTCAACTCATTTCCGGAAAATTGGAATTTGTTTTCATTTTTGTTTGGGAATTGAAATTGATCATAATAAACATCAAAAATTCCAAAGTCAGTATAAACTTGAAAGCCGGTATAAAAGCCAATCTCATTTTGAGTATTTGATCTTTCACCAAAACCATTTGCAAAAAAGTTATAATAGTTAGAAGGATAATTTCTAAAGGAAGTTATCAGTTTAAATCTTCTGCTAATGTTAATGAAAAGATTATTGATAGAAGCAATACTCAAACCGTTGTAACTGAATTCTCCGCTGAAAAAAAGATCATCAAAATTTATTGAGTAATCAAAAGAGTAAAAACTGAATCTGTTTTTATCTTTTAAGTAAATCGAATAATCTTCTGAGAATGAGTTATTGTAAAATAAATTTTGATAAAGGAAACCGATCTTAAATTTATTAAGCGAATAATTAATTGAACTGCCTAAGGTATTAAGTTTGGTATTATGTTTTTTGCTTATATCCAATTCGGTTCGGAAAATTCCATCTTCTTTTAAGGATGTAATTTTGTTTTCCCCATTTAGATTTGCACTAATTTTATTTGTTGAATAGAAAAGAGTCAAACCAAAATTTGAATAAGTAAAATATCCTGCTGCACCTCTAAAAAATCTGTTTTCGTCGCTGCTGGTATATTCGGAAAGATTTTTTTGATTCTTTAAAACCGATAAAGTTGCAAAGCTTCCTTTTCTTGAACCAAACGGTTTTGCAAGTGTTAATCCTTGACCAAAAGTTAAATTGTAATCTCCCAAAATAATTTTATTAACAAAAGAATAATCTGAAATGCTGAATGAGGCAGAATAAAAATCGGTTAATGATTTTTCTCCGGCATCTTTTTCTTGAGTGATATTAACAAAAAATTTATCTGCAGAAGCTTGAATTCTATTATAAAACTTTAATTTATTTCCTAAGTAATTTCCTTTCGAATATCCTTCTCTAGTTTCAATATCGTTAACAAGTCTATTTCTGGAACCGATGAATTTTAAGAAGGATTTCTTTTCAGTTATTACTAATTCTTGTTCAGAAGTAGTTAAGAGAGGTTTTAAAATATTTACTAACTCCGATGATAATTCATCAATCAAAAACAATTCGTTAATTGAATAGTATTGTTTGTTTGAATCTCTGTAGTCAATAATAAAATTTGCAGAAGAAAAATCTAGAAAAGGAATTTGAAGTAAATCATCAACTTGTGCTTTGTTAATGTTAATTGGATTGCGTAATAATTCTTCTACCGATTCAAAAATTGTTGTCTCTTCTTCTTCATCAATTAAAGAAGATTTTTCCATATAGATTAATACTGCATCAAAGTAATTTGATAATGAATCAATCTGAGCAGTTAAGGATAACGCAGTAAAATTAAATATGAGCAGAAATTTCTTAATCATTTATATAGGATTTTACTTTTTGACTTCGGGGTGTTTCATCACCAAAATGAATTATTAATCCGGCTTGATGAGTTAATCCTAAATATTCGTGAGTAAAAACTGCATAGTCAAGATTGAAAAACAAAAAGTTAATTCCAACTCCGGCAGTGTAAGTTGATGGGTAATTATTAAATCCTATTCTCAAAGAAAGATATTTAATGATGTTATATTCAATACCGGTTCTGAGAGAAAAATCATATTCTAATTCTTTTTCAACTGCAGAATTTAAAGTGAGATTTGAGAGAACATCATAACTTACTCCGGCAGAAAAAATTGTTGGAATCTGGTCTTCTTCATTTCCAAATGTAGCTTGATTAATGTTATGAGCTGAAAAGCCAATTCTAAAAGTATTACTTACGTAAGTTAATCCGCCTAAATTAAGTGAAAATGAATTATCGTTTCCGTACTTTTCTATTTCAATTGTGTTATAAAAAACTGAAATTCCAAAATAAAATTGTTTATAGTTGCTTGCATAACTTAAACTTAGTTTATGTTCTTTGTATAATTCAAAACCATAAAAAGAAAATCCGGCTGCAATTGTACCGAAATTAAAATTATGTGTTACTGCACCATAGCCGTTTGCCAGTTCTTTTATTCCAAATGGAGAAGGAGAATAGTATATTCCGATTTCAGTCCATTTAATTTGTGCTAAACCTGCTGGATTATTAAAAATTGAAAATACATCATTGCTTAATGCAACATCGGAGTTTGCTAAAGCAATTTGACGGGAACCAGGATTAATTTGAGAAAGTATATTAGCAAATATTATAAGAAGACTTAAAACTATGTATCTTACATTTAACATAATTTATTTTAAATAAAAATTTTGTTTAATTCAAATTAATATTTATAAAAACAATAAGGATTATTTTATGAAAAGATTCAGTTTGATGTTTCTGATCTTTATTTCATTGATAAACATACTTAGTTCAAAAGAATTAGCTGCAACCGTAACTGTAAATTATGAACAGTTGGAAACTTCGGGAAAAGAAAGACTTGTTGATTTTTCAAGAAGAGTTGAAGATTATCTTAACAACACTAGCTTTACAGATTTAGTTTGGGAAGGTGAGCCGATCAAATGTTCATTTACTATTTTTTTTATGGGTGCAAGTGACGATTTAACATATACTGCACAAGTTGTTGTTACAAGTCAGAGACCAATTTATAGAAGTCAAAACAGTTCTCTTATGTTAAGAATTCAAGATCAGAAATGGCAGTTTAAATATGAACAAGGACAAGCTTTGTATTTTAATCAAACTGATTTTGATCCTTTAACAAGCTTTTTAGATTTTTATGCATACCTAATTATTGCTTATGATATGGATTCGTTTGAACCTTTGGGCGGGACACAATATTTTCAAAAAGCTTTTGAGATTTCTGTGTTAGGAGGATCAAGCAGATTTTCCGACGGATGGTCCTTATCAAGTGAATCATACAACAAACGAGGATTTATCGAAAATATTACGAATGCAAATTTTCAGCAATTTAGGCAAGATTTTTTTGAATATCATTTTAACGGTTTGGATTTATACTCAACTAATAAAGCTGAAGCACAAAATAAAATGGTTCAGTTAATTAATAATCTTTTTGAAAAAAGAGATAAAATTGAAAGAAGAAGTGTTTTACTAAAAATATTTTTTGATGCTAAAAGTGGTGAGATTGTTGATTACTTAAAAGATTTTCCGAATAAAGAAATATTTGATAAACTAAAACGGATTGATCCGGCACACATTTCAAAGTATGATGAAGCATTGAATAATTAATATTGATAAAAAATTCCGGTGATGAGCCGGAATTTTTTTATGAGTTAATAAAATCTATTTTTACTTCTCAATTAATCTTACTTCAAAAACAACATCATTTTCATCAATAATATCAACTGTTTTTTGTCCCTTTACAAGTCTGCCAAATACTGTATAATTATTATTTAAATGCGGATAATAATTATGCATAACAAACCACTGAGAACCTTCTGTATCTTTACCGGCAGAAGCCATTCCTACATAACCGGTTTCAAAAGGAAGCCAGCTGAATTCTGAAATTATGTCATAACCAGGACCGCCCCAGCCGGTTGAAGTTGAATCCCCGGTTTGTATTACAAAATTTGGAACTACACGATGAAATTTATTTCCATTGAAATATTTTTTTTCGGCTAAATAACAAAAGTTTCCTACAGATATTGGTGCAATTTCATTTAAGAATTCAAATCTGAATTCTCCTTTATTTGTTAATATAACAGCTTCGGAATACTTAAATGAATTTTCGAAAATCTTGCTGAACATTAAATCGTTTTCTCTAATTGAATTTCCCGAAGTAATTTGTTTGATAGATGAAACTTTTGACGTAGAAATAATTTCACTTACTTGATTCTCGAATTGAGGGCTTACTTTTTTTGATAATCTGTATAATGCTTGAATTGACTCAACAAAATTTGCATCATTAATTTTTGTGAACAGGTGATCAATTATTAACTCTTGAAGCAGAGATGAATTTTGAGAAACAAATGACTCACTAATTCCATCAGCAACAATTGAAATAACCGGAGCGTTGCTTTCTCTTAATAACGAAATAATAATTTTTGCAAATTCATCATCTCTTCTAAATTGATCTTCTAATTTTAACAAACTTTGTGAAAGATAAATCCTATCAAAACTATTGCTGCCGGCTAATTCTTTTTTAAGCAGATCAAATCGAGTTTCTGCATCATTAATATTGTCTATTATTTCGAAAATAAATTTGCGAGCAAGTTTTGATTTATATTCTTCAATTAATTCTTCACTTTTACCCGGAAATAATTTACTGTAGGAAATTATGAGTTCTCCAAATGTATTAAGTGGTAAATCCAATTTTAATAAATTTATAATTTTGGATTCATTGATGAATTCCGGCTTTATTTCTCTTAAAGAAATTGCAGCTTGTCTTGATACGTTTGGATTTTCATCCACAATTAAATTTAAGAATGGTTCAAATATATTATCAAAGTTCCTAAAGAAAACTGCTGATCTTGCTAATTCAGTTCTAATCTTCCAATCTTTGTCTGCTAATAAATTTGTGAATAATTCTTTATCAATAGGAAATCTTTTTAATCTTCTTAAACAGCCTAGAGTATAAGTTTTGATTTCTATCTCTCGGTCATCAATTTTTTTTGATAAGAGATTAACAAAAAATTCTTCACTTCCATTAGGAGGAAAAATTCTATACAAAGCATAAAGAGATGAGAAAATTAAATCTTCATTTGTACTTTCTAAATTATTCAGCAGATAACTGTTAATAATTTCTTTATCAATTTTTGATTTTTGATTTACCGAATTAACAACAGCAAAAGGGAGACCGTAATAATCTGATTTTTCATTCAACAGATTTATTAAGTCCTCTTCAGAAATAACATTTCCTAATGCTTCAAAGAAAATTCTTTGTGAGTTAAAATCAGATTCTACATTATTCAAATTCTCAAGAAGAAATTTCTCTGAAAGTGAATCTGCGTCAAGTTTACCAAGGGCAAAAGATTTTTCAACAAGATAATCATTATCAACATTAATAATATTTTCAATAAATTTTGTCTGATTTGAATTTGCGATAGTTAATAAGGCAGCTTTAATTGAATCTTCACTTTCTGAATTAAGATACTTCAATACAATCTTCTCATCAAAAGTTCTTAAGTATGTTGTTTCAATTAAATCTTTAAATTCTTTTTTGTACTGAGCAGAGATGGAAGAAATAAGAATCAGAATTACAATTAAGTTTTTCATTTTATTTTTTTCTCATAAATTCTATAAACTTTGTAAAGATCGCCATCCATAGTTCTGGCGCCTCTATTCATCATTTCATTATCTTCAAGTATCCAGCTTGCTTCTCCGTAATAAATTCCTTTTGAAGCTGCAGTTTCCAAAATATTATAATAAAATGCAGCATCAAGTCCACGTTTCTGATATTCGGGAATAATACCGAGAGTTATAATTCTGGCAAATTTAATTTTAGGATAAATCTTTTTCTTAGGCTGGAGCAGCTTTAAGAAATTAAATGGAAAAAGTCGTCCGTTCATTTCCTTGAAGACAACATTGTAATCGGGCATAGTTAAAGAAAAGCCGATTGTTTCCCCATCAACTTCACCAAAGAGAACAAAGTCGGGATCGACAAGAGGTTTGAGATTTTTAGCAAGAAGATCAATCTCTTCATCCGTCATTGGAATAAATCCCCAATTAGGTGCCCAAGCTTTATTGTAAACGTATTTAACTTTTTCAAGCTCCTGCTTAAAGTTTTTCATATTAAGTGGACGCAAAGTCATGTTGCTTCTTCTCATAGCAATATCGGCAACACGTTTTATCTTTTCCTGCTTTATCATTTTATGATTACTTATCATCCAGGCATTTAAGTCTTTCACTTTTGATAAACCATAATTTTCAATAAGCTCTATGTAATACTTTGGATTGTAAGTCATCATCATTCTGGGAGAATCTTCAAATCCTTCAACCAGCAAACCCCATTCTTCATTACTACTTGGATTAGCAGGACCGCGCATGGCATCCAGACCTTTTGCTTTGATCCATTCTTCTGCTTTACTTAACAAAGCATTTGCAACTTCCTGATCATTTATCGATTCAAAAAAACCGAAGAACCCAATATTTTCATTATGAATTTTATTATGAATATCATTTTTAATAGCAGCAATTCTACCAACAATCTTTCCGTCACGTTCTGCAAAGAACAACTCCATTTCAGCTTCTTTGAAGA
>MDTC01172333.1_pt1 | contig 12427 bp, 14 predicted proteins | sample 811181 | NCBI WGS metagenome assembly MDTC01 (sample SAMN05326644, study PRJNA326480) | marine metagenome | isolation source: seawater | place: Pacific Ocean: North | collected 2011
AATAGAGTCCTTCATTAAACATACCAAAGAGTGGTATTAGTATAGCCCAAGTTTCGGTGTCCCGTCTTGGGCTATGCGCTTTTAATTTACGATATGTAAATCCACATTTCTAATGTACCAGTTGCTACATCACCTGCAGGAGCTACTTGACATGTAATGTCAATAGTATCGTCTGCACTGTAAGTAATAGGAGCAAGGTTTGCATCTTCGTGATCTGTACCACCAGCTTGACCGATTGTAGAACCATCGATGAATCTGTCTGCATCTGTAGCATCACCAACATCAAGTACTAAACCAGTACCAGTGTCTAAATCAGAAGATTTAATTTTAATGTCATGTACTGTTTCACCAGCAAAAACATCTACCATTTGATAAACATCAGCAGCGTTTAACGCAGCAGTAACATTTAACTTAGCATATCTAACACCAACATTTCCACTTGGGAAAGGCTTAAATGATTGATTACCATTTACCATATCACTTTTAAAAGTTGCCATAATAATATTCCTATTGTTATATTGCACAAAAGTATGCAATACTTAATGTTTTAAAGACACTTATATGTCTTGTCAAGCTTATTAAGGAGTAATTAGCTTAGTGATTTATGTAAAAAGAAACCCCCGCCACCCTTACAGAAGGTATCATCACCCCGATGATTTGCCTTTTATACAATGGAAAAGAGTAAGCCGTTCTACTGCTTACAATATGGTGGTGTCTAAACAAAAAGGCTGGGAACAGGCATCAACAAAACAATACCAACAATGGTTAGCTGACATGAAGGAGGCAGGCCATAAAATAAAATAATTCAAGGAGGAATTATGACAAAACAAACATTTACTTATTTAGGTGGCTTAAGAAAAGTCATGTCAGAACTAGACAATGCTATACCAGAGTCTGCGTTTGATTATGATTTAGAACAATCAACTGTAGATGCAGTATGGGATGAAATAAACAAAGTCGAAAAAGATTTTAACAAACTATATGAACTTGCAGAAAAAGGATTAATTGCAGAAAAATACTTAAAAAAATGGAACGATGAAAAAAGAACTTAATCAAATAGCAGAAATGTTAGAAAGTCTTAACGCTGACTTAAAAAAACTATGGAATAAAATATGCAAAAAATTTACTTAGACTTCGAGACTTACTATGACGTACAACTGTCGCTCACTAAAATGAGCACTGTACAGTATGTTAACCATCCAGATTTTAAAGTGTGGGGTGTAGGTATTAAAGTAGAAGACGGTGAAACAGAATGGTATAACGAAGAAGAAACACCTGACGTACTACAACAAATAGATTGGGCCAATACTGCGGTTGTTTGCCACAACACTCTGTTCGATGCGTACATACTTACTCAGTACTTTAATTGTATACCTGCGTTTTATTACGATACTGCGGCTATGTCCCGTGGTCTCTACCCTAACATGTCCGCGAGTCTTGCTAACGCATGCAAACGTGAATTTGCAAATGATGAAACAATGCGTAAAGGTGAAGAACTTGTCAATGCCAAAGGCGTACGTGACCTGGATCCAGAGCTCGATGCACAAATAGGCGGTTATTGTATACAAGATGTTGACCTAACTTATGCTTTATTCCAAAGTTATATGACTAACTACCCAGACAAAGAGCTGCAGATCATAGATCTAACTGTACGTTTGTTTGTAGAACCAAAGCTTATGCTTGACCGTGGTTCGTTGACTACGTACAAAGATGAGATAGCCATCAAAACTGCAGCAGGAATAGAAGCTAGTGGTACAACTAGAGAGGTATTGGCTAGTCAACAAAAGTTCAAAGCTTATTTAGAAGACTTAGGTATTGTCGTACCAACAAAGAAAAGTCCTACAACAGGTAAACGAATACCTGCCTTTGGTAAAAACGACAGCGCTTACATACAAATGTGCAATCTGTACCCTGAGTACAAACACATATGGGATGCGCGTGAACTTGTTAAATCTCGTATAGAAGAAACACGTGCTCAAAGATTTATTGATTCTACAAACCCTGACGGTACATTTAGTATACCGCTTCGTTATTACGCTGCACACACAGGTAGGTTCGGTGGTTCAGATAAAATAAACTTACAAAACTTGCCCCGGGGATCTAAACTTCGTACAGCACTTATGGCTCCTGAAGGACAAAAATTATTTATAGCTGACCTATCTAATATCGAAGCTCGTATGCTTGCATGGTTATCTAAAGAAGCTGATTTACTTGATGCTTTTGCTACAGGTCGTGATGTTTATTGCGAGTTTGCTTCACAAATATATGGTCGTACAATTACTAAACAAGATAAGCTAGAAAGGTATGTAGGTAAAACAGCTATATTAGGTTTAGGTTACGGCATGGGAGCAGATAAATTCCAAGCTACACTTAAAACAGGTTCACCTTCTGTCGAGTTATCAGATACAGCAGCCAAAAGTATTGTTATGCAGTACCGAGGTATGTATCCAAACATACCAAAGCTTTGGTCAGGTATGAAAGACAGTCTGTTTCAAATGATTAACCCACAAGGTTATGGTTTAAAGTATGGTCCACTTACAATTCGTGCAAGAGCTCTCGAGCTGCCAAATGGTATGGCACTTAACTACCCTAATCTTATGTTTGAGTATGGTAACTTTGTATACAAAACAGAAAGAGAAATAATTCGTACACACGGCCCCAGAATAACTGAGAATGTTGTACAAGCCCTTGCTCGTATAGTTATTACTGACCAAATGTTAGAAGTACAAGCTATGCCAGAAGTTGATATCGTACTACAAGTACACGATGAAATTATAGCCATTGGCTCTGAACTAGATTCAGATGCTACAATGGAAAAGATTATCAATATCATGCGTACAGCACCAAACTGGTGTAGCGATTTACCGCTAGACGCAGAGGGAGGCGTAAGCCAGGTATATGACAAATAAAAATTTAATACTGACTCGAAAAAAAGGAGAAAAGATTATTTTACAGAAAGATGGCAAAGTTCTTTGCGTTGTAACTGTAACAAGTTTATCTCCGACCCAATGCAAACTAGGGTTTCAAGCAGATACAACTGTAAGAATAGATAGAGAAGAAGTATATACACAGAAGGAGAAATAATATGGAAGTAGTTTTTTTAAACGCAAAAAAACCATTAGCAAAAGAAATATCAACAGAAGGTACAAAACCTTACCCACTAGTAAAAAACTTTACGTCAGAACATTTTGATATATCTGTAGATAAAAAAGGGTTAAATAAATTATATAAATTACTTGTAGAACAAGCAGAAACAGGAGCTTGTTTACACAAAGGCGCACTTAAACGTACGCTAAACGATGAGCCTCGTGCATTTATGACTGAACGTGCAAACACAACGGAAATGTTGGTATTGGATGTAGACGGATTATATACAACTAACCCTGGAGATCTTCAAGCACTGGCCGATAAAATAGTTTTACAACTTCCAGAAGTTTTTCACAATGTAAGTTATATTGCACAAGCTAGTGCTTCACTTGGTTTCAAACCAAACACTGTATCTTTACATCTATTCTTTTTATTAGACATGCCCGTTCATCCTAAAACCTTAAAAGATTTTATACGTATGATTAACTACCAAACAGAATTCTTAGCTGAACAAATTAAATTGTCAGCTAACGGTCAAAGTCTTTCGTACATACTAGACCCATCAGTCGCAGATAACAGTAAGCTTATCTATATAGCAACTCCAAAGTTCATCGGTGTCGATGATCCCTACCCTAACGGTAGGTTTGTCAAGGTTGACCGTGGTTCGCCTGTTCTTGAGATCTCCTCATCTTTAATTGGTGTTAACCCTGAAAAGGTACACACCCTCGGTTTGCAGATTAAAGATAATTTACGAAAGAAAAACAACCTTCCTAAAAGAGTTGGAAAGGTATCTACGGTCAATGTTGCAGGTGAAGCTCACGAAGTATTACAAAACCCAGACAAAATGACGATCCAGATTACAAGAGTGTCCGAACCATTTGTTAACTGTAATGTAAATACAGGAGATAGTGGAGGTTATTACTTCTTGCTAACTAATCCGCATTATATGTACAACTTTAAAGGTGAACCTGTATGGGAAATAGAAAAAGCAGACCCTGACTTTTATCGCAGTATATTTGAAATATTTGCAGATAAAATAGATAACGAAACTAAAAAGAAACCAATAGTATTACGTGATTTCTTTACAGATACATATTACAACGGAGTGTATGATGAAACTAAACAACAATTTGACGACGACTACCCCCTCACGCCCACAGGCAAAAGTTCGGTTAATGACTTTCTTAAGTCTCATGGTCGCCCTACCATGGATTTCGTTCCTGATGCTCGTGTCGTATTTGATCCGAGTTCTGACAAAGGGATAGACTTAGAAACTATTCCTTATTCAGTAAATTTGTTTAGGCGCACACCTTATATGATGCGTAGCGAAGAAAACGTAAAAGAACTTACGTACGGTGAAGCCATACAGATCCAAAAGATTGCACCTAATTTCTATAAACTTATGATGCATGCACTTGGTAATGGTAAACCAGAGTTCGAACATTTTGTTAACTGGCTTGCATACATATACCAGCACAGAAGAAAAACTATGACCGCGTGGATATTTACGGGCATACCAGGCACTGGTAAAGGTTTGTTCATACATAAAATACTTAAACCTTTGTTTGGCGAACAACAAACACCAATGAGAGCTTTAGAAAATATAGAAGAACAATTTAACTTATATATGAGAACAGCATTGTTTTTAGTAGTTGATGAATTTCGTATGGCTGATTCAGGATCTGTAGGTAAAATGGCCGACAAATTAAAACATCAGATTACAGAACCTAATCTTACAATTAGAGCAATGCGTACAAACCAAATAGAGCTGCCCTCTTTCACGAACTTTATCTTTCTTACTAACAGAGCAGATGCTGTTAAAATAGAAGATAGCGACAGAAGGTACAATGTAGCACCAAGACAAGAACAAAAAATAGAAGAAGCTTTTCCTGACTTGTTACAAAACTTAGATGCTTTAGAACCTGAATTATATATTCTTGCAGGCGTCTTAAATAAATTTAAAGTTGATGTACGAATGGCACATACAGCTTTAGAAAACGATGCAAAAAAAGAAATGAAAGAAATATCTATGTCTATTGTAGAAGAATTTGCAAATGCAATACGTACACGTAATCTAGAATACTTCACAGATATACTTGATATACCTCTTACAAACACGTTTGACGCTGGCGGGATAAGTACGGCACAAAGATATTTAAAAGATTGGATTGCTACATTAGGACAAGAAGTTATTATACCTCTTGCACATTTCAAAGTAGTATACGATGCATTAACAGATAGCCGTAATACTATGTCGCAAAGAGACTTTTCTAAAGTAATGTCTAGACTAAATATTAAAACAGCTCGTAAGCGTATAAGTACAGATCGTACAGCTGGTATACCTCGTGGTGTTGTATTAACTTGGAAAATAGATAATAATGTTAGGAAGGAATTAATAAACGAACATTTTGACGAAAGGGATTTAGGATTATTAGAGAATGGAGAATCTAACACAGCCTGACCGTCCAGACCTTATTTCAACGCTTGAGGTCACGGAGGATATCGAACTAGGTCTAGTACCAGCATGGTCTTACTCGGCCTTAAAAACCTACGAATCCTGCGCTTACAGAACTTACATATCTAAAGTAAAACGTGTACAAGAAGACTTCGGTCCTGCAGCGGAACGTGGGACGCGAATCCATGACGAAGCAGAAAAATACGTACGACATGAATTAGGTGATCTACCTGACACGTTGAAAAAATTTGAACAGCAATTCAAAGATCTAAGAGAACAGTTCGGAGATGCTAAAGTAGAAACAGAAGGAGAGTGGGGATTCACTCTTAACTGGGAACCTACGGGTTGGCTTGCTCCTGATACTTGGGCTCGTATAAAACTAGATGCTCTAGTACACGAAACAGAAACGTCAGCTAGAGTAATTGACTATAAGACAGGTAAACAATTTGGTAATGAGATAGCACACAGTCAACAAGCACTTATTTATGCTATCGGTACTTTCTTTATGTATCCTGATTTAGAAATAGTAAACACAGAAATGTGGTATTTAGATCACGGTACAACAATGGAGCAAACATACACTAGAGATGAAGCTATGATCTTTATGCCAAAGCTTCATGAGCGAGCTGTAACTATGACTACAGCTACTAAATTTCCACCAAACCCTAGCAATTATAATTGCAGATGGTGTTCATTTGGTAAAGGTCCAGAGCCTTATTGCGAATGGGGCTCTAATTAGATATAATTAACAAACACTAGTACTCACCCAACTAACACAGAGTATTACGGAGATGAACGATGAACAATGTAACAAACATTCCTGCGCCCTACGCGCATCAAAAAACCACCACAGATTTTATAGTAGACACTAAATGTTGTCTTATTACATCTGACCCAGGCACAGGTAAAACTCGTGCAGTACTAGATGCCCATGTTGCACTTGGTGGTAGAGCTTTAGTTCTAGCTCCTCTTTCTATATTAGAAGCAGCTTGGGGAGAAGACATAAGTAAATTCCAGCCAAACATAAAATATGGAGTAGCTTATGCAAAAAATAGAAAACAAATATTTGAAGACACTACAAATGAAATGGTCATTACTAATTTTGAAGCTGTTAACTTTCTATTCAAAAATACACAATACTTAAAAGACTTTGATACGATTATTATTGATGAGTTTACAGCATTTAAAAACCGTTCAGCTAAACGTAGCAAAAATCTTAACAAAATTATTTCGCATTTTACTAATAGAATTGCAATGTCTGGCACTCCTAACAGTAATACTATTTTAGATATTTGGCACCCTGTTTATCTTATAGATAATGGACAACGTCTTGGAGCTAGATTCTATTCATTTAGACATCAAGCTTGTACACCAAAGTTTAACGGCTTTGCAAACGAATGGATTGACAAACCAGGTATAGAAGAAACAATAGCAGACAAATTATCTGATATATCTATACGTTTTGCGCTTACAGATTGTATGGACCTACCAGATAAAATTGTACGAACAATAAATACAAAGCTAACTCCTAACGTACAAAAACAATACAAAACTTTAGCTGAAGATTCTGTCTTGTATACAAAATCAGGTACAGTTAACGCAGTGCACGCAGCTGCACGTGTAAAGAAATTGTTGCAACTTGTAACGGGAGCCGTTTATGACGAAGATGGTGTAGTTCAATTTGTACACCAAGAACGTTATGACATTGTCATGACGCTTGTATCTCAACGTGCACATAGTCTTGTAGCATTCAACTGGAAACACGAACGTGATGCGCTGGTAGAAATGGCTAACAAAGAAGGTATTACTTATGACATTATTGATGGCAGTGTTAAGCCTGAAAAACGCAATGACATTGTAGCTAGATACCAAGCAGGACATATTAAAGTTTTGTTTTGTCATCCGCAGTCAGCGGGCCACGGTCTTACATTGACCAAAGCTAATACAGTTATATGGTGTTCACCTACATACAATGCTGAGCATTATCAGCAATTTAACCAGCGTATATACAGAGCAGGTCAAACACAAAAGACCGAGACAATACTTATACAAGCCAGAAATACTTGGGAACCTGAGGTGTACGAAAAACTTAATACTAAGTTAGGTCGTATGGAAAACTTACTACATATCTTAAAGGAGATAACATGAGTGTAAAATTAAATGATTTATTAGCAGAAACAGCTAAAGTACGTGAACAAATTAAAGTAGTTCAGTCAGAAGAAAAAGTTCTTAAATCGCAACAACGCGAATTAGAAAGTCAGATATCTATTAGAATGCAAGAGCAAGGGCTCGATAAAATTTCTAATGATATTTGTACAATCTCACTTAAAACTGAGGTTGTGCCAACTGTAGAAGATTGGGATTCTTTGCACGAGCATATAACTGAAACTAATCAGTTTGAGCTATTGCAGAAACGTATGTCCGCAACCGCCTACAGAGAATTAGTAGCAACAGGTTTTGATGTACCTGGTGTTAAAAGTACGGAGTTGACCCGAATTAATTTTAGGTCAGCGTAATAATAATGTTAGATGAAACAAGGAGAATGAAACATGTCTAATGATATAAGTATAGTAACGAGCACAATGCCTGCTCATGTAAAGAAAGGCGAAAACCTGGGTAATGAAAACATTGGCTCAGAACATTTGTCTACCCCACGTTTAAAACAGCTGCAACAGTTGTCTAACGAAGTAGATGAAAATCATAGTGAATATATAGACGGCGCTAAAGTAGGCGACTTTATAAACACTGTAACCAAAGAAAGCTACGGTAAAGAATTATTTGTAGTTAACGTACACTTTAGAGAAGAGTATGTTGTATGGGTAAAAAGAGAAAAAGGTGGCGGTTTAGTTGGTACTTTTCCAACAAAACAAGAAGCTATCAAACATCTCGAAGATGGTGGTAACAAGGTCGAAGACCATGAAATTACTCAAACTCAAACCCACACACTACTTAAGGTAGACGAAAAGACAGGAGATATCTCAGAGATACCATTCTTGTTTGATTGTTCATCTTCTAAGCTTAGAGTGTCAAGAGAATGGAATACACAAATCATGAAGCTAGGCGGAGATAGATTTGCTTCTTTATGGAAATTGGCTTCTGTTCAAACAGCTAACAAAGCAGGGCAAAAGTTTATGAACATTGCTGTGTCTAACGTTGGTTGGTTAAAAGAAGATACTTATAATCTTGCTAAAGGTTTTTACGAAAAAACATTTGCAAATAAAAGTTAAGTAACTTGCGTACGGGTGCGACATTATAGATCGCACCCAAGTACGTATGATATACTTTGCATGTGCAAGAAAAGGATTTCATAAATAAAGTACATAGAAAACTACCTAAAGAAGTTTATAGGTGGAAGATCAACGATCCCTACCACGGAGGTGTGTCGGACACTTACTACTCTGGTCCTAACAATCATTGTTGGATTGAATATAAGTACAAAGAAAACTTGCCTGCAAAGCTTAACTCAAAAATAAAAATTAACTTATCAGAACAACAACGTATATGGCTTGCTCGCCAACAAGAACATGGTGTATTTACGTACGCAGTGTTTGGTTCAGGAGATCAGGTGTACGTTACTGAAGATTTTACACTTACACATATTACAGTGGGAACTTTTATAAAGGAAGCTATACCATTTAAAATATTTGTAGAAACATTAACTAAATTTTGTTTAGGAGAAACGAATGACTGATTATGTAAACTCGCCACCGCATTATAATACTGGAAACGTAGAGTGCATCGTGGCAATAGAAGAAAGTATGACCCCAGAATCTTTTAAAGGATATTTAAAAGGTAATGTTTTAAAGTATATGTGGCGTTATGAATACAAAAATGGTACTCAAGACCTTGAAAAAGCCCAATGGTACTTAAATAAACTAGTTGAAACTTGTAAAAAAGACAAAACCTCTCAGAAGAATCTATGATAAAAGCTATTAAAATGTTGTTTAAACTGAAGCTTAGGCCTTACTACCCTAAAGAAAATGCCGTGTGCGAGCTCTGGTGAGGCCGTTTTTTGGCCTTTTCTAAATAATCGTTCAGATTTACGTTTAAGGTAGTTTTCTAAGTATTTTTCTAACATTATCCAGTTCTATATTTTTTTGTTGCCTTTTTTGTACGTGCAAAGGATCTATTATCACTTGCTGGTTTAACTTGTAAATTGTTTGGATTAAAATCCATAGGGTTTCCATTACGATGATGTACGTCTCTTCCATCTCCTTTTCTAGCTTGCCCAGTTTTTATTGCATATCGTCTTGCTTTATTTCTCATAGCACGTCTTTTCTTTTGTTCAGCTGTACCTTGGTACTTTGCATACTCTGCTTTGTAATCTCTAGCCATTTAAATAGTATACACCTTTAGCGCATTCTTCTTTCCCTTCACATACATTTTTTTACAGAACGTAGCTTCTGGCACTTTTTTACGCGTTGACTCTCCGATCAATAAATCAACTCCTGCTTCCTTTGTAGCAGACTCTAATCGTGCAGCTGTGTTCACAGCATCTCCTATTGCCGAATAATCAAACCTTGTATCACTTCCCATATTACCCACTACCGCTTCACCTGTATTTACACCAATGCCTATTGCAATTGGTTCGGTCAATTCTTTTTGCAGCATGCGAATAGCTGTACGCATATCTCTAGCACAGGCGACGGCACGTTTTTCATGTTCATCTAAATCCAGGGGAGCATTAAAGATGGCCATACATGCGTCGCCTATAAACTTATCTACCATACCGCCATGTGCCTGGACACATTGTACTTGTACGGTAAGAACTTTATTCATAATACTAGTAACTTCTTCTGGTTCTAGTTTCTCAGATAAATTTGTAAACCCTCTAACGTCTGTAAATAAAAATGTACACCTACGCTTTTCTCCTCCTAGCTTTAGTAGCTCAGGATTATTTTGTAAGCGTGCAACCTGGCGTGGATCTAAGTAATGCTCGAACTGTTTCTTTATTAATTGTCTTAGTTTAAATTGTTCGTTAAACCGTAAATAGAACTCTTGTACAGATATAAGTATCATTGATAATATACTATAACTTACATCAATAAGTATGTTTGATGTTATAAGATACCAACCACCGACCGTAGTCAAAGTACCAAGGCCCACGATCCCTACAAGAGTTCCGACGAGCCCTAGCGTACGTATTATAAGTACAGCTAATAATAGTACAGTTACTAATATAAGTAATTCATATAGTAACGCAGTGCCTGGTATTGCTGGCACGTCTACCGTCATGCTCTCAGCTAACGCGGCTTGTATATGGTGGGGGTACAACAAGCCAACTGGCGTAGCTATTTGAGGCATAACACCTTTTGCGCTTACGCCTACAAACACAAACTTATCCCGTACATTCATCTCTTCCAGGCTAGTGCTCGGGGTGTCAATCCAAGATACCCATCTACGACCAATACTGTCTACTGGTATTTCTGCATAGTTAGGTATCGTAAGTTCTTCGATCTGCCCTTGCTGCCCTTTAATAATGTACGTATCTGCACCGCTAATCATTTTAATAACTTGCACACCAAAAGACGGAGTCCAACCATCTGGAGTCTGAAGCAATAAAGGTAAACGCCTGACTAAATTATCTACATCAGTACGTGCAACTGCCAGCCCCTGGTAAGCTGAGTCTGTTAGCACGGACACATTTCCAATTACACCCTGAGATTCAATACCTTGTATAGGTTCTCCATCCCCTAATATAACTGTGCCTGTAGTCGGCGCATAAGAACTGCCCCCTTCAAACGTAGCAATAACACTAGGTCCTTGTGCAAGTGCATCAGCAAATGCTTGATCCCCACCAAATCTATCTGCTTGTGGAAAAGCAACAACCCAACCCACACCTAAAGCTCCTGCTTCTAATAAATCTAATTGTATTCGTGCAAGGTCTTTACGCGGGTAAGGCCAACCGCCCGCAAGTGCTACATCTTCTTCTGTTATATCTAAAGTTACAAACCAGCCAGATGGATCTGGTGTTTGTACAAGTGCGTCAAATGTTTTTAATTTTAATACTTCTAGTGCCTGCCAGTTAAATAGCAAAGGTAAACAAAGAGCTCCTATGCTTACAAACGAAATCCATTTCTTCATCCTGCTCCCTGCGTAATTTTAATTGTAGAGTCACCCCCACCATTTACTAACACCTGTTGTGTCTTACCATCCTGTAATAATATTATAGTATAACCCTGCGATATGTTTAAACTCAACTTAGTGCTTTGCGTAACAGCTCTTTCTATTATAAGAGTATCATCTTGCGTGTAAGTTGTAATCTGGGTAGTTAAGTCTTGGCCGAACCGTGTGCCTTGGACCAAAGAACCAGTAGCCAATGCCTGATCTCCTAGTGTATCTAATTCTTCTATAACTGCTAGTAAGTCCTCAAAAAAGTTTACATCTAAATAATTTATATCTAACTCATTAAACTGTAGCTCGTCTTCTGCAAGATAATCAAACTCTAAGTCGTCAAACTCTAGGTAGTCTATGTCAAGTATGCCTCCGCTATTACTAACTGTACTTTCTTCTAACGAAGCTAAGTCTTCTTTAGGCGGGTTAACAATAAGCATGTTATCAATAATCTCTAGCGTAAGATCTAAAATAACAGGTTTACTAGGAGCAGACTCAAACACATTTACAGTAGTTGCTTGGTAAGGTTTGTTTAAGGTTACTGTACCTATAGCAGTTGTAACTAGTATCTCACCACTAGATATACCATTCTCATCCGGCAACAATATTATAAGTGATCGGCCTAGCTCATCTACTGTACAAGTAAAATCTGTACCTCTTATAGCTATATCTGCTGTAGGTGTGGATAACGAGATGTTCTTTTTATCTATTTTTCCTAGCTTACTACTAACAAAACGTGCTGTGCCGTTAGCAAAACGCAAAGCCATCTTA
>MDTC01022664.1_pt1 | contig 12426 bp, 10 predicted proteins | sample 811181 | NCBI WGS metagenome assembly MDTC01 (sample SAMN05326644, study PRJNA326480) | marine metagenome | isolation source: seawater | place: Pacific Ocean: North | collected 2011
CGTCGCCGTCGTCGCGTCGTCGTCCCCTCCGAGACGGGAACGAAGGACGGACGCGTGGGGGCGTCGATGTCGGACAGATGGAAACAAACACATGGGCCTACACCGTCTCGAATACGTTGTAATACATCATCGACGACACGACGCATACTCACTCATAGTGACGCATCACGGAACGCCGTCAACGGTACGTGTACGACGAGAGTACGCACGCGCGCGCGATCGATGGACCGCGGGTGCATTTTTTAAACTCGACGAACTGTCGCGACGAGGACGGACGAGGAGGACGAGGAGGAGGACGCGAGTGCGCGGCAGAGCGCGACGCGAGCGCGAGGGTGGAGATCTATCTATCTATCTATCTATCGTTCGATCGCGTCGAGGAGGACGTCGAGGAAGACGCGAACGAGGCCTCGTTCAAAGGAGAGACTTTGAAGTCTTCATCATCCACTCGTCCGTTCGTCATGAGTGAGGACGAGAGAGAGACGTGGGAGTGGGAGTACGGACACGTCGCGGGAGCGTGCGATATCGCGCACGGGCGAGTGGACGGAAAGACGAAGATCGTGACGTGTGGGGCGGACAGTTTGGTGTGCGTGCGAGACGGAGAGACCAAGGAGCCGGAGACGACGTTCGACGAACATGAGGATTGCGTCAACGCGTTGGCGATGTCGCCGTGCGGGACGAGGGTGGCAACGGCGAGTGGGGATTACAGCGTGAAGACGTTTTCGTTGGAAACGAAGGCGTTTGAAGGGAACGTGACGAGATTTACGCTACCCGTGCACGCCATCGCGTGGAGCGCGGACGGCAAGTACGTCGCCGCGGGTGGGGAGGACACCGACATTAAAGTCATCAAGATGGAGGATAAGTCGGTACAAAATGTGCTCGCGTGTCCGAGAAGTAAGTGCATCAAGAGCTTGGCGTTCGATCCACGCGGAGATTTTTTGGCGGCAACGGATGACAACGGTACGGTTTTTACATGGGTGCTCAGACCTCAAAGCGATGATGAGGAACAAGGGGACGTCAAGTTCTACGCCACGGAGGCACCGACAGCGACTGGAGAGTCGCCGCTTTTGAACATCGTCGCATGGAGACCGGACGGTCAGATCTTAGCCGTTCCGGGTCGTGAGAACAACGTGACGTTTTTTGAACGCAGTTCTTTCAAGACGATCGAGTGGGAACTGAAGGGTCACACGGACGCGATTTCTCTCATCCGTTGGTCGCCGAATGGCAAATATCTCGTCACTGCGAGTGCAGACAAAACTGTCATCGTTTGGGATGTCAAGAAGAAGCTCGCAATCGCAAAGATGACTGACGCGCCGGAACTCGTGTGCGGTGCTTCTTTCAGTTCTTCTGAGAACACCTTGGCGCTCATCACCGGTAACGGTGAATGGACTGAATGGAAGGATGTGGTGCCTTCCAAGTACGCCTCCCCTACGGCGGCAGTCTCGCCGTCGGAGATCGATTTCATGAGCGCAGTGGAGGAAAAGAGTGCGGAAGATTTTCTTGACACTGAGGTGGACGCTATGGATGATGATCTCGAAGAAGAAGATGACTTTGTGGAATACGACGATGACGCCAAAGGGCATCGTCAAAGTCTCTCAAAACAACAAATCGTTCATGTGGAGGCTGGTCCGAAGCCGCAAGCGGCGTTCCAAACCGGATCCGTTGCGCCAGTTCCGGGAAGTAGTAGACGATTCCTTTCATACACCATGACTGGTTCGTTGGTGAGCATTACGGAGGGAGAGTTTAAAACGGTAGAGTTCCAATTCCATGATACTTCTAGAATGGGAAGGATTGCCCCCATCACGGACTACAACGGGTACACGATGGGTTTTGTTGGAGAGGCGGGGTGCGTGCTCGCGAGCCCGATGAAGGAATCCGAAAGCGAAAGCACGCTTTACTTTCACCCTTATGAAAGTTGGACGAATGAAGGGGAATGGGAGATTACGATGCCAGCCGGGGAAGATATTCTCTCGGTCGCTTCGGGATCTTCCTGGGTTGCTGCAGTGACGTCGAAGCGTTACCTGCGAATTTACTCACTCGGCGGTGCCCAGAGGCAAATCATTTCTCTCGAAGGCGCACCAGTATCGATTACCGGAAAAGATGACTGTTTGGCCGTCGTGTGGCATGAAGCTGCGCCGATTGGTCCGGCGCCAGGTGACCAAGTGCTCGCTTATGCTATGTACAACATGCGATACTCAACGCAACTCGCTCGTGGTCGAGTGGCGCTCTCTTCTCAGTCAACTCTGACCTACCTTGGTTTCTCCGAAGATGGTATGTTGTTGACAAATGATAGTGCCGGCACGGTGCGCGTGCGAACCGATGCGTTCGGTGGTTCTTGGACGCCCATCTTCCGCTCCTCCGCCGCCCGGGCCACAGACGGTAAGCACCACTGGGTCGTTTCAGCGTCTGCGTCTACCTTGTATTGCATTATCACGAAGACGAGTGCTGGACCGACCACAAGTCCGAGTCCCGTTGTTCATCACTTGCCGTTATCTCTACCTATCATCACCCCGGAGCAGTCAGTTGGTGACTTGGAGGACGAAGTGGCGACGGCAAACCTTGGAGTGGCGGTTGCACAGACGGCCGGTGAAGACACTCGATTGGCTATGGCTTCGAGTGAAAAGGCTGCCATCAAGCTCTTCCATACCGCGTGCAAGAGTGGAAAGCTCGCTCGCGCCGCAGACATTGCCGAAACATTCCGGCAGCCGAACAGCTTGCGAGCTGTTCTCAAACTTCCCGCTGTCGCGCGTCACTCTGCGCTTGTTAGGCGAATCAACGATCTCATCGAGACGACCATCGATCCAGAGCCAACTCAGCTGACTCAGGGTTACACGCAAACGGAGGCTTATACGCCGGCACCGGCTGTGCGACCCTCAGCGGTGCCCAAGGGTAACCCCTTCGCTCGCAAGAGTGAGGCGTCGCCCGTCGTGAACGCAAACGATGAAAACAAGGATACGAACGAACGAGAAGCGAAAAGAGACGGTGATGCGACGCCGACGCCATCGAAAGCTAAGAAAACGAAAGTAGCTGCGAATCCGTTCGCGAGATGAGGTTGGTTTAATATCAAATCAATTATTGAAAACAGCTAGCCCGTTTGTTCACTCGTTTACTCCTCCTCCTTCACCTCGTCCGCCGCATCCTCCTTCTTCTGCACGGTCGGCATAACCGGCTTGTTCTTATCATCGTACTTTCTGTCCAAGTAAATCTCAATCCCGATGAAATACCCCGCAGTGAGCACCAAGAACTGCCACACCTCAATGTCACCGAAGACGGGATCTCTGATCGACAGCGCCTGGGCTTGTTCAGGGAACGTCGCTTGGAGCGCGGTGGACGCAAGCACACCTCCGAGGACCGCAGTCGACGCAAACATTTCGCGCACACCTCTGGTCTTCGAGTCTTCACCCTGCGCCGAAGACTTGACCTCTTTGGCGCGCGCAACGACGGACGCTCGGATAACGCGCCCGGTTCGCTTCACCGAACTCGTCTTCGCGGTGAAAGACGCGGAGACCGAGGACAAGGACGACGCGGCGAGAGACGAAGCAATCATGATCACAATAGCAATTTCCGACCGTCGGGGAACCGCAGGAGCGTGAGTGGCGTCGGCGTCGCACCTGATGAGTCTATCTTTCACCTCAAACCTTGAAGATTTTCTTCGAGGGGGCTAAATGACCGTACACGACTCACCAAAGTATCCTCCACACATGGATCCTTTCTCAGTGAGACGAAGAGTCTTCCAGCCGAGAAGTCGTCGCGTGGAGCCTCAGACATTTTCGCGTCGTCGTCGCCAGTACTTCGACGCCGATGTCACCGGCAGTCGCGATTTATTTAGAATCATCGTAGCGACGCAACGATCACTTCCAGAGCGCTGACAAAACTCGGCGGTGACACTTGGCTGCACAACGAAAAATATTTTTCGTCTCGGCTGAAAGTTGTGTGACCGAATGTATGTCGTATGGGCGGCTGAGAGTTTGCGCAGCACACGTAACTATTTCAGTTAAATGCTCGCAGGCGACTTTGCAATTAAAAACGTCCGATCCCAGAAGTATCGGGACCGGTGAAAATTTAATTCATAATCACATGAAAATAATTAATTATTGCCATTACCGCAGTTCCCGGAATCCCAGAGAACGGGTCATGTGCGACCTTGAGACAGTGACTAAGGATCTGCTACTGATGGTGAACGACATTATTGCGCCTAGAGCGTCGGAGATGCTCATTCTTCGGCGGATGTCGACAGCATCTCGATGCATGGTCAGTAAATTATTATTTTTAATTCAATATGCGCGCTGTGTACTAAATGCTCGTAGCTACACCTCGCGCGCGTCACAATAAATTAACTGACTTAACTAGTGTGCGTATACTTGATTGAGCACACGAACTACTTTTGGAATGTCGAAATGTACAATTATTTTGCATCATGGAATTATGCACACAATTAATTCACGACTCAGCCTGATAACTTTCTAGCTGAAGTGAAGTTATAGCGTCAGTGAAGAGGTGTGTATTCAGGAGATGCAAGAGAACAATGTTCTGAATGAAGCGCATCGTCTTTTAACAACTTCACTCGTCAAGACATGCTCACAAGGGTCGAATCTATTCTAGATTTATTACATCGAATTAATTAAATCCATTTCTTCAAACTAGCGTCGTTGTCGCCTGAATGCGAAGGAGCGCTTCGATACTTGTTCATCGCTGTGTGCGCATTTGCCTCGTCGTTTGTGCCGAACGAATTCCTGTCGTTTCTCCGTTTCGGGCCGACGCGCTTCGAATAGAATATGATAATATTTTAATTAGACGCGCTGCAGTTTTAGCGATATCAAATGTACAAATAACAAGGTTGCCCACTAGGCGTGGCGTGGTTAGCGCCTTCATTTCTTACTTATGGCGTTTGCGACCTTCTCAGAGAACGTCGAAAACCGCTTCAGGTCTGCCGCTAGTATGGACTCGACGAGCGGCGAAACTGCTGACCCGAAGGGTACAAGCGGAGCGGGAACTTCGTAGCTAATCTCCATCTCCAGCTTTGTTCCGTTCGGCGCCTTGCTAAAGTTGACCGAGCCTTTGTTCTTCAGTCCTTCAAGTGACTCCCAGGAGATCTGCTCGTACTTGACGGGTTCTAAGTCTTGCGCGAGCCAGGAGAACTCGAAGTGCTGTCCAAATTGGTCCGTCGATAGCGTCCACTTGGTTTTCGTTTTGTCTTCCGGCAGATACGAGACAGAGGAGATCCAAGGCATCCAGTTCGGAATCCTAGTCCGATCTTGCCACAGTTCCCAAGCCACCTGAATCGGCACCGGCGCTACCACGCTCGCCTTGTTTTTCACCCACCCGCCCTCCATGCGGGCGCTCGATCCATTGGTCGCCCACCCGCGGTGACCGCCGCTTCTTCTGCGTCGCTGTCGAGACTCAACACCCTGTTTACGCGTCCCGATCGTCGTTCCCACGTTGAATCTACGCGCGGATGCGGTCGTCGTCGTCATCGTCGTCTCCGCACGCGCGTGTGCGGACCCACGTCTCACTCACGCGTTCGTTCGTTCGGTTGTGCGCTCCCTCAGATTCCTCACTCGTCCGCGGGCGAGTCCGAGCGCGAGAGCGCCGATCGAAGAGAACGAGTGCGGAAGCGAGATTCGGTCGCGTGTGGATCTCGTGGCGATGGGTGGACGCGATGAAGGCGACGACGTCGTGCTTCACCGCTGCCAGTGCGTGTCCGCGGTCGCGGGGGCAAAGACGCAGGGTGAGGCGTGTGTGCGGTCGCAAACGGTGACGTGGACGCCGTTAGACGCTGAAAATCTCACCGGGGTGAAAAAGATAACTTTACTCTCCGTCACCGCGCATCAGAGAAATAAACCGGGAAGCGCAACGGCGAGTCTCAGGCTGGTACCTGATAATGATGCCAAGAGGGCGCTCGTGCTGATGTTTTCGGCGGAGAGCGATAGGGATGGTTTAAGTGACGCTATTAAAGCTCAGATCAGGAAATTAGAAGAAGAGATGAAAGGAGTACCGAGCGAGGCAGAGCTAACGGCGAGGCGCGAGCTGCTGCAAACAAATGCAGAGATTTTGGCTCTCTACGAAGAGACCGTCAAGGCTGGAGTGATCAGTGATGAGGATTTTTGGGAGGCACGTAGGAACTTATTCACGGACGTAGTGGCACGTAAAGCGACGGGTCAGAAACGTGGGATAGAGAACGCGCTCGATGCTGACTTGAAAGGCGCTCGTGATGGGATGTCAGATACGGTGACGTGCAACTTCACGAATGAGAAAATGCACAGAATCTTTGCGGAGAGACCTGCTGTCCGTCAAGCATTTTTGGACAACGTGCCGAAAAAGATGACAGAACGTGAGTTTTGGACTAGATTCCTTCGCTCAGAATATTTCAAGCAGATGAGAGCGGGAGCGCCGCCGCAAGGTGAAGAAGAGGCTGCTGATTTAGCACTGTTTTCGCGCAAACCTCCCGATGCCGAGACTGTCAAGGCACAAATAAAAAGAATTGAGCCGACTGTCAACTTGAAAGCGGGTTTAGATGATGAACTTGGGGAAGGTTACGGGTTATTGAGAGATGGATCTCGAGATGTACGGCGTCCAGCAGAAGCTGGTCCACTTCCTGAGGTCTTCTCCGAGCTCAATCACCACGCTGCTGTGGTCCTTCGAGGTCAACCCCGAGCGAATATAGTAGATGCGCGAACAGCTGCGATAGCAGCTCGAGATCACGAAAAAAGTGTCGAGGGCGCGCAAATAGGCGTTGAGGCGCCAAATTACTTGATTGACGATTTGGCTGGAAAAGAGGTAACCCGGCCAACGAAAGAGCTTAAAATCCGCGATTCACACCAGTATTTCTCATCGGTAGCGGCTGAGGCTTCAGCTGGAAAACCCTCAAAAACGAAAGCATTGATTGAACCGTTCCAAGACGCAGTCAGGTCGGCTCTTGAACCGCTTCAACAGGCAGACAAGAAGCAAAAGCGTGTATTGCAGCCCGATGTCGCGTCACAAGTACTCAGAGACGTGACCCAGTCACTCGCCAAGGTTGAAGACCTGAGCGCACAGTTTGCCTCTCATCAGAGTTTTACTAGTGCAGAAGACGCCGCTGCGTTTCCTGAGGACGTGGATGTTCAATTGAAGCGAAGCGCCGCCACTGGCGGGGAACTTTTGAAACAGTTCTGGATGGCAACACCAATGATCACATCAGTGAGGTGGGAGAAAGCGACCAAAGTGAGCAAATCCATCGAAGTCCTCTACGACAGACTTGAGAGCCTCAAAGGTTCACTGTCCTCCACGCATCGGCACATCGCCTCGCAACGTCTTCGGCCACTCCTTGGCGCTTTCGACAGCGCCCTGACGTTTTTCGACGATGAAAAAGCTCGTCGCCCTCAGGCTTACGCGGACTTTGAAAAGTCGTCACAAAAGAATTGATTTAGCCATTCGAATTCGATTCGAATTAGACTCACTAGGAAATGAAATCAGAATAGTTATCTCACGTAGAGGAGTCGCCTTCAGAGAGTAGGGCTGATGCCAGCAGCCGCACTTTTAGTCGCGTGCCCGGGCCGTAACCGAATACTGAGATCTCTCATTCGCTTCTAGACGTCTCGATCGAATGTTTCGACGCGCCATCAACGCCGCTCGATGCGCGCGCGTACCGGCATTACGTAGGATTTTAGCGAAGCACGAAGTGAGCGCCGTCGAGGAAGCCGGTGGGCTTTCTTCCTTCGGAGCCTCCGCGAGTGGGCGCTCCATCGATGGATACGGGCCAAGATTCATTTCATCGACCGCGGCTACCTCGAATGCGTTATACGGTTCGATGCTGGTGGAGCGTATACCGGTGGTGATCCCCGAAGCCCCAGAGTGGGAGAGAGAGTACAAAGAGTGGTCGCAGGCGAGACGCGACAAGTTCAAAGTCAAACTTCCCGATCAAATAGTCGAAGCAAAGGGCTTAATAGAAAACCTCCCAGATTTTGAGCCGGCTTCTCGAGAAACTGAGGCCGATCAGACGGGAGACAGGAGCACCATTCATCGAAAGCTCGCAGAGTTCCTTTTCCTCGTCGTCAAGGACAAGGATGGAAACTGGGGATTTCCGAAATGTGAGCACAGTGAGGGAGAAACGATGCGTCAAACTGCGGAACGTTCACTGAAAGATTTTGCGGGGGATTCATTAGAGTGTTGGGTCGTTGGGAATGCTCCCCAAGGTCACTATAAGGAGGCGAACGGCACGACATTTTATTATCGTGGGTCTTACCTTGAGGGTGAATTGGCGTTGCAGGGAGGTTATACCGACCATCTCTGGCTGACGAAACAAGAGCTAGGTGAGTTTTTTGATGCAGATCACCACGATTTGCTAAAAAAAATGCTTTAGAAGTACGTCGCAGTCGCTAGTATAGCATGCAATACATTTAATTTAGTACAAGTCCAAAGAGATCTCGATTCACAAACAGTCGCCAATCTATCTAACTGTTGATACAAAGAAGCGCAAAAGCTGATACCGACCGGTATCGTTACGCCGTAGGGGCCGTCCACTGAGTTTTGTTTGTCAACTTGTTGTGGTAGTACGGTCTTCCGAGTTTGTCGTAATACATCACCCAACCCGCAGCGATGGCGGGCTGTCCCGCGGCACCGGACGGTTCCGTCTTCACAGGTTCCTCCTCACTATCCGAAACCTCTTCCCCCGCCGCTCTTCGCCTCTCACGTTCCTCTTTTCGCATCTTCGCCTTCGCGTACGCCTTCGCGTCTCTCGCCATCTTCCTAAAGTCGGGTTCCTTTCTCAGCGATACCTGCGGCGGCTCGATGATGAAACACTCTCGCGGCCAGCGATTCACCCAATCAACGCTTCCATTCATGCAGAACGCCGCCTGATGACCCTCGACACCGCATATGTTACACCCGTGGATGCTCGAGCCCTGCGGCCGGCGGAGTTTGTGGTGCTTCTCCATGATTCCGCCTTCTCACCGCCTGCGAGCACGTTTTCCGACGATTGTTCGGTTCGCGCGAGCGTGCGCGTGGCAAAAACTTATCGTTCACCGCCTCGCGCGCCTCAGTTCGACGACCGCGCCTCTCGCGTCCGCCTCTGTCGCGACGGGCGCGAATCTGCTCGAATTCCAACCCCGCCTAGGGTTGTGACCTAGGATCGTTTTTCGAGCGAGGTCGAGGTCGAGGTCGCGCGCCATGGCACCGACGGACGCCTCTCTGCGGCGCGCCAGTGTGTGAGAAATGGTGAACGTAAGTGAACGATCGCGAGAAGCAAATAACGCGTCGTCGTTTGCCGCGTCGTCTCGTCGGCGTCGACGGCGTCTCGGCGCGCGACGAGCTCGAAGCATCGCGCGCTTTAGGGCTCTCGCGAAGATCGCGCGCAGAGACTGACCGAGGATGATGACCGTTTCGCGATCGAACAGGTGCCGAAATCGAAGAAGACCTACTGCAAGGGGTGCAAGAAGCACGCCCCGCACAAGGTGACGCAGTACAAGACTGGCAAGGCGAGCCTCTACGCGCAAGGTACGTGTGATGTGAGACGTGCGATGGCACCGTGAAAACCCTACGAGACCGCGTTCGAACGGATCGGGGGTCTCTTGTGGACCCGTCGACGTCAAATGGACGTAAACTCGACGACGAGGGCGTGTCATGTGTTATTATTCCTCGTTATCCGCTCCCGTACTGACCGAAGCCGTGTTCACCGCACACAGGGAAGCGTCGTTACGATCGCAAGCAGTCGGGTTACGGTGGCCAAACCAAGCCGGTTTTCCACAAGAAAGCTAAGACTACGAAGAAGATTGTCCTTCGTTTGGCGTGCGTGACGTGCAAGGCAGTGCACATGCACCCGATCAAGCGCTGCAAGACGTTCGAGATTGGTGGTGATAAGAAGAAGAACAAGACTTCTGCTTACTAAGCCGGAAGGCGCTTAGCTCGTAGTTGCGTTCTTTCTTAGTGGTGGAGTCGGATAGATGAGGTCGAGGGCGTTCATGTGGGCGAACGCGTGTTGTAATGCTCGAGACATCTCATAATTAAATTCTTTTCCCAAGTTCGCAGTCGCGCGTCGAGAACCTCGCGCGTACACGTCCCGCTTCAACCTCTCGCCGCGACTCTGCGCGGCGAGGCGAGAGGCCAACACCATGCCGACTGTAGATGTTTCCTCACACACCGCCGCGACGTCGGGAAGTGTCAGGCATGGCGAAGTACCAGCCGATTCATCACGCAAAGTCGGATGATTCCGATCTGCAACAAGCGAGTCCGAACCAAGATGCGCTCGACGGCGAGAAGCCGACGCATCTTTGGACGAGCGCGCGGGTGGTGGGAATCATCTTGTTTTACTGCGCCATCGGAAGTTCTCTGAGCGTGCTGAACAAGGTGGCCGTGACTTACATTCCAGCACCTAACTTTATCCTATTCTGTCAATTTTTTGCAACCGCCGTGATGCTCATCATCGCGCACAGTTTGAAATTGGTGGAAGTGGAACCTCTGACGAAGGAAATTGCGATTGCGTTCATCCCGCTAACGGTGAGCTTCTTCGCGCTGTTGTTGGCTGGGATGGAAGTGATGCAACGTGCACCATTAGAAACGTTCATTGCGGTGAAATCGCTGACTCCGGTGGTGTTCTCACTGAATGAGTACCTGTTCCTTGGCAGAGCTTTGCCGACGTCGAAGTCTGCGCTCGCGTTGACAGGGATCGTCGTCGGAGCGATCATGTACGTCAACTTGGATATCTTCTCTTCACTTAGCGCGTACGGATTCTGCATGCTTTTCATAATCGCTGCTGTTTCGGAGGGTTTGATCGCAAAGCACACAATCGACAAGATCAAGCTGAACAACTGGTCGAGGTCGTTCAACATCAACGTACTGAGTGTTCCGTTGGCACTCGCCCTGTTCACGGTGTCCGGTGAAGCTGTGACCCTGAAGGAGACCGAAGTTACTAGCAAAGCGTTGTATGTTTTGGCTGCGACGTGTTTCATGGGATTGGGGATGAGCTTCTCGACGATGTGGATTCGTGAGACGCTCTCTGCCACCTCTGTCTCTGTGGTGGCAACTTGCAACAAGTTCCTCTCAGAGCTTGTGAATTGGGTAATCTGGGACAAACACACGACGATCGAGGGCACATATGCAATCTTGCTCATTATGACTTGCGGTATCTTCTACGAGCAGGCGCCGCTTCGCGTTGCTGGACAGGGATACACCCGCGAGAACATTTGTCCGTGCTTGCCAAGGAGCTGGGTTGGTGGCAAGAAGAGCGAAGCCGGTGCACTTGATTCCGCGACGTCTACCGATAGGGCACCTCTGATACAAAAGTCGTGAAATAGCAGAGCTAGCTTTGTGGAACAAAACAAACGATTTAGAAATTGTTGAGCTGAAATGTACCTCAAATTGAAAACTCTAGTAAAGACAAAAATTGGATTCTAATCGACGCATCGAGCTCATTGTCTTGTTTCCAATCCACATCATCGCATCATCGTCCTTCACTTGATGGAGATCTGCTTTGCGGTTGGAGTTGAAGTTTCTTGCTTGCCGAAGATCATCGTGAGCGTGCCGTCATCGAACGACGCCTCAAGCTTGCTGAAGTCCGTGTTACTCGGCATGCGCATTTGTCTCTGGGAGTACTCCATCGTATCACGACGTTCGGCCCTAAAAAGTGATGAAAGTTACGCGTGTTAGTGTTCGAAACGCGAGCGACGTAGCGGTCGATGTTTCCTACCTGTGGTACTTGTACCCTTCATCTTCCCACTTTTTCGTGTCCTTCTTCGTCGCGCTGATTCGAACAATCTGACCGTCAATTTCAACATTGACGTCTTCCTTTTTCATGCCCGGAAGATCGGCGCGCAAGACGTACGACTTGTCGTCTTCGAGAACATCAACCGGGATGACGCGGAGTCCGCTAGTCAGCGGCGCGAGAGAGCCGCTCGTGCCCGGCGTGCGCGTCACCATCGGCATGAAAGGGTTTCCCTGAGGAGCGAGATGAAAGTTGGAGAAAAACTAACGCGCATTTGACCGCGTGATTTCGACGCAGTCAGTCTCTTCTTCTTGCAGACATCTCGACGACGAGACGAGACGAGACGAGAATGTCAAACACGACGTTCCAGCCGCGCAAAAGCGCTCGCGCGACCCTTACGCACGTCATCTGCGTCACGGAAAATATCGCGGAAAAAGGTGTCGGCGTCTCTCGCCATCTTTTCGATCAAGCATCGCGTCGTCAGTCTCACAGAGCTCTCGTTCCGTCCGGGACCCCAATCGCCAACCGCCACGGTGGCAAAATCAAGTTCACGCGTCCACGCGTCTCGACGCGCGAGCGCACCGGCGTCGAAAGTGCCATGATGCCTGGCTGAATTTCTGTTTCGCTGTTTGATTTGCGTGGAGTTGGTCGTTCACGTTCGCAAAGTTGTTCGCTCCGCGTGCGTCGTTATGCGGTCTCGTTCTCGGGTTGGTTGCCTCCTCGGTGAAGTGTTTTGATTTTGAGTACGGTATTAA
>MDTC01043703.1_pt1 | contig 12425 bp, 11 predicted proteins | sample 811181 | NCBI WGS metagenome assembly MDTC01 (sample SAMN05326644, study PRJNA326480) | marine metagenome | isolation source: seawater | place: Pacific Ocean: North | collected 2011
CCCAGTACTAGGAAATACAGACGAAATAAATGATGTGATAAATAAGTTATTTAAGAAAAACAAATTACCTCAGAGGCTTGTAATAGTTTCTGATAGTATAAAAGGTAAAGAAATGTCAGAGCTTATGAATATTTCAGAGAAGCATGGTATGAAATTAGGGAGAGCACCATCGCCGAGTGAAATTCTAGATGGAAATAGCAACTCACTTGTTAGAGAAGTAAGCTTAGAAGATCTGTTAGGAAGAAGACAAAACAGATTAGATACAAATCTTATTTCGAAATTTATTGAGAAAAATGTAGTTTTAATTACGGGAGCAGGAGGAAGTATAGGAAGTAGTTTGTCAAAGAAAATTTCTTCTTTGAAGCCCTCTAAATTAGTTATGGTTGATGTAAGCGAAAACTCAATTTATAACTTAAAAGCGTCTTTTAAGATTATCAAAAACAAAGAGAACCTTATTTTTCTTTGTTCAAATATTAGAAATTATGCTGAGATGCAAAAAATATTTCTGAAATACAAACCAGATATAATATTTCATGCCGGTGCATTAAAGCATGTTACAATATGCGAGGAAAATGTATCTGAAGCTGTTAGAACAAATGTTATAGCAACCTCAATGCTAGCAAATCTAGCGGAAAAACATTCTTGCAAATGTTTTGTCCTTATCTCTACGGATAAGGCAGTAGAACCATCTAGTGTAATGGGTTATACAAAAAAATTAGCGGAATTAGTTATTAAGTCTAAAGACAGATTAATATTAAATGGACCTAGATACGTTGTCGTAAGATTTGGAAATGTCTTGGGCTCAACAGGTTCAGTGGTTCCTCTGTTTAAAAAGCAACTTAATGAAGGAGGTCCATTGACAGTTACAGACAAAAAGGCTACTAGATTTTTCATGACTATAGACGAAGCGGTTGACTTAGTGGTTCATTCTTCTGCAGAAAGCATTTTTGATAAAAAAAAGCCAACGGGTTGTATTAATGTCCTTAATATGGGAGCATCAGTGAAAATTGATGATTTGGCGAGGCAGATTATAAGACTATCAGGCTTTGTGCCGGATAAGGACATTAAAGTGAGTTATATTGGACTCAAAAAAGGAGAAAAGTTATATGAGAAACTTTACGCAGATAATGAAAAAAAAATTAATGAGGGACGAGATGGTTACTTCCTTGTTAATAGTATAAGACCTGAAAATATAGATGTTAATAAATTACTGAGAAAACTAGATTCTCTCTGTGAAAAAGAAGTTGTAGATATACGAAATAAACTATTTAAAATTTTGGAGCTAAATTGAAAAATATTTTGAAAATTAAAAGATGCTTAATATCGGTCTCTGATAAAAAAAATATTGTCAGTTTCGCTACATTTATTAGAAAGAAAAATGTTGAGATTGTATCTACAGGAAATACTTATAATAAATTAAAAGAAGCAAGACTAAAGGTGTTTAAAGTGGACTCCCTCACTAAGTTTCCAGAAATTCTAGAAGGAAGAGTTAAAACTTTACATCCTAAAATTTTTGGTGGTATTTTAGCTGATCCCAAAAAACTGAAACACAAAAAAGATATGAGAAAGCATAATCTAAAAGAATTTGAGTTAGTAGTAGTGAATCTTTACCCATTTGAAAGTACTATAGGTAAAACGAAAAATATAGATAAATGCATTGAGAATATTGACGTAGGCGGACCATCTATGATAAGAGCAGCAGCAAAAAATTTCTCTTCTACCGCCGTCATAGTTGATGTAAATGATTACGATGAAGTACTTACCGAAATAGAAAAATATCAAGGAATAAGCTTAAAATTAAGAAAAAAGCTGGCGATTAAAGCTTTTACAAGAACTATGAAATACGACTTAGCTATAGGTCAATGGATGCAAAACAAATTAATAAAATTTCAAGACGAAGACGCAGTACTTCTTGGGAAAAAAATCCACGACTTAAGATATGGTGAAAACCCTCACCAAAAAGCGGCCATATATTCCATTAAAGAAGATAAAAGTTTGTTTTATGAGCAGCTTAACGGCAAAGAGCTTTCATATAATAATTTAAATGATCTTAAGCTAGGGCTAAAATTATCTGCCGAGTTTAATTTACCCTCTTGTATAATTATAAAGCATGCAATTCCAAGTAGTGTAGCAGAATCAAAAAATATTTTGGAAGCATGGAATAAAGCGTTTGATGCAGATAGTTTAAGCGCATTTGGAGGAGTTGTAGTTTTTAATAGGAAAGTTGATGAAAAGGTTGCAGTAAGGCTAACAAAAGTTTTTCTAGAATTAATTGTAGCCCCAGATTTTACTAAAGAAGCTATGATGATTTTTTCAAAAAAACCTAATTTAAGAATAATTAGAATAAAAAATTTAAAAAAGCTAATTGATAACTATAAAAAAGAGATTTCTATTTTACCAGAAAGTATTTTAATTCAGGACACCGACAATTCAAAAATAACTAAAAAAAATATTAAAACCGTATCCAAAAAGAAACCGTCTAGGAAGGAGATTGATGATTTAATATTTGCATTTAAAGTGGTCAAATATGTTAGATCTAACGCCATTGTTATAGCTAAAAACAAAGTGACAATTGGCATTGGATCAGGTAATACTAGCAGAGTTGACTCAGTTGAATTTGCTATTATTAAGTCTAAAAGAGCAGGTAAAGAAAAAATAAATAATACTAAAGGTGCCGTCCTGGCATCAGATGCTTTTTTTCCTTTTTCAGACAGTATTAAAATGGCAAGTCAAGCTCAAATAAGTTCTATAATTCAGCCAGGAGGATCGATTAATGATAATAAAGTGATTGAAGCAGTTAATAAGGAAAAATTATCAATGATATTCACAGGCAAGCGTTCTTTTAGTCATTAAACATCTTTCCAAAGCTCTAAGCATTTAATTATTAACAAAAATTTTTAATTATTATTCCTTTTACAACTTTATAAAGATTCTACAAATTTTATTATTTTATCTAACTCATTTTTATAATTTTTCAGCATGTACTCAACTGAAAGACTAGCTTCGCCCCCATGAAGCAATATAGCCTCTAAAATTGTATCAGCCCTTCCATCATGCAAAAATGTAGCTCTAGGATTTACATCTTTTGCTAAACCTATTCCCCATAGTGGTGGAGTTTTCCATTCTCTATTGGTTATTTCGCCATCAATATTTTTATCTGCTAGACTATCTCCCATATCATGTAAAAGAAGATCAGTGTAAGGCCAAATTAATTGAAATTTTAAAAAATCAAACTTTGCATTTTTTGATGTAACATATTTAGGGGTATGGCAAGAGGTGCATTTTGATTTATAGAATATCTCTTTTCCTCTCAAAACTTCTTTGTTATTTACGTCTCTTCTTTTTGGGGGAGACAAACTAGATAAATAGAATACTACCTTTTCTAATATTTCTTCACTAATCTCAACATCGTCGTTTTTATTTATTCCAGTCAAAAACTTAAAGCAATCCTTTTGTTTTTTTGTACAATCTCCGTAAGCGTTTTTGCCCACTGAGTTTGAAAGACCCATATCATGCATGAAGGCTACACCACTCTGTACAGTAAGGTTCGGAGTAGACGCTCTTATCCCGAATCTCCCAACACGTTCTTCACCAGCTTGGTTTCTTATCATTCTAGCCATTCCAGATATTCCGTCTTTATCATAATCATTCTTATCACTTTTTTTTAAAATATCACTTTCTTCGATAGCTTCTAATAAACCAACACCATAGACATGAGGAGAAACTCTAAGAGACAAAGTATCATAATTATTTAATTTTCCAAATGTAAGACTATCAATTTGAAAATTTATAGTTTTAGTATTAAGTTTATAATTATCGGTAAGTTTAGATATAAAATGCTTTTTTATTAATCTGCCTTCTACTTCAGATTTCATTCCAGGAATTGCAAAAAACTGAAATTGTTTTCCATAGGTTTTATGCGGGATTAGGTTGAGATTTTTATAATGTCCTGTCTTAATAACTAAAGATAAAGGTTTTTCAGTAATTGGAAGATGGCCTCTTCCATCTTTAACGTGACAAGATTGACAAGCTCTTGCATTGTATATTGGGCCTAGTCCGTCTGATGAAATGGTAGAAGATGGTGCAGCAATCCATAGTTTCCTAAAAAAACCATTTCCAATTAGAAAGTTTTGTCTTTCTTCAAAACTTAAGGTAGTGAAATGATGAGAATATGAGTTTTTACCAACTTTGCTAACTGTGCCAGCACCTCCAGTGAGAGCCTCTGACCTCTCAGCTTTGAGAAAATTAGATGTCGGTTTTATTACTTTCTTTACCCTCTCTAATTCATTAAAGTTAAGATCAGTTCTTGCTTGAATTACATCAATGCATATTAATAAGCTAAAAAAAAAAAGTAAGCGCATTTGAATTAATAAAAAACAGCTTCTGGATTGTCAAGTGAGTCAGACCCTTCTACTTTTAAATCATTTATTTCCAATAATTTGGCTACTTCTTCTATATCTTTGCTTTGGTTAACAAGAGCATCTACAGCATTTTGTATCAAAAGATTTCCAGATTTATTATTCTTTCCTATTAGCATATCATATGTAATTCCATTTTCGGCAGAACTTACTATTTTATTTATTTTAGAGACAGTATTTTCAAGTGACTCTTTTAATTTTGCATCTAATTTAATATTTTTAGCTGCAACCATATCACTTAAACTCGCTCCTTGTATTATTTTGTTATTTAAACTTGTGTATTTTCCTAAATATATGTTTTGAATTCCTATTACATTATAATAATGTGAGTTATGAGTATTATCTGAGAAGCAATCGTGCTCTTCCTCAGGATCATTTAACATTAAACCTAACTTCATTCTCTCCCCAGCAAGTTCTCCGTAAGATAAACTTCCCATACCTGTTAATATTCTTGTAATAGCTTTTTTTTCAGAAGTATTTAGCAAATCTTTTCTTGCAATTCCACCTTTTTTCCAGGCATCACCAATATCCTGTAAATCCTTTACTAATAATTCTGAAGCTACTAAAAGATACTGTCTGCGTCTATCACAATTATCATTAGTACAGTTTTCTAAACTATAATCAGTAAAGGGCCTCTTTCCTCTACCTTTATTTGTGCCGTTAAGGTCTTGTCCCCATAATAAAAACTCAATTGCGTGATAACCTGTTGCTACATTAGCCTCATTACCTCCTATCTCATGAAGTTTGTTTTCTAAAAGATTAGAATCAATGGTACTTGCATCAACAAGTCTACCTTCAACCTTTAGTGACATGTTCGATATAACATTAAAATTAGAAAAGTCATTTTCAGTAGGGTAATAATTAGTAATGTCTACATAATCAATCAAGCCTTCATCTAAAGGCCAAGCATTAACCTTTCCTTCCCACTCATCAACTATAGGATTTCCAAATCGAAAAACTTCAGTTTGTTGATATACTTTTCTAGCTTCCAACCAACTTGTTTTTACGGCCTCAAAATTAGTCTCAGTAGTATTATTTAGAAAAGCATTAATCTTGTCGAGCATTGATTTTGCCAAATGAAGCGAGTCACTGTATTTGCCTTCAGCTATATTAGCATAATTAAGAATTACATTTTTTTCTGCAAGGCAGTTAAATGATAATAAAAATATAAAAATATATAATTTAGATCTTAACATAAACACTCCTTAATAATGAGAACTATTCTCATTAATAATATAATATTTTTTATAAAAATTTCAAACATATTTACTAACAAAAAATTAATAAAATATTAAAAAATTATCTTTACAAGTTGAAAATAAGAATTATTTGCATTAAGATAACTTTGAGAATAAAAATGAACAAAAATTTTAGCACTATCATAACTACTATCTTAGTAATTAATATTTTTATAGCTTGCTTTATAGCTTTTTATTTAACTAGTCAATCTAGCTCACTTCTTGAGAATCAAAGAGTTATTGAAACCCTAGTCCTTGATCTTGACGAGGATATCCATGAATTACAGGAAAGACTTATAGTCATTGAGGCATTTGCTGAGGACATTGATGAGGATATTCATGATCTTAAAAAAAAATAAAGTCGTGAACTCATTATTTTGATATAATTCTAACAATTGGCTTTTCAGCATCAATAGGAACCTGTAATAAACTAGTGAGATTGATTAAAAATGTTTTCTTTTCATTCGAACTAATTTTTATTTTTTTATTTTGTCCATAGCACAATTCAAAAGTCTTTTTATCTACTTTCATAATTGTACAAAAATTTGTAATTTTTCTATTACCCTTATTGGTAACAACGAATCTTGCCATCCAGTGGCACGCATCATAAATATTTCCAAGTCTTTTACAACTACCTTTATTTCTTTTAAAAACCTTTGGTTTGCTTATCTCAAAAGTCATAGTTTTTGCAACAAGCTTATTATGGTTTAAATCTAAAAAGAATATGCTAGTGGTAAAAATTATAAATGTTTTCATAAGTGTAATTATCATTTTTTCTCCTTTTTACTATTTATTCCAAAAAAGAATGAACTAAATATTAAAAAAAGCAAACTTATAGAGGCCAATAAAAGTAAATAAGATAAAAAAGACCCCATTATTTTTCCATTATGAAGCTCAGTAATAATTCTGTGAAGAGGTACACCTTTTCCCTGATGCATTACTAGATAATCTTTAACTAAGGAGCTACTTACAACATTTTTATCTAGATAATCAACTTTTATATTTTTATCAGCAAGTACTAATTTCTGATTATTTAAATAATAATTATTTTTTTCTGTTTCAATAATTATATTATTTTTTTCATCTCTTCCTACTTTTATTATTTTTGCTTCTAACTCTTTCTCATTGATATCTATTATTTCTAATTGATCATCGGTTATCTTAAGAATGAAAAATTTTACTTTAGTATCTTGTATTACTACTAAAGTATCCTCTGTTGGAAGAAATATAGAATCTTTTATTTCTTCATTAAAGTTATCTATAAAAACTTTTTTAAAATAGAGACTTTTGTCAAACAATATGACTTCATCATTTTTGCTACCAAAAACTTTTGCATCATCAATATTAAGCATGTTGTATTTTTTAAGGAAGTATTGACTTGAAACGTATGAGTCGTTTAAATCAAAAAATTGTGGATATAAAAGCATTATGCCAGTAATTGTTAATTTTAAAAGTAGAACACTAAAGATAAAACCAATGTATTTATGAAATAGTCTTAAATATAATTTCGTTTTAGCACTTATTATCATTTGCAAGGTTATTTAAAATAAGTGCAGCTCTTGCCATTCTGTCCATTGAATTCACTGATAAGGTAGCTCCAGAAATATTATCTATTTTCTTATTAAGATCATATTTATCATTTATATCAACATTAGTAAATTGAGAAAGAAATGCTTTATATTTAATTTCATAGCCATGCTGCTCTCTGTAAATTAAAACATTAGCGGATTTTATTTTACACTCTTCTACTACAAACGCTGCAGTGATAGGTTTATATTTACCAATGGAATTTAAAATCCAAATTGTTTGCTGGTCAGATGTCCAATAAGTAAAAATTCTTTTTTTATATTTATGTCCCATAGGAATCTGAATTTTTCCTAACTGATCTTTCTTAACTATAAGTCTATTTTTTTGTATGTTTCCGTTTGCATTCATTTTTTCAAGAAACTTTTCTTCTGCTAACTCTAACTTACTATGAGTTATTTTAGGAAGAAAAATAATGAAAGAAATAATAAAATATATAAAGTATTTCATATTGATAATATAATCCTTCTATTAAAATAAAAAAGTGTTTTGTACTTAAAGTAAAAAAGTGTTCTGCACTCACCTACAGAACACTTTTAATACAATTCTAATTAATATACTTTTCAATAAATCCGGGAGGAATTATTTATTTTATAAGTTAGAATTGATATCCTATGCCAAAGTTCCAACCAGCGGTACCTTTTTCGTTGGTATAGTACTTTTGATTTTCATAATCGACTTTTAACACTGCATTTGGTGCTAGCCACCAATTAAGCATCAAATCATATTGCCTTATTTTATTACTAGCATTTTGTGCTTCATCAGCTTTATCATTCCATGCTCCAGCTCTCGCTGCAATTCCTATAGAGCTATCTAGTGGACCACCTAAGCTCCATCTGTATGATGGTTCCAAAAATGCACCCCAAATCTTTTCTCTACCATTAGTTGAACAAACATGTGATGATGGACAATCTAACTGCCATTGTCCAGCTAGAGCTTTAAAACCAAAACCTTCCGAAGGTGACATATTTATATGACCTCCCCACAAATCTGCAGGGACATTACCACCTGCTGGGTTATTATTAATATCAGTTTGATGATTATGCCAAGCTCCTAATTCCATTCCTGGAATACCTGTGTATTTAAGTCTCAAGGTGTAAGCTACGTTTGATCCATCTTGTTTATAAACTTTTCCTCTACCGTCTCTAATATCACCATCACCATCTGTTTCTAAGCCAGTGTGACCAAAAGCAGTAAGTGTAAATCCATTACCAAGTGCTGTATCCAACATAATTCCAGTTTCCCACCAAGTATTTGCGTTTAACTCTTTTTCTACCACATTTCTGTCAACACCATAAAAGGTTGGAGGTTCATGAGTTTCGTTAGTAATCCCAAGAGGCATTAAAACAGTACCATATTTAATGAATGTATCTTCTATACCCATGTAAGCTAGATTTTGTTCTAGGTAGAGTTGTTCCATCTCTAATTCTCCTTCTCCTTCTTGAACAAAAGCGTGCTCAATCTCAACTTCACTATTCATATTTAAATATTCGTTGAATTCATGCCCAATAAATAAAACATATCTATGTATATCAACTTCCACATTTGGAGTATCAGTTGTTGCCCAGGTAGTAGTTTCATCATCAGGTGGCGACGCAGTAGACCAATGTATTTCACCATAACCTCCAAGGGACGTTTTGGTCCACCAGCCAACATCATCTCCGCCAGAGGATCCTTCTTCTACAGCTTCAGCTAATGCATCAATTTCAGCTCTCATATCTTCAATTTGTTTTTCTAAGTCAGCATCAGCCTTCACAAAAAAGCTAACTGTATAGACTAAGAAAATTATCATAAAAAATCTACTCATCAATAATCTCCTAAAAATTTATAATAATAGCATTATATATGAGAATAATTCTCATTGTCAAGCACAATGATAATCATTATCATTAATAATAATAATCATTATCTATTTTTTTATTTCATTAGAGATCTTTCTCTTTAACATACTCGGTTGTTATAACTATTGCAGTAAGTAGTGGAGCGATTATGTTAATAATTGGCAAGCTAAAAAATACATTGCCTACTACACCATTCTTTACATTTTTGAGTAAACTCGGATTTCTGATAGAAAGCTTATAGCATATTAAATTAGCATATTCTTTACATATTATATAGCTAGATAATAAAAACTGAATTGCTAATACTGTATAGTTGTTTGATATAAAGAATAGTTTTAAAAATATCACTACAAGAAAAATAATACTAGTATAAATAAAAATTTTTATACTGACTATAAAACCACTTAAATAAGTCAAGCTTTTTAGTTCAAGACTTCTATTTTTACTGACACAACTGTAAGTAGCTTCAATTATACTATCTAAGAAAAAACTGATTGTAATAGAAAATAAAGGAGGTATCAAAAATATTAAAAATGAAAATACTACAAACTTCCAAAACATACTAACTAATTCATAATAAAATTTTCCTATTATAAAAGTTATCCAAGAAAAAGATGGAGCTAAATTCCATAGAAAGTAGAAAATCAAAGAAACTAAGAAAAGAGAGATAACGAAAGATATTAAAATAATTCTAATAATTTTCTTATTTCTTAAAATAGGCACATAAACTTTTAGAGTGTTTTTAACTAAGTTCATGTTTTGGATCAATTGGTAATAACTCAGATATATTAATTTCCTTTTCAATGCTTTTAGCAAAATTGAGTAATTTTTCTTCCTGATAGGGAGGTGCAATAATTTGTATTCCAATAGGAGCTCCATTTTTAGCAATACTGGTTGGTAATGCTAGACAAGGACAGTTGACTAATGACAGACAACCACAGATCATCAACCAAGAAACATAATTATCAAAAACTTTATTATTTATTTTTTTAACCCACCTTATTTGATGAGTAAAAGGAACTACTGATGAACTGGGACATACTAAAAAATCATAATCACTAAAAAAATTTGAAATGTTTTGATATAATTTGGCTCTTATATTTTCTGCTTTTACTATATCAGTCACTTTAAGTCTTTTTCCTTTTTCTATATTCCATATAATTTCTTTTTTAACATTCCTATGATCAGATAGTAGAAAGCCATAAGTCGAAAAAAACATATAGGCTCGTAATATTTGAAATGATTCTTCAGCCTCTAGCATGGACGGATAAGAATTATCCACTTCATGTCCTAAAGAACTTATTAGCCTAGAAGTATTTCCGGTCATTTCTTTAATTTCTGCGCTACAAGGGAAAAGTCCAAAGTCTTCGGTGACTGCTATTTTAAATGACTGACTGCTTTCTTCATTAAGACTTTTATAGTAACTTTTTACGCTTCTTTTTACAGATAAAGGATCAAGAGGATTGTATTTCGCAATTGCATCCAAAAAAATTGACAAATCGTTTATGTTTCTAGCCATGGGACCACTTAGGCCAAGTATATTAAAAGGATTTGAGGTTGGACCATGAGATACTAATCCTGAGGTAGGCCTCAGCCCAACTACACCATTCCAGCTAGCTGGGTTTCTTAGACTACCTCCTAAATCTGATCCAGTTGCAAACCATGCCATTCCTGATGCTAATGCAGCAGCAGAACCGCCTGAGCTTCCGCCTGCAGAAAGAGATAAGTTCCAAGGGTTTTTGGTTGTACCAAAAATATCATTAAATGTATTAGATCCAGCTGCTAGTTCTGGAGTATTAGTTTTACCTAAAATTACTCCTCCATTGCTTTCTATGTTAGTAACCAAAATATCAGATTTTTTAGAAATATTATTTTCATATAGCTTAGAACCATATGTAGTTTTTACTCCTGCTACTTCTGTAGTATCTTTAATTAATACTGGCAATTGTGCCAAGCAAGAATTTATTTTTTCAGGTTCGTCTTTTAGAATCTTTCGTGCTCTTTCGGTACATAAAGTTACTACTGCGTTGACAGCAGAATTCACTTCTTCAATTCTATCTAAATTTGAATTTAGAACTTCCTCAGGACTTATTTCTTTTTCTTGAATTAAAGATATAAGATCGCTAGCACCTAATTTCCATAAACTATCAGTAGAATTAGTCATATAAAAAGTTTATTCTATAAAATAAATTTAAAAAGAAAAAAAATGATTGAAAATAAAAATATAGATTTGCTCGGTATAGGCAATGCTATTACTGATATATTAGTATCTGTAGACTCCGACTTTCTTGTAAAGATGAATTTAAGCCCTGGTTCTATGCAACTTGTAAATTTTGAAAAATTAAATCAAATAATAGAACAATTTAAAAATTATAAAATATCCGCAGGAGGTTCGGTAGCTAACACAATATCTCTTAGTGCAGCTCTGGAGAATAAATGCGCATTTATAGGTAAAAGAAAAAATGACTCATTAGGAGACATGTTTAATAAAAGCATGATTTCTGAAGATATAATAATACCCAATAAGGCAACTGAAACTGGTGATCCATCATCTAGCTGTTTAGTAATGATAACTCCAGATAGTCAAAGAACAATGCTAACGTTTCTAGGAGCATCAACAAGTTTAAGTCTTGAGGATGTAGATATGAGTTTATTAAAAAGTACTAAGATTGTATATCTTGAGGGATATATGTTTGATTTACCAGAAGCAAAAAAACTTTTTAATAAGATCGTTGATAAACAAAAAGAATATGGATTTGAAGTAGCCTTAAGTTTGTCTGACTCCTTTTGTGTTGAAAGGCATAAGGAAGATTTTTTAAAACTTATAGAAAAAAAAATAAATATTTTATTTGGAAATGAGCAAGAAATATCATCTTTATATGGTGGTACTATGGAAGAGGCTTTATTAAAAGCATCAGAGACTGTTTCAATAAGTGTATGTACCAAAGGCGAAAAAGGATCAACATTTTGTAAAGATCAAAAACTATTTGATAGTAATGCTTACAAAGTAAAAGCAATAGATACTACTGGAGCGGGAGATAATTTTGCGGCAGGATTTCTGAATGGCTATATCAAAAAATATCCCTTAAGCAAATGCGCTGATTTTGGAAATTTTTGCGCAGCAGAAACAGTGAAGGTTATAGGGGCAAGACTAAACAAAAATATTAATGAAAAGTTAAAATTAAAAGAATAAAGAAAAATTGACAAATACCTTAAAGCTTTGCCTCAAAAAAAATCTTTTTGTATTTTTCCCCTTAGGATTTTTTTCAGGACTACCACTACTTTTAACCTCAGCTACATTAGGAACCTGGCTGGCAGACGTAGGAATAAATAAAACGACAATA
>MDTC01148530.1_pt1 | contig 12425 bp, 10 predicted proteins | sample 811181 | NCBI WGS metagenome assembly MDTC01 (sample SAMN05326644, study PRJNA326480) | marine metagenome | isolation source: seawater | place: Pacific Ocean: North | collected 2011
AAGCTCGGGGTTGTAGTCGATGCTGTTGATATGCAGCCAATCTGCGGCCGCTGAACTTGGGGTGCCGAAGTTGAGGTCGACTCGGCTCGGCGAGAGATGGGGGTCGCCGTAATTCGCTTTGGTGGAGTCGAAGTTTTGTATCAAGTGGTCCCATACACGCCATTCCCAGATGACATCGGCTCCGCCTGATTCATTGGGCATCAACTCAATAATCCGCTCACTCCAGAGCTCACCTTCTTCAAGAATTTCAGGGTTTCGACCGGCCTCAATCGCAGCGGTTGAATCCATACGTTCCCATGCTATGGCTAGCACAGTCCCTGCACTGGTGAAGGCAAAGTCATGATGTAAGCGCCCAGTTGAATCATTGAGGCTATAGTTCCATAGAATGGCATTGTCCCAAGAGCGCCCTTCAATCACAGCGCCGCCTCCGCCGGCCCAGATCGGGTCATTCTGAACGCTTGCCGGGCGATGTGCCCACACGAGGTTACCCATCGGAGTTATGTAGGCACTATTACCTGGACGGCGAAGCGAATCGTTGGTCCACATGTGAACCACTTCTCCACAGGCGTCTATTAGACGGGCATGGGGTTGATTGTGCGGATAGATTAAAGTGTAACCGTCCGCATACAAATCGGGGTCATAGGAAATTGTTCCTACTGTGTTGGATTGACCGTAAGCCAGCGTCAAATAGAAAACGCTAAGCAGGAGGGCGATGCAGGGAGTGATTTTCATTGCACCAAGAATTTTAGGGTTATTGAGGTTGCAGGATGCGTATCGGATTTCAATCGTTGTAAAATAGCGACATACATCCCTGGCGGCCAAAAGCGAATATCCACGGTGGCTTTATGCGTTGCGGTGCCCGTCCAATGCACTTGTCCGGTAGCATCGCAAATCTTGATATTTGTAGGAACAGCCGGGCGGAGGTTGCCAATGGTGAGTGAGTACCTGGCGGGATTGGGCCACAATAACACAGCCTCGGACAACTCAGCGTCCCCCAGATCAACGGAGCAATCCAGAGGTAAGGGATTCAACTCAAGCGGAGTGTCAGGTTCAAGGTTACGCCCCGCCAAGCCCGGGTGCGATGTGGGAATTGAGGTGACTCGGAACACCGCATTCTGGACCGGATTGCTGCCTTGGGCCAAGGGACCCGTGCTGGTGATGGGGTTGAAGTATTCCCACACGAGATTGCCCGCTTCGTCCAGTTCGAAAAACCGGCCATTGGCACCTTGACAGATGAGGTGGTGGCCATCGGACAGTTGGGTGTAGCCGGAGATGTTGGGAGAGTAGAAGGTGAAATCGGGGATCGTGGGATAGGTCCATGTTGCCGCTTCAGGCCCGAAGGTCCCATTGATGGGGTTGGCGAATCCACTCTCCTCGTCTAATGGGACTTGGATTTGCTGAACCGTGCTGTAATTGCCGTCGGGACGTCCCACACCATTGTTGTACACGCTGATACGAAGCCCTTCCGGATTGGATATGAATTGGGCGTCGTGTTGGCCGAAAAACGTCTGGTCGCCTTCATCACCTTGGCCATAAGCCGCCGGATTGCCCCATCGCCAGAGCAAGTCACCGCCTTTGCCGTGCTGACCTCCGCTGCTTCCGGCTGCCTCATCGGTGGTGGTGGTGTGGTCGATGATCCACACTTCGTTCCAATGTCGACTGCTTAGGACGATTTCATCGCGTTCAGGATGGTACTGAATGCTGTTGACGTGCATCCAATCGTATGCCGCCTCTTGACCAAATCCAGGTCCCCCCGCTTCTGAAACGGCTTCGAAGTTGATGTCGAAGCGCCCGGGGTGATCTGACGGTTCGCCGTAATTGGGAAGGGCAGGGTCCGTGTTTTGGATGAGGTGTTCCCATGGGCTCCAGGACCAGACGACTTCACTTCCTGTACCTGGTAGCGGAGCCAATTCGACCACCCGCGTCACCCATACCTCCTCAGATGCGAGCTCCGGCAGCTGACCGCGTTCAATGGCATCTTCAGCGAACCATTTTTCCCAAAGAATGGCCAATATATTTCCGTTGGGCATAATGGCAATGTCATGGTGTTGGTGCTGAGAAAACGTCGCAAGGGTATCGGTCCACAGTAAATCGCCCTCCCAATTGAACCGCTCAAGGATGCCGCCGATTCCACCGCCGAGAAATTGACCCGTTTGGTGGCTTCGCGTGCGGACCAAATCACCGTTTTCCATGAAGTAAGCCATTAGGCCGGGGCGCCCTTCCGTTTCCCAATCGTGGATGTGCCGTCCGCATTTGTCAATCAAGTAGGTTGTCTCTGAGCCGCTGGGACTGAAGAGCACATAATCTTGATTGGCACCAGGCTCCAAGATCAGTGTGCCAATGGTGGGTTGTCCGAACGCCTGTTGGACGGCGGCCACGGCACACATAGCCAATATCAATTTACGTAGTCGGAGCATATTCATGGAGCCGGCCACACGGCATCTTTTTTGGCTGCCGGGATGAAGCTGTGTGCGTACGCCCAATTTACGCACTGCTGAAGTTGTTCGGGGGTAAACCCTTGGTGCACGTGAACGCGCTGAAATTCCCGATTGAGGTCGGTAATCATGATACCCGGGTCGTCTGTGTTGATAGTGGTGTGCACGCCAGCTTCGAACAGTGCTGTTATGGGATGGGCATGCAGCCCATCGCACGCGCCGGTCAACCAGTTGCTTGTTGGACAGAGTTCTAGTGGGGTATCTGTGCGAACCAGCAATTCGATCACCTTTGGGTCTTCAATGGCTTGCAAACCATGGCCGATTCGATCAGCACCCATTGATTTAATTGCTGTGGTGATGTTCTTGGAAATTCCCGCCACACGCGGCTCCCCTGCATGAACGGTAATGCCCAACCCACCTGCTTTCGCCCGTTGGAACAGGGGAATGAAGGGTTCGGGATCGAAGTCTACCTCGTTGTCAGCCAAGTCGAGGGCTAGAAAATCGTTTTTATGGTTTAAAGCAAAATCCACCCAATACGCATTGTCCTCGACTGATTTTGTGCGCTGCAAGATGCAAATCAATCCCACAGCGATGGGGTACATCGCCTCGGCTCGATTCACACCGCGTTGAACAGCCTCCTGGAGGGCATCCGCAGAAATGTGCGTATGCTTATCCAGCAGAAAGCTTGGGGCATAGCGCAATTCCAGGATGCGCACGTTGGATTGAACGTACATGTCCTCGCACACTTCAAACGTGACTTGTTCGATGCAATCGGCCGAATCGAGAACGTCCCGTGTGTTCAGAAATTTATGTAAGACAGAGGGCAATTCACCCATTGGCGATTGAATGAGAAACGCGTCTGCAAATTTTTCGTCGTCTGCAACGGCGTATCCGCGCTCCAATGCGAACCTTTTCAAGGTGGTTTGCCTAATGGCCAGTTCCAAGTGGCAGTGGAGTTCCACTTTAGGCATGACTCGGATGGCCGAGTCGATGGTTTGCGCTTCCATGACCCAAAGGTAGGACGGTGGTAGCCTCGTTGCTTTACTTTTGTCCTATGGCGGTTGAGATAAAAAACAAAAAGGCGTCCTATGCCTATTTCTTGACGGACGAATTCACCGCTGGAATTCAATTGGTCGGTTCGGAAATCAAGTCCATTCGGGCGGGCAAGGCCAGCATTGGTGAAGCCTACTGCCGCTTCCACAGCGGGGAGTTTTTCGTTTACAACATGTACATCGCCGAATACCCCAATGCAGGGTACACTCCCCACGAAGTTCGCCGTCCGCGAAAGCTACTATTGCAGAAGACGGAACTCAAGAAATTGGTAAAGCGCTTGAAGGATGTTGGCGTGACAGTCGTACCCGTTCGGATGTTCATCGCTCAGAGCGGATACGCCAAGGTGAATATTGCTGTTGCGAAGGGGAAGAAGTTGCACGACAAGCGCGCTTCACTCAAGGAAAAAGACCAGGCACGAGACCTGGACCGTTTGTCATAAGCGGACTTTGCTTGCGGAGACCCTGTAGTTCTCTGTGAATGCATCCCAATCCCAAAGGAAGTGCGCCATAAGGCCTTTCAGCTCTCGCTGGATATTGGGCTCAGGAGTATTCATGTCACGGAAGTACGGCTCTTGGAATTTATTCAGATGGTACTTGTAGAAGATGGCGCGGGTCATCGCCGTTACCAGGTTCTTGGAAGGGCGATTAATTTGCTTCATAAATGACCGGTAATTCTTCACTTTTGATGTGAAAACGTCCGGTTTCAGTCCGAAAGCCACCGCAAACTTCGAGCAGATGTGTTGGATAATCTGCCGGTCAACACCACTGTCAAAATGCTTGGGAATGAGCTGGAGGTTTGCCGAAACGATAATCATCAAGAACCGACCGTAATCCTCTTTGTCCAGATTGGGCCGTTCGGTGAAGACAGGCGATTCATTGAGAAAAGCCGCGATTTCGGGCCAACCTTGCTCCACAGTTTCAAAAGTGGTTTTAACGAAAAGGGCCGCCACCTGTTCTTCGGTGAGTTTCCGCCTCTTCATCCAACTAAAAAGCCCAAGGTTGTTCATCGTTGGGAATCAAATCTATTTGATGAGTGCATGCTAGCGGTGGGTGGACGCGCATGCGCTATCCACAGTTTTTTCAACAGTCAACCCGATGAATCGCATTATTTTCGCTCCATGTACAAGACGCTGAAACCGCTGATTTTTAGACTGCAGCCCGAAAAGGCCCACGAGTGGACAATGACCTTGTTGACGTTTGCCTGTGCGATTCCCGGGGTAGGCGCTCTCTTGCGTGCTTTTTACGCTGTGCAATCCGATGCATTGGAAGTGGAGGTGGCCGGACTGAAATTTCCGAATCCTGTGGGCTTGGCAGCGGGATTTGACAAGGATGCGCGATGGCTGAAACAAATGCGCGTACTGGGGTTTGGATTTGTAGAAATTGGCACCGTGACGCCTTTGCCGCAGGACGGCAATCCCAAGCCGCGGTTGTTTCGCTTGCCGGATGACAAAGGCATTATCAATCGGATGGGCTTTAATAATTCCGGAATGGCGGCGGCAGCGGCGCGTTTACGTCGTAGACCACCGGGCTTAATCGTCGGCGGTAACATTGGAAAAAATAAAATCACGCCCAACGAACGAGCGGAGTCGGACTACGTTCAGTGCTTCAATGCGCTTTATGATGACGTCGATTATTTTGTTGTCAATGTAAGTTCACCCAATACCCCAGGCCTGCGCGAATTGCAGGAGAAAGAACCACTTCAGAGATTGCTTGAAACCTTGATGCGCGAACGGTCCAAGCGTTCCATTGAGCGTCCAATTTTCTTAAAAATTGCTCCGGACCTGACGAATAACCAATTGGACGACATTGTCGAATTGGTTCAAGCGGCAGGCATTGCGGGAGTTATTGCGACAAATACCACCATTTCAAGGAAAGGGTTGAAGACTCCGGCTGAGAAAGTGGAACATATGGGGGGCGGTGGATTGAGTGGTGCTCCTTTGGGCTCCCGTTCAACTGAGGTGATTCGGTACTTGCACGAGCAATCAAAGGGCGCGTTCCCTATCATTGGCGTTGGAGGCATCTGTGGCCCGGAAGATGCGCAAGAGAAGCTCGACGCCGGTGCGAGCTTGGTGCAGGTGTATTCCGGCCTGATTCACGAGGGCCCCGCGTTGGTCAAACGCATCAACCAAGGCTTGATCACAGGCTGAGCTGATTCAGCCCCACGATTCTTCAAAACTGGGCGCCAGATCTGTAGCCCTGATTCCCTTTTCTGTCGATTCCAATCGGCAGCAGGCATTCGAGGCATCGTGCTCGAAAAATAGAATCCAATCTTCGCGGTGGGCCTGCTCCAAAAGCAAAGCTTTTTCTTCCATGGTCAATAAAGGGCGAGTGTCATATCCAATGACCCAGGCCATGGGCAGGTGTGCAGCGGCCGGCGTCAAATCCGCCATGTACGCCACCCGTGTTCCTCGGTAGGAAACAACCGGGAGCATTTGGCTTTCGGTATGGCCATCTGCAAAAAAGATATCCAATCCCGGAAATCGCTCACCAAACGGTTCATGACTCCACCGGCCATTGCGGTCGATGAATCGGAGCTGACCGCTTTCCTCCAGGGGGAATAGGTTTTCGCTCAGGAAACTAGCTTTTTCGCGGGGATTGGGATTCATGGCCCAATCCCAGTGCCGCTCACAAGTCCAAAATTGGGCATTGGGAAAGGCTGGTTTGAGCAGGCCGTTCGCATCGCGTTCGACGGCTCCGCCGACGTGGTCAAAGTGCAGGTGCGTCAGCAAAACGTCGGTTATGTCGTCGCGAGAGAAACCGCGCTTAGTGAGCGACCGATCCAATGAATTCTCTCCGTGCAGACGGTAATGGCTGAAGAATTTTTCAGACTGTTTCAGTCCTATACCCGTATCCACGAGGAGGAGGTTGTCACCGTTTTCAATCAACAAACACCGCATGGCCCAAGAGCACATGTTGTTCGCGTCTGCCGTGATGTGCCTGCTCCATAGAGACTTGGGCACGACACCGAACATGGCGCCGCCGTCGAGCATGAAGTTACCAGTGTGAATCGTATGAAGTTGCATAGCTAAAAAATTAGGGAAGCAGGAATGCCGCTGCCATTACCACCATTAGCAAGTCCTCGACGATGGTGACTGTGCTCATCGGCAGATTGAACACCGTGCCAAGGCAAGCGCATTTTATGTGTTTTTTGCGGGTTACTGCCGCGATTACCCCAACTGCACTGAACCCCATCAATAAAACAGTAATCAGGGCAACGGGAAAGATGCCGCCTTTGAATGCCCACGCCATGCCGAGCAACAATTCCAGGAAAGGATAGATGAACGCATACGCGGGTACGGCCTTGGCCAACAAATCATACGATTGATAGCTCTCAGCAAAGCCCCTTATGTCGAGGAATTTAAAGAATGAAAACACCAAAAAAAATGCGCCCATGAAGCACTCCATAAATGTGCTCATAGCTCCGTCGGTCTTCCATGCAATGCCCGCTGAAACGGCCGTAATGAAAAGGCCTATTAAGATGAGCGGCCAATAGGTCCGCCATTGGGAGGGCCTTGGCGTCCCTGCCGCATCGGTATTTGCAGCGAATGCGCGTGCAGTATACTTGGGATAGTCAGCGAGGGCGGATGCAACTTCTGCAGTGTCAATGTTACGATCGGCTTCGATGGTTGCCTGCATGGCACCGAGGTCAACCCTTACCGCCGATACGAAATCTATTTGTTGCAACGTAAAGGTCACTTTTGCAGCGCAACCGCTGCAAGTCATCCCGTCGATTGTGAACGTCGATTTCATAGGGCTAAGTTCGAAGAATTAGGGTGAAACACGTTGAAATCAGCCGTATTTTTGTCGCTCACAAACGTCCGCTTCTATGCAGTTGAACGAACTCACAGCCCTTTCTCCAATCGACGGCCGTTATCGGAATAAAACAGCAGCACTGGCACCCTATTTGTCGGAATGGGGACTCATGAAGTACCGGGTCGAAATCGAAGTGGAATATTTTATCGCATTGATGGGTGAGTCGGCATTGCGTGTGCCTCAATTGGAACAGCAAACGCTGAGTGACCTGCGTTCCATTTATACTCAGTTCTCGGAAGCTGATGCTGATAGGATTAAAGCATTTGAACACGTTACCAACCACGATGTGAAGGCCGTGGAGTACTTCATCAAGGAGCGAATGACGGAATTGGGGTGCGGAGCTATTCAGGAGTTTGTGCACTTCGGATTGACCTCCCAAGACGTTAATAACACTGCCATTCCACTTTCGCTGAAGCGCGCCACCGAGGAAGTTTTCGTTCCTTACCTCGATGAGATTCGCGCCACGCTTATGTCCCAAGCGCGAGAATGGCGGGATATTCCCATGTTGGCGCGCACCCACGGCCAGCCGGCATCGCCGGTCACGCTTGGCAAAGAATGGGCCGTGTTCGTAGACCGTTTAGATGCGCAGCTCAAGAAATTGAAAGCCTTGAATTACCCGGCCAAATTCGGCGGGGCCACGGGCCAGTTCAACGCCCACCTCGTGGCGTATCCGAACACCGATTGGGTGGATTTTGCAAATCGATTTGTCGGCCAGGGGCTCGGCCTGACACGCAGTCAGATCACGACCCAAATCGAACATTACGACGGATTGGCGGAGTGGTGCGACACGGTGCGTCGGATTCAAGTCATTTTGATGGACTTGTGCAAGGACAGTTGGACCTACATCAGCCACGAGTATTTCAAGCAAAAAATCAAAGCCGGTGAGGTTGGTAGCAGCGCGATGCCGCACAAAGTAAATCCCATCGATTTTGAGAATGCAGAAGGCAACTGGGGAGTCTCCAATGCTGTCCTTCAGCATTTTGCCGAAAAGCTACCCATCAGCCGATTGCAGCGGGACCTCACCGATTCAACGGTTTTGCGAAACTTGAGTGTACCTCTCGGTCACAGTTTGGTGGCGTTGCAATCGTTGCAAAAAGGACTGGGCAAGTTGCTGTTGAATCCAGGAGCCATCCAGGCGGACCTCAATGCCAATTGGGCCGTTGTTGCTGAAGGCATCCAAACCATTCTGCGGCGGGAAGGATACCCCAAACCGTATGAGGCGCTCAAGGCATTGACCCGCCAAAACACGGCGATTACGCAAGAGAGCATTCAGGCTTTCATCCAAACGCTGGATGTGTCGAATGAAATAAAGCAAGAACTGTATCGTTTAACCCCAAGTAATTACATTGGGCTGTCTGCCCAGTTGGTGGACGGATTGAAGGACCATTGATTTGAAGCGATTGCGGGAGTTGATTGGGTATGTGTTGCCGTACAAGGCCAACTTGTTGGTGAACATTGTTTGCAACATTTTGAATGCCGTTTTGTCGCTCTTCACTTTTCTTAGTGTCGTCCCATTTTTGCGGATACTCTTCGGCGGGGCAGGTGCTGATTCGTCTGTGGAGGTGCCGGCAGATGCATCTGGAATCGAGCGCTTAAGTGGCCAATTCGACGCCTTCGTACATTCAGCCGGGCCGGAGGTTGCGCTCCTTTACATCTGCTTTGGAATTGTAGGGATTACCGTGCTGAAGAATACCGTGGGCTATGCGGCATTGTTCTCATTGGCGACAATTAGAACAGGCGTCAGCCGCGATTTGCGCAATTCGATGTACGTCAAAGTGCTAAAATTGCCCATGGCGTGGTACTCTGATGCGCGCAAAGGGGATGCCATCAGCCGCATGACCAATGACCTGATGGAGGTGGAATTCAGCATCATCGGTACGGTTGAAATCCTATTTAAGGCGCCCATTGCCATTATGGTCTCCCTTGGGACGCTGTTCTACTTGAGTTGGGAGCTGACCCTCTTTTCCATTTTGTTCTTGCCGCTGAGCGGATACATAATTAGCCGCATCGCGAAGAGTTTGAAATATGCAGCCCGAAAGGGGAAAGAGGAATTGGGTGGATTGGTGTCGATCCTCGAGGAAACGTTGGCTGGCATGGCCGTGGTCAAGGCTTTTCATGCGGAGGACCGTTTTCACCGCCGATTCGATGCATCGAACCAGCGCTTTTTCATGTTGATGCGCCGGCTGTACAAGCGCGAATACCTGTCGTCACCGGTCTCAGAAACCGTTTCGCTCACGGTCATGGCGGTGTTGCTCTGGTTTGGGGGTAAGCTTGTTCTGAGTGGCGAAGGAGGACTGACCGGGGATTGGTTCATCGGATACTTGGTGGTGTTTTCGCAAATCATTCCACCGGCCCGTTCCATCAGCGACGGTTGGTTCCGCATTCAAAAAGGGACAGCATCGTTGGATCGATTGGATGAAATCTTGGACGCCAAAGAAGAAGTCAATGCGGGAAAAGCTGAGACAAAGCCGCTGGCGTCAGAGATTCGATTTGAAAATATTTCATTCGCCTACGGCTCCGAATCTGTATTGAGGAATGTGTCATTCGATGTTAAGAATGGCGAAACGGTAGCCTTGGTAGGCCCAAGCGGCTCCGGTAAGACGACATTAATGCACCTGCTGGCTCGATTCTATGAGATTCAAGACGGTCGCATCGCTTGGGACGGCGTCGATATCAGTACGTTTGAAGTCTCCAGTTTTAGAGCGCAGCTGGGATTAGTCACCCAAGAATCGCGCATTTTTAATGCTTCTGTGTCACAAAACATAGACCTGAACTCATTGGCCGGTGGAGAGCGTGATCCGCAGCGAATGGAAGCGGCTGCTGAAGCTGCCAACGCGCGGGAATTCATAGAAGCCATGGAGGGGCAATGGGACGCGAACGTCGGCGATGGCGGCGGCAAGCTGAGCGGTGGTCAGCGCCAGCGGCTGAGTATTGCGCGTGCGCTTTACAAAGACCCGCCAGTATTGTTGCTGGATGAAGCCACATCTGCCCTGGACGCGGCCTCAGAGCAAAAAGTTCAGGAGGCCATTGGCCGGTTGATGCAAGGTCGCACGAGTTTGGTCGTGGCGCATCGCTTGAGTACGGTGCGACATGCTGATAGAATCATCGTGCTGGACCAAGGTCGCATATGCGAAACCGGCACTCACGAAGAATTGATGGCACAGAACGGGCTCTACCATCGCCTCGCAACCATGCAAGACTTCAACCAATAAGCACACCAGAATGCCTCAAAAGAAAACACGTTTGGGGGCATTGCTCAGTAACCGTTGTCCGAAATGTTATCAGGGCAAACTCTTTCGTTCGCGTGCTTACGATCTTAAGCATGTAAGTGATATGTCCTCGGCTTGCGCGGTCTGTGGCGAGGACTTTGCGCGCGAGCCCGGATTTTATTTTGGTGCCGCCTACGTTTCTTATGCGCTGACGGTGGCGTTATGGATCGCTTTATTGGTGGCGCTGACCTGTTTTGACTGGTGGGGCTGGGTGGAATTTTCCTTCTTCGAGGATGTACCGCTTTTCTTGACCACTGGTATTATCCTGCTGGTGTTGTTGATGCCCGTATTGATGCGATTGAGCCGGTCGATTTGGCTGCATATGTTCACCCGACACACGTGAAAGGGATTTGGCTTAAAAAATCAAAGGGGCCCCTCCGTTGAGGGGCCCCTTCTCACCAAATCGCCTGATTCATTTACGCTCATCGAGCGTGGCAAAACCAAAACCTATCTGCTATTACGGGGGCAGCTATTTTTTGGTTTCACTTTTCTGAAAAAATAAATGAACGCTTGGAATAAAACACTGGTTTACAGTGATTTATCGCCTGATGTTTTTTGAGACATCTCGTCATTTTGCACGCGGATGCTCTCTTTGTGAACCTGTTCGAGGTAGGTTTCGATGAATTCGGGACCCAGACCTGCCGCCTCCGCCCAAGCGCCACGCGTCTTGAACACCTCCTTCCATCGTCGCATCTGAAGGATTGTCATACCGTGGTTCTTTTTGTACTTGCCGATTTCGCGTGCCAGGTTCATGCGGGCTTGGAGTAGCTCGATGACTTGTTCGTCGATGGAGTCCATTTGCAAGCGAAGAGCGCCGAGGTTGGCCGGATCTGCAGGGACAATGTGAGCGTTGCGAATGGTCAACCCTTGGATCAATGCTTCAAATTGAGCTGGGGTGACTTGCTGTTCGGCGTCACTCATGGCCGCTGCTGGCTGGCAATGGCTTTCCATCATGAGACCGTGCATTCCCAAGTCCATGGCCTTTTGGGCAACTTGCTCTAGTAGTTCTCGCTTTCCTGCAATGTGGCTTGGATCGCAAATAATGCGCAAATCCGGCATTGCCGTTTGCAAGGCGATGGCCATTTCCCACATGGGCGCGTTCCGGTATTCCGTCTGGCCGTAACGGCTAAATCCGCGGTGAATGGCCCAGACAGGAGCACCCGTGGCTTTTTGCACCCGTTCGATGGCTCCCATCCAAAGAGGCAGATCGGCATGCATGGGATTTTTGACGAGAACGGGCACGTTCGTTCCTTCAAGCGCAGTCGCAATTTCTTGGACCGCGAATGGACTTACGGTGGTTCGAGCACCGATCCAGAGGACATCGATACCAGCATGTAAACAGGCTTCGACGTGCTGGGTATTGGCCACTTCCGTGGATACGGGGATTCCGGTTTCTCGCCGCGCAGTCATCAACCAGTCCAAGGCGGGTTCTCCTCTTCCTTCAAATGTGTTGGGTCGTGTCCGCGGCTTCCACACGCCTGCGCGGAATAGGTGAATGCCGGAATTTTGCAATGCACACGCTGTTTCCACTACCTGTTGCTCGGATTCAGCACTGCAAGGACCGCTGATCAAGAACGGCCGTTGCACTCCGGTGATGGAAGAATCAAGCGGTAAGCTTAGAGGGTTGTTGGTAACCACATCTCAAAGATAAGCCCCTAACGAAGTGAAATGGAGGGTTTGCTCATCGGAATCCGTACGTGTAGTCCGCGCTAGCCTGAACGGCGGAAAAAAAGCCTTGGCTGTGCCAAAGCTTCTTCGAGTACCCGGAACTGGATTCGAACCAGCACGCCCGAAGGCACAGCCGCCTGAAGACTGCGCGTCTACCAATTTCGCCACCCGGGTAGGAGTGAAGTGCC
>MDTC01278791.1_pt1 | contig 12424 bp, 14 predicted proteins | sample 811181 | NCBI WGS metagenome assembly MDTC01 (sample SAMN05326644, study PRJNA326480) | marine metagenome | isolation source: seawater | place: Pacific Ocean: North | collected 2011
AAACAGCGTGCGCTCCAGCGCGGTGTAGTAGCCAAACATCATCGGGAAGGTGTTGAGCGAGAGGATGTCTCCGGCCTCGACAAGTTTGTTGGTGACAGGGTTGTGTGCGCCGTCGGTGTTGATGCCCGACTGGAACCAGGTCCAGGTGTCCATCAGCTCGACGAAGGGGAAGCTCTCGGCGATGCCGCGGACCATGGCCGATGTCGAGGCCAGCGCGATCTCGTGCTCGGGAACGCCGGGCTTCACCGCCTCCATCAGCGCGCGCCCGCCGACGGCGCACATGTCGGCGCCCTTGCGGATCAGCACATGCTCCTCGGCGGACTTGATGGTGCGAAGCGACATGGCGGAGGCCGCGCAGTCGACAAGCTCGACACCCGGGAAATGCTCTTCCAGCAGCATCTTCAGATCGAGGTTCACCTCGTCGAACTCGACGCCGAGGCGCTTGATTCCGGGAAGCAGGTCCTTCAGCGCGGTGAAATAGCTGTCGCGGCGCCAGTCGGTGTAGGTGACGTTGTCGCCGACCGACCGCCGCCAGGGCTGGCCGCCGTCGATCGCCGCCGACACGGTGGTCACGCCATCACGGGTCAGGACCGCGCCGTAGCGCCGCCCGAACTTGCAATAGAGGAAGCCGGAGAAATAGCAGATATTGTGATAGGAGGTGAACAGGCAGGCATCGATTCCGGCGTCATCCATACGGGCCTGCATGGCATCGCGGCGGCGCGCCATTTCACCATCGGAAAAGGGCGAAAAACTTTTCTCGCCATTATGCCAGCGGGTTACGTGGATCAGCTCATCTGCTGCCATTCTGCACTCCTTGCCTGCCCTGTAGAGTTTAAGGACTTGTTCTTCGGGCATGTTCTTTGGACATTGTCTTCGGGCATTTTCGGCAGCGCGCAAACGCATATCCGGCCCCCCTGCTCCTAGCCGGTTAACCGGTTTGCGCCGCGCCGTCAACCATTGCAAAAAGCGCCTGTCAGTGTCGGCCGCAACCGCGTCCGCCAGCCGGGGGCGCATTGCCCGGCAGCACCGCCAGAAGGCGCTTGCCATGGTGTGGCCGCACATGCTTAACCTTGATGTGATCCCAAACACAATCTGCGCCGGGCCATGTCGGATAGGGTGCAACAGGACGGGCCAGAAACATCATGTTGATTCCAGTGAACCCGGGTGCATGCTGTCAGGACCGGCAGGCCACCGTTCATCGCACGCCGGCCAGACCAGCAGATCACACTGCGGCACATCCATGCTGACGCGCCTCTGGAACAGCCCACATTTCACCCTGACCATGGCGATGTGGATGTGGGCCGGGCATACGGTTGCGGCACGCCTGTCAGTTGGTGAAATGTCGCCAATGACCATGATGGGGCTGCGCTGGTTCAGCTGTCTCGCCATCCTCGTCTTCATCTTCCGCCGGCAGATGCTGGCTGTCTGGCCGCAGGTGCGTGCGCGGCTTGGCTGGGTGGTGATGATGGGCGGGTTTGGTATGGCGGGCTTTACCTTCTTTTTCATCCTGGCGGCGCAATATACGACCGCGGTGAATCTGGGCATCACGCAAAGCGCGGTGCCGGCCATCGTGATGCTGATCAGTCTGATGGTATTTGGCACACGCATCGGCATGGTGCAGATTGTTGGGCTGGCGGTGTCACTTGTTGGTGTGCTGGTCCTCGTCAGCAGCGGCTCGCTGGATACATTGCGCGGGCTGACCTTCAATGTCGGCGATATCCTGATGCTGGTCGCCTGTGTCTGCTATGCCGGCTATACGGTCGGGCTTGTCAAGCGGATCGACATGTCGCCAGCGCTGATGCTCAGCTTCTTTGCCATTCCGGCATCCGTCTTTTTTGCCTTGTCCATGGGCGTGGAATACTGGCAGGGCACGATGCAGCTGCCGGGGCCAAAGGGGCTGGCAATCGTGGCCTATTGCGCCATTTTCCCGTCGATGCTGGCGCAGATATTCTTCATGCGGGGGGTCGAACTGGCCGGGCCCAACCGGTCGGGATTCTACCTCAATCTGATTCCTGTATTCTCGGCATTAATGGCAGTATTCTTTCTGTCCGAGACGCTGTATCTTTATCATGCAATCTCAATGGTTATGGTGCTTGGTGGCATCTATCTGGCAGAACGCCACAAGCCGAATGCCGTTACATCTACACCAGCGGACTAAACAACTTCACAGCCTTGGCAGCAAGAGCAGGACAACATGATCGACAAGCGAAACCATTATATCAACGGGGCATGGGTTGCCTCGCAGGGCGGCACCGATGCACCAGTATATAATCCGGCAACCGAAGAGCCATACGCCACCATTTCCCTTGGCAGCGCGGCAGATTCCGAAGCTGCGATCATGGCGGCACGCGCAGCCTTTCCCGTCTGGTCAGCAACCACGCCGGAATCGCGTAGTGAGGTGTTGAAAAATATTCTTGCTGGCTATGAAGCCCGTGCCGCCGATATGGCAGAGGCCATTTCGTCCGAAATGGGCGCGCCGATCGACATGGCGATGAGCGATCAGGCCGGGTCAGGCCGTGGCCATCTGAAGGCCTTTATCCGGGCCCTTGACAGCTTTAACTGGTCACGTCCCAATCGTCCCGGTATCGAGGGACAGGACATCGTGCATGAGGCTGCCGGGGTTGCGGCCCTGATCACACCATGGAACTGGCCCATGAATCAGGTGGTGTTGAAAGTTGGCGCGGCGCTGGCGGCCGGTTGTACGATGGTGCTGAAGCCATCCGAGGTCGCACCAATGTCGAGCATCCTATTTGCTGAAATCATGCATGAGGCGGGTGTCCCCGCTGGTGTGTTTAACATGGTCAATGGCGATGGTGTCGGGGTCGGCAGCATCTTGTCAGCTCATCCCGAAATCGATGTTGTGTCGTTTACTGGTTCAACCCGCGCCGGTATCCTAATCAGCAAGGCAGCGGCCGATACGGTAAAGACAGTGTCGCTGGAGCTTGGGGGCAAGTCACCCAATCTTGTGTTTGCGGACAGTGACCTTGATGCTGCGGTGGAACGCGGTGCGCGCTTCTGTTTCTCCAATGCTGGACAATCCTGCAACGCGGCAACCCGTATGCTGGTTGAACGCAGCGCCTATGATCGCGCAGTCGAGGTGGCGGCGGCCACCGCCGAGGCCACACTCGTTGATTTGCCAAGCAAAGCTGGCGGGCATATAGGTCCGCTTGTATCACAGGCGCAGTTTGACAAGGTGCAGGGGCTGGTCCAGACAGGTATTGATGAAGGCGCCCGCATTGTTGCCGGCGGCGTTGGCCGGCCGGAAGGCCTGAACCGCGGATGGTTTGCACGGCCTACAGTCTTTGCCGATGCGACACCTGACATGACCATCATGCGTGAAGAAATTTTTGGCCCGGTGATGGCGATGATGCCGTTTGACACTGAAGAGGAAGCCATCGCACTTGCCAATGACACGCCCTACGGGCTGGCGGCCTATATCCAGACAGGTAGCACCGACAGGGCACGGCGGGTGGCATCGCAACTTCGTGCCGGCATGATCCAGGTCAATGGTGCGCACCGCGCCTCTGGTATGCCGTTTGGCGGATATAAGCAATCCGGCGTAGGCCGTGAGGGCGGTGCCATGGGGATTGAGGAATTCCTCGAGGTCAAGACCGTCAGCGGCATTGTCGAGGCTGGCTAGGCATGGCATTAGCGGGGCATAGCGTTGTGATAGGCGATGCTAGTACAGACCGTGGCACCGCGCTTCTGAAAGGCGCTTATTCGCTGGGAAAGCCGGACGACCATCTGGATTATTACCGCGAATTTGCCGCCTATTATGACCGCAGCTTTGCTGATGCGCTTGGCTATATCTATCCGCAGGCCATCGCCAGCGTGCTTGGTGCCTGTCGGCTTGGTGACGGACCGATCCTCGATATTGGTTGCGGAACCGGCCTTGTGGCCACGGCCATCCACGCGCAGGTACCGCAGACCGTGATCCACGGCGTCGATCTGTCTCCCGAGATGCTGGAAAAAGCGCGTGCCAAGGACGCCTATGCGGCCCTGTTCGTAGCTGATCTGACAGGTGACATCAGCCATCTGCCTGGCGGCTATGCAGGTATTGTCAGTGCAGGCACCTTTACCCATGGCCATCTGGGGCCGGAACCGCTGTTGGCCCTGCTGGACCATTGCGCCCACGGGGCGGTGGCCGTGATCGGGGTAAACCGTCATCATTTCGAGGCCATGGGATTTGAAACGGCGCTGGCCGGGCTGCATGGTGATGGGCGGATATCAGTGCCGGTGCTGAAAGAGGTCAAGATTTATGACGGCAGCGATGCCGACCATGCTGATGATACTGCTTTTGTGCTGCAGTTCACTGTCAACTAGCGCCAGCCGCGATTTCACGCATCATCGGGTTCACACGTCATCAACTTCACGTTTCGTCGACAAAGCTCATCGCCGCGCCATCGCCAAGTGGCACATCGGTATAATCCTCGATCTTCACACCTTCAATACAGCCAAGGTTAAAGCCATATTGCGGCGCACTTCGCCGCCAGTGATGGGTGTAAATTCCACAGGTCCTGCAAAAGTAATGGCGTGCGGTGTTGGTGTTCCACTGATAGAGGGAGAGATTATCCTCACCTGTGACAAGTTGGAATTCCTCTTTCCTTGCCGTGACCATAATGGCGCCTTTTCGTCGGCAGATGGAACAGTTGCAGCGTCGGTATTCTTCGATCCCGCCATCCACCTCGAAATGTACCGCACCGCAATGGCATGATCCTTTCAGCATCGGCATACTCCTCTGTCTCTGATCGAATATTTTAATTTGTAATCAGACCCTTGCTTATAATGGTGATTAACACAAGATTTTGTCCTTTTGCCGGTCAGTTTTTACTGATAAACGCGACAAATCTGCTTTCGTATCGTTTTTGGTAATCTATGGTTCAGGGGCACGACGATGACAGAATGGATAAAGCGTCCTCATATTGCGCTAGCCCTGCTGGCTGTAGGAATGGCATTCATTCCATTGAATGATGCATTTATCAAACTGATGAGTGGTCATCTGTCGCTTGCGCAGATCAGTTTAATTCGCGGCATCATGTCATTGGTAATTCTGGCATTTTTCAGTGCGGGTTTTCGTTCGATGTTCGCCCTGTCCGGAGCGGAATTTGCCCAGTTCTTCGCGCGCGGCATGTGTCTGGTTGTAGCGATGGTGCTGTTCTTTACGGCACTTGGCAGTCTGCCGCTGCCAACCTGTGTTGCCATCTTCTTTGTTGCGCCATTGCTGATAACGCTCTTTTCCGTACCGTTCCTTGGCGAGCGGATTGGCATTCATCGCAGCTTGTCAGTACTGGCGGGTATGGCCGGTGTCTTGCTGATCATTCGGCCAGGGACCGATTCCTTTCAACAGGAAACCGTGCTGGTTCTGGCTGCCGCGCTGTCCTACGCGTTGTTTCAGATCTGGACGCGTCGTCTGAAATCGGTCGGTAATCTCGAAGCCATGGTGACCGTTCAGCATGTGGCCTATACATTGGTGTCTGCGCCCGTCTTTGTCTTTAATCTTCTGGCGCCGGTGCCGCCCACAGGCAATGGTGCGCTGGATTTCATTCTGCGCGTGCCGGTCATGCCGGGGGTGATTGACTGGATCTATCTGGCAGCCTGCGCGGTGATGGTCCTGTTTCTGTCCTGGGTATCGTCAAATGCCTATCGCCATGTCGAGGCGTCATTCATTGCGCCCTTTGAATATGCCGCCATTCCGTTTGCCGTGATCTGGGGAATCGTTATCTGGCAAGACTGGCCGGACGCCTTGGCATGGGGCGGTATGGCGTTGATTCTTGTAGGGGGGCTCTACACCGTCTACCGAGAACGCCAGCAGAACAGCACGGTAATGAGTGAGACGCCAATGCCAGCATCGACGGCGGTGGCGCAACCTGCCAAGGAAGACATGCCGGGTTTCACCATGCCAGATCCCAACATGCCAGATCTTAAAAAGAATGCCGATGCAGGGTAGGATAAGGGGTCATAACGGCCAACAACAAATCTGTGGTGGGTTCTGCATGTGTGTTAGACCGAAATCACCCGCATGTCTGCTAGTTGTCGGCGCCCTGCCAGACACCTTTTTCCTTCAGTGAATCGGCAATTTCACGCGGCATGTAGGTCTCGTCATGCTTGGCCAGCACATTGCTTGCCGTTAGGATGCCACCAGTGATCCGGCCTTCGGCAACAACACCCTGTCCCTCGCGGAACAGGCTCGGCAAGGCACCAGCAAAGCTGACAGCAATTTCTGAATCACCGTCGGTAACAATAAAGCGCACCTTTAGCCCGTCGATATCAACAGAGCCGCCTTTGACCAGCCCGCCAAGGCGGATCGCACGATCTTCCATATCCGCAGGAATTTCCGAGGGTGTGTAGAAGAATACAATATTGTCGCGCAAAGCCGTCAACACCAGCCAGGCCGCAACACCGAGAAGGGCGGCAACGGCTATAACAGCGGCCAGTCTTTGCTGCTTTGGCGTCATTGGTAACTCCAAATCATCATTGTCGCTCAGTAGCCTGCCCGTCCCTGTCGCGCAAGTGGCGAACCGCACATGTGACGACATGTACCGGTAACAGGCCACATTATCACGATCTGCCGCTTGCAACCGGGCCGACGCTGTTCTATCTGCTATTCGGCCGTCGCCAGCCGTCTCGCCAGCGCGCCGGAAAAGAGCGGGCAGCTGCCGGTGATCCTAGCTGCATCTAGGCCATCTGATATGTCAGGAAAAGAATTTATGTCGAAACCCTTAGCCATATTTCTAGCTGCCTGTTTTCTGGCATCTTCCGGCCTGATATCGGCAGGTGCCCATGCGGGGGATGCGGTAGCTGGCAAAAAAGTCTTCAAGAGATGCAAGGCTTGTCACTATGCTGCAAAGGACAAGAACAAGACCGGGCCGCATCTGGTCAACCTAATCGGGCGTGGGGCCGGCTCGATTCAAGGTTATAAATATTCCAAGGCGATGAAATCTTCCGGTATTGTCTGGGATGAAGACACGCTGACGGCCTATCTGCGGGCGCCAAAAAAATACGTGAAGGGTACAAAGATGGCATTTGCGGGACTGAGGAAAGATGCTGATATTGCCAACGTAATTGCCTATCTGAAAGCGCAACCCTGATCATGTCTTGATGCGCAGGCGGAGAATGGTTTGAGTCATATAATGAAATACCCGCGGCTGCGCGACCTCGAAGCGCCGGCGCGCCGCAGGTTGCCACCCTTTGTGTTTGCTTATCTTGATTCGGGCACCGGGCATGATGTGGTGCGCGCGGCAAACCGCAACTATTATGACAGCATGACGCTGACGCCGCGTTTCCTGCGCGGGCGTATTGATGCCGATCTGTCAGCATCGATGCTTGGACAAACATATGATGCGCCGTTTGGCGTGGCGCCCATTGGCCTGTCATCAATGATCTGGCCGGGCGCAGAGAAAATTCTGGCCGCCGCCGCTTCGCGCAACGGTTTCCCCTATACGCTGAGCACAGTGGCCGGAGACAGCATTGAAAATGTGGCTGCCGTAGGCGGGGCACATACCTGGTTTCAGCTTTATGCCACAAAGGACCGGGAAATTACCTTCGATTTACTACGCCGCGCCTGCGATTGTGGTGTCGAGAATTTGATTGTGACGGCGGATGTGCCTGCGCCAAGCCGGCGGGAACGGATGCGTATTGCCGGCGCGCCGCTGGGCAGTCGCGGTAATTCCAGCTTTTCACCGCGTGTGATCTGGCAGTGTGCGCTGCATCCGAGCTGGGCCTTGCGCATGGCGGCCATGGGTGGGCCGAAATTCCGGAACATGGCACCTTATGCTCACCGGCACGGCAATCTGCCAATCACAACCTTCATCGGACAGCAACTCAATGGCACGTTGGATTGGGACTATTTGCGGGAAATTCGAGCGGCCTGGCAGGGCAAGATGATGCTGAAAGGGGTTCTTGATGGTCAGGACGCCATGTGTGCAGTGGGGTTGGGTGTTGACGGTCTGGTGCTGTCGAATCACGGTGGCCGCCAGCTTGATGCTGCGCCGCATCCACTAGAAAGATTGCCAGCTATTCGGGCTGCGGTTGGGGACAATGTGCCTCTGATCGTTGATAGCGGCATCCAGTCCGGCCTAGATATTGTCAAGGCCTTGGCCTGTGGTGCTGACTTCGTGCTGCTCGGCCGCGCATTCATGTATGCGGTCGCGGCGCTCGGGCGTGATGGCGGCAATCATGCGGCGGCTGTCCTGCTGGAAGAAATGCGCGATGTGATGGCACAGCTCGGTGTTACCACCATTAACGGGTTGCGTGATGTTGAAGTAAACCGTCATGATAGTCTTTGATGATTTGCGCCCGATCTGCCGCAACCGGGAGAGGAAATTCACAATGTACAGGTTACTTATGCAAAAGCTGGTTATGGTTGCAGTTCTGTTCTGTCTTCCCGCGGGCACGGCAAATGGCGCCGGGTCGGGCCATATCGAGACAACGACGTTGGAAATTCGGGCCACCCCGCCCGGCATGACCGCGACGGGCGGCTATCTGTCCATTACAAATAATTCGGACGAGGATGAACGCCTGATTATCGTGCATGCACCTTTCGCAGCAACAAGTGAAATTCACTCCGTGATCAATGATAACAGCGTGATGAAAATGCGGAAGTTGCCGGAAGGCCTATCTGTTGGCGCGGGTGAGACCGTCGCACTGGCACCTGGCGGTTTGCATCTGATGTTCATGGGCATGACTGCCCCGTTAACGCCAGGTCAGATGTATAATGTCACGCTGGAATTTGCGTCTGGCGCTACTTTGAGGGTGATTGGGACTGTAAAGAAACCAGCCGAAATTGGCGGTGCGGACGAACATAAGCACGATCAGAAACACCAACACAAAAAAGACCAGAAGCATGGTGACTGAAGCTGTACGCCTCTTGCACCGGTTCGGCTAGAAAATACCGGCATCCATGCCGGCGGCCATCCCCATTGATAGCTCGGCCACATCGTCACAATAGCTATCTTGCCAATCGCCATGCAGGATCAGCGGTGCCGCTACAAGTCGCCAGCGCAAAGCGCCTATGATGGTCTCAAGGGCGCGCCTAGTGGCAGTGCCGTCACGCCCTGCACGTATATATAGCCCGACCGGCAGCCCCTGATGCCGGTCCATCCAGTCATCATAGCAGCGGTCGAACAGGTCCTTGGTCGCGCCCGCCATATAGCCGATATTTTCCATTGTGCCGATGATGATCCCGTCATGGGTGGACAGATCATCGGCTGTCACCTCGAAAGGCGAAGCCAGCTGTGCGGTGATCTGCCCGGCATCGGGATGGGTTGCGCCGCGCAATGCGGCATGTGCAAGGGCTGCCGTGTTCGCCGACGGGGCATGCGCAATGATCAACAGGGATTTGGACATGACCGCAACCTTTCCTCGCTGGTATGATGTGCCAGAATGACCTACATCCGCAAGGGGAGGCAGGGATGGCACAGAAGCCAACTTCCGGAACAAATTCAACAACTCCACCACAGGTAACAAAGCTGGATACGGACGCGATCACTGCCGCGTTGGTGGACAGGCCGGGCTGGGTGCTGGTGGATGATAACCGTGCCATTGAACGTGAATTCGTTTTTGCCGGTTTCAATGCCGCCTTTGCCTTTATGACACGTGTTGCGCTTGCCGCCGAACGGGCCAACCACCACCCGGAATGGTCGAATGTCTATAACCGTGTGCTGATCCGCTGGACAACGCATAGCAGCGCAGGGTTGACGGATCTAGACATGCAGCTGGCCCGGTCCTGTGACCATTTTGCTGGCGATTAATAGCGCTGTTGCGCGGTCAGTATCCGACCCAGTTAAGACACCACATCGCGACCAGCCCGCTAACAATGGTGGCAAGTACTGAACGCGATAACCACGCTACAAAGATAGCAAATAGCGCGGCGGGCAGGCGCGGGTTGCCGGCCAGCTGCGGGGCACCATCGAGACCGATTATTACACTTGGCACGATGATCGCCGTCAGGACAGCAACGGGCACAAAGCTCAGTACATCCTCGCTCCAGCCGGGCAACTTTTTGGGGGCGATGTCGGAAAACATCACAAATCGTGCTGCGAAGGTTAGAAGTCCGCATGCCAGCATTACCCACCAGATCATGACGCCGGCCCCTGACGTGTGGCGCGCAGGGTCAGCCACCCAGCAAGAATGCCGCCAATAGCAGCCAGAATAATCCAGCTTTTCCAAAGCAGCGGCTGGCCAGCCACTGCAATGACGGCGGCGACAGCGCAGGCAGCAAAATCAGCGCGGCGGCGCATGATTGGTACCACAATAGCAATAAAGGTCAGCGGAATGGCGAATTCCAACGACCATTCTGGCGGGATGGTGGCCCCGAAAACCACCCCGGTAATGGTTGTGATCTGCCAGCAGGTCCATAGCAGCAGGCCGGTACCGAGAAGGTAATAATGCTGATAGGGCCCGTCCGGCGCGTTGCGCAGGCGGTTGATCGTGACCGCATAGGCCTCGTCTGTCAGCAGATAGGCCAGCGGAATGCGCCAGCGCAGAGGTAAGGCCCGGAAATAGGGGGCAACCGAAGCGCTGTACAGCATATGCCGCAAATTGATGACGGCCACAGATGCCCCGACCACTGGTCCGGGCACGCTGCCCCACAGCTGGGCAAACACCACTTGGCTGGCACCGCCAAAGACTATGGATGACATAAGTATTGTCTGCAGAGGCGTCAGCCCGGCAGCAAGCCCCAATACCCCGAACACAAGGCCAAAAGGGACCACGCCAAGCTGCAATGGCAATCCCTGTCTTACGCCTGACCAGATTTCCTGTTTGCGAGATGGTTGTGACGGCAGGGTCATAGTTACGGTGCAGGGGCTGAAAGTCGCGGCAATAATGTTCGGGTTTTGCCTATCACGCGGCGTTATCGAAGTACAGCATCGCCGGCGGTTCTTGAACTTGTCAGTCTGTTCCGCTATGCGATGGGACATGCGAGATAACCCATCTCATCTTCACCGCTGATCGGGCACATGCCATGGAAACCCCTTTCCTGTTCGTTGACGATATCGATACGGCTGCCAAACGATGCCTTGTTCGGCTCGACCTGAATGTGCCGCTTGTCAATGGTGCGGTTGGTGATGGCACGCGCATCCAGCGGGTGCTTCCCGGCCTGAATGCGCTAATTGAGACGGGCGCGCGTCTAGTGATTCTGACACATCTCGGCCGGCCAAAGGGTCAGCAGGTGCCGGACATGTCGGTGGCTCCGGTGGCAGCGGCGCTGGCCGCGTCGCTGGAACGCGATGTGCCGGTGGTGGCCGATATTACCGGCGCAGGTGCGCGCGATGCGGTGGCTGCCATGCAGGATGGCGATATTTTGATGCTGGAAAACTTGCGCTTTCACGTGGGGGAGGAGGCCAATGATCCGGCATTTGCGGCGCAGCTTGCCGCGCTTGGTGATATCTATGTCGGTGACGCCTTTTCCTGCACACATCGGGCGCATGCCTCTGTCGAGGCGTTGCCACGGATGATGCAAACGGTTGCTGCCGGCCGCGCGCTTGGTGCAGAATTGTCGGCCTTGCATCACGCCTTGTCTGTACCTGACCGGCCGGTGGCGGCCGTTGTCGGAGGGGCGAAGGTCTCGACAAAATTGTCCGTGCTGGAGAATCTTGTAAAGCAGATGGATGTGCTGGTGCTTGGCGGCGGCATGGCCAACACATTCCTGCTGGCGGCAGGACAGGACATTGGCGCGTCGTTTGTCGAGGCAGACATGACGGATACTGTGTCAGCCATCGCCAAAAGCGCTGCCAAGCATGGCTGTCAGCTGATATTGCCGGTCGATTACTGTGTCGCGTCGGCGTTGCAGCCCGGTGTACCGACGCGTATCGTCAGTGCGCGTGATATCAAAGCCGAAGACATGATCCTTGATGCCGGCCCTGAGTCGACCAAGGCCGCCATCGCCGCGCTTGCCGATTGCCGGACGCTGGTCTGGAACGGTCCGATGGGCGCGTTCGAGATTCCGCCCTTTGACAGTGCTACCAATGACCTGGCGCGCGCGGTTGCAGACCGCACCGCCGCAGGCACACTTCTGTCAGTGGCTGGTGGCGGCGATACGCTGGCGGCCCTTGCCAATGCCGGCGTCAGTCACGATATCTCCTATATATCAACTGCAGGTGGTGCTTTCCTCGAATGGCTGGAAGGTCGAACTCTGCCTGGCGTAGAGGCACTTCGCCGCGCCTGATGCCGCTTGTCGCCGTGTCTGGTAATTGGCGATGATGGCGGTGCTTTGGATATCGATAGATAAAGGATAGACACGATGCTGTTTTCAAACCCGTTCAAGAACCGCTTGCCCTCGGATGCAGAGGCGCTGGCCGGGCGCGATGTGGCGATATGGGACGGTGCGCCGCATTGCGTTCTCGGCACGCCGACCATGGGTCCGTTCCCTGATCATCTGAAAACCGTCCAGCTTGGCCTTGGTTGTTTCTGGGGTGCCGAGCGG
>MDTC01001772.1_pt1 | contig 12423 bp, 12 predicted proteins | sample 811181 | NCBI WGS metagenome assembly MDTC01 (sample SAMN05326644, study PRJNA326480) | marine metagenome | isolation source: seawater | place: Pacific Ocean: North | collected 2011
ATAGATCCTGTTAAAATTGAAAAACTCAATAAGTCTATCATTCCTATTTTTGAGCCTGGCTTGGAAACATTGGTTGTACAAAACTTAAAAAATAAAAATTTAGTATTTACAACAGATTTTTCAGATGCTTTGAAAAATTCTGATATTGCTTTTATAGCAGTAGGAACTCCCATGGGAGATGATGGCTCTGCAGATTTACAATACGTACTGTCTGTAGCTAAATCTATTGGAAAGTTTATGCAAAAAAGATTGATCGTAGTTGATAAATCTACTGTACCTGTTGGCACTGCTGAAATGGTAAAGGCAATCATTCAAAAAGAGTTAGATTTAAGAAATTGTGATTTACAGTTCGATGTAGTTTCTAATCCAGAATTTTTAAAAGAAGGTACTGCTATTGTAGATTTCATGAAGCCTGACCGAGTGTTGATTGGAGCAGATTCTAAATATGCATTTATGAAAATGAAAGAATTATACAGTCCTTTTTTTAAATCTCGTGACCGTTTTATTTCCATGGATATACGCTCGGCTGAAATGACAAAATATGCAGCCAATGCTATGCTGGCGACCAAAATATCTTTTATAAATGAAATAGCCAACATCTGTGAAAAGGTAGGTGCAGATGTCAACCAGGTTCGGATCGGAATTGGTTCAGACCAGAGAATTGGCTATAGTTTTATTTATCCAGGAATTGGTTATGGAGGTTCTTGTTTTCCAAAGGATGTAAAAGCGCTCATAAAAATAGCCAAAGAAAATGGCTATAATGCTCAATTGATTACGGCTGTAGAGGAGGTGAATGACGCACAGAAATTAGTAATCTCTCAGAAAATTGTAAATCGTTTTGGGGATGATCTAAGCGGATTTACTTTTGGAATATGGGGCCTGGCCTTTAAGCCTGGAACCGATGACATGCGTGAAGCACCAGCCATTAATGTAATTAAAGAGCTGGTTAGCAGAGGAGCTAAAATCAAAGTCTACGATCTTAAAGCGATTAATGAAGCAAAAGAACATTACTTAAAAGAAGTTAAAAATATTAAATATTTAGATTCTAAATATGATGTTTTAATCGACTCGGATGCATTGGTTTTATTGACAGAATGGAAAGAATTTAGATCGCCAGATTTAGATAAGGTTAAATCATTATTAAAATCTCCAATTATATTTGATGGACGAAATCAGTACAATGCATTTAATTTAGAAGAAAAAGGATTTGAATATTTTCAAATTGGAAAATAATATATAAAATTATATAGCCATGAAAAATATTGCTGTAGTCGGGGGAGGAATTATTGGATTGTCAATTGCATATAAACTACAGCTAATGAAATCTAATTTAAAAGTAACTCTTTTTGAAAAAGAGAGTGAAGTTGGCTTACATCAATCTGGAAGAAATAGCGGAGTTTTACATTGTGGTTTAGCGTACAGTCCAGGGTCCTTGAAAGCCCGCTTAGCAAAATCAGGGATTGAGCAAATGACAAAATTTTGCTCCGACCACGATATTGATCATGAAATTTGCGGAAAAGTGGTAGTAGCCTCAAATCAAACTCAGATAAAACATTTAGAAGAGGCTGCGTACAAGGGAAATAAAAACGGTTTGTTGAATTTAAAGTTTTTGAATAAATCTGAACTAAAATTGAGAGAGCCTTTTGTTTCAGCAAAAAAAGCTTTGTTAGTTCCTCAGGAAGGTATTGTTGATTTTAGTGCGGTAATGCTAAAATTAGTTGTACTTATTAAAGAAAATAACGGAGAAATTAAATGTGGGACTAAAATATCATCTATAGTTCAAAGAAATAAGTTACAAATTATCTCAAACGGTTCAGATGAATGGAAATTTGATCAAGTAATTAATTGTTCTGGATTACACTCAGATAAAAATTATGAAAGATTTACTAAAAAAGATCGCCCTTTTAGGATCATACCCTTTAGAGGAGAGTATATGCAATTAAAGCCCAACGCAAAAAAACTAGTTAATCATTTAATTTATCCAGCACCTGATCCTAAATTTCCTTTTCTTGGAATCCATTTTACTAGATTAACAAATGGTAATAGAGAACTTGGACCAAATGCTGTACTGGCATTTAAAAGAGAGGGTTATAGTAATACGGATTTTTCATTTAATCAATTAATAGACACTCTAGGTTATAAAGGATTTTATAAATTTATTTACAAAAATTTAAAATTTTCATTGGATGAATTCTCCTCATCCTTATTGACTGAGCGATTTATTAAAAAAGCTCAATTACTAGTTCCTGAAATAAATTCAAGTATGATAGAAAATGGAAGTGCTGGTGTTAGAGCACAAGCAATGAGTGTCAAAGGAGAATTGATAATGGATTTTAAAATAATAAAAGATAATAATCAAACACACGTTATAAATGCTCCCTCACCTGGAGCAACTGCTTCATTGGCAATTGCAGATTACGTAATCGAAAATTATATTTAAAAATGAGCTTCAAGTATATAATTTTTGATAGAGATGGTACATTAATAAAGCATAAGCCATATATGTATAAACCTGAAATGGTTGAGTTATTTCCAGATACAATTAACTCATTAAAAATATTAAAAAATAATGATTTTCAATTTTTTATTCATACCAATCAATCCGGAGTTGGAAGAGGAATGTTTAGTTTAAAAGATGCACAAAAATGTAATGATAAAATGATTCAGTTAATTGGTTTGGGTGACGATATTTTTAATAAAATATGTATTGCCCCAGAATATCCAGCAATAAAAGACGGTTACCGAAAGCCGTCTGTTAAATTTGGAAATGAAATAATTAAAGAATATGATATTAAAATTCAAAATTTGATTTATGTTGGTGATTCTATAGTTGATATCCAAACTGGTAATAATCTTGGCTGCAGAACTTATGGCTTAAATACTGGACTTGTTGATATTTCCAAAAATACTAATACTTTAGATTTCAAATGTTTTAAAAACCTTTCAACTTTTACAAACTATTTAATAACAAATGGATAAGAAAATATTTTATCAAATAAATAATTTATTAGAAAAATTTCAAAAAGTTTTTTTATTAAAATTATTGTTTTTAATGTTGATTGGAATGTTTTTAGAAATTGCTGGTATCGGTATTCTGTTGCCTATTTTAAATTTTTTAGTAGATCCATCTTCTATTAATGAATCATTAATGAAAATTTTTAATTTATTTAATTTAACCGAACCTAATGAGATAGTTATATTTTCATTAATTGGGGTTATTATTTTTTATTTTTTCAAAACCGCTTTCATGATATATTTGAATTGGTGTCAAAATTATTTTGCAGCAAGTGTTTCTAAAGTTACTAGTGATAAAATGTACACTGGTTATTTAAATTTAAATTATGCTTTTCATTTGCATAAAAATTCATCGCTCTTAGTTAGAAATTTAAATATAGAAATTCCACAATTCACCTCTCTGATTTTTTCTTTTTTGGTAGCTATGACAGAATGTTTAGCAATTCTAGGAGTTGTTTTACTTTTATTTTACATAGAGCCATTTGGAACTGTTTTAACCTCATTAGTGATTATTACATTTTTTATAATTTTTTATAAAATAAACAAAACTAATTTAGTTAATTGGGGTAATGAAAGACAGAAATTTTCTGGATTAATGAATAAAGATATTCTTGAAGGTTTTGGGGGAATAAAGGAAATTATATTTAATGCAAAACAATCCTTTTTTTCAAATAAATTTTCGAATAATAATAAGTTGTATTATGATTTTCAAGTTAAATATAACACACTAAATGCGACTCCTAAGTATTTTCTTGAACTAATTTCCATAGTTGGATTATCATCATTAATTTTTGTTATGATTAGTAATTCTAATGAATTAATAAAAATGATTCCTATAATTGGAATTTTTGTTACAGCAGCTTTCAGAGCTATACCGTCACTAAATAGAATAATAATGTCTATTCAACAGCTTAAATATGCCTCCGTAACCGTTAATTTAATTTCGGATGAATTGGAGCTAATTAAGTCAAGTAGTGTTGAGATTCGAAACAATAAAAATGATAAATTAAACTTTAATAAAATTATTTTAAAAAATATTTCTTTTACTTATCCTAAAACATCTGAAAAAGTTTTAAAAAACATTTCTTTTGAAATATTAAACGGTCAGACAATTGGAATTATTGGCAAAAGTGGTTCGGGTAAAAGTACACTTGTAGATATATTGTTAGGAATTTATAGTATAGAATCCGGAAGCTTAAAAATTGACGATATTGAAATCAGTCTTTTAAATAATAATTGGAAAAATAGTATTGGCTACATTCCTCAAACAATATATCTTTTAGACGATTCAATTAAAAATAACATCGCTTTTGGAATTAAAGAGTCAGAAATTGATTATGATTTATTAAAAAAAGCAATTAATGATTCCCAATTAAACGAATTAATTCAAGATCTAGAAAAAGGAATAGATACTGAAATTGGTGAAAGAGGAGTAAGGCTATCGGGTGGGCAAAGACAAAGAATTGGAATAGCTAGAGCACTATATAAAAATCCATCAATACTTTTTTTAGATGAGGCAACAAGTTCATTAGATAGTAAAACTGAAATTGAGGTAATGGAATCTATTAATCTTTTGAAAGGAAAAATAACAATCGTTATAGTTGCTCATAGAATCAGCACTGTAGAAAATTGCGATATTATAATTGAAATGTCTAATGGAGAAATATTAAATAATGGCAGTCCCAGTAAAATTTTAAATTTATGAATGAAATAATTAAATCTTATTTTGAAAAATTAAAATTATCTTTTCAAATGGAATCGATGGAAAAAATCGAATATTTAGCTTTAGTAATGTATGATGCATGGAAAAATAAAAATACTATATTTTTTTGTGGAAATGGAGGAAGTGCTGGTAATGCAACACACTTAGCAAATGACTTTTTATATGGTGCAGGAATAAATAATGGTATTGGACTAAGGGTTGAGTCATTAAGTGCTAATCAATCCATTATTACTTGTCTAGGAAATGATATTGGATATGAAAATATATATTCAGAACAACTAAGGGTTAAGGCTAACAAGAGAGATGTTCTTGTATGTCTTTCTGGAAGTGGAAATTCACAAAATATTATAAATGCATTAAAAATGGGTAATAGTTTAGAGATGAAAACTTTTGCAATATTAGGTTATGACGGAGGAAAAAGTAAAGATTTAGCGCAAAATTCTATTCATTTTGAAATTAACGACATGCAAGTTTCTGAAGATATGCAGATGATCGTTGGTCATATGTGCATGCAATGGTTAAGTAAAAAAAAAATAAATAAATAATATGAAGTTTTTAGTAATAGGTAGTAATTCCTTTTCAGGTTCTCAATTTATTAAGTATTTATTGAACGAAGGTTATGAGGTTTTAGGAGTTAGCAGATCTAATCAAATTGATTCGGTATATCTTCCATACACTTGGTCAGGATCAGATGAGCTATTTAATTTTAAACAAATTAATATTAATAAAGACATTGATAAATTAATTAGTTATGTTAATGAATATAAAATAGAATATATAGTAAATTTTGCAGCCCAAGGGATGGTAGCCCAAAGCTGGAAATCTCCGGAAGATTGGTATCAGACTAACGTTGTAGGTCAGGTAAAACTTCACAATGAGTTAAGAAAATTAGATTTCATAAAAAAATATGTTCATGTAACTACACCCGAAGTTTATGGAAGCACAGAGGGATGGATAAAAGAAAATTTCAATTTTTCACCAAGCACACCCTATGCAGCATCCAGAGCTGCATGTGATTTGCATTTAATGACTTTTTTCAAAGCCTACAAATTTCCTGTTTTATTTACAAGAGCAGCCAATGTATATGGACCTGGTCAACAACTTTATAGAATTATTCCAAGAGCAATGTTATATGCAAGGTTAGGTAAAAAAATGGATTTACATGGTGGAGGTCATTCTATTAGATCATTTATTAACATGGATGATGTGTCGGATGCAACATTAAAAATTGCTCAAAATGGGGTTAAAGGAGAGTCTTACCATATCTCTACAAATGAAACAATTTCAATTAGAAATCTTGTTAATAAAATTTGTAATATTGCTAAAATTAATTTTGATGATTTAGTTAATGAATCAGTTGAAAGATTAGGAAAAGACCAAGCATATTTGCTTGATAGTTCAAAATTAAGAAATGACTTAAACTGGAAAGATTTAATCTCATTAGATGATGGATTATCAGAGACCATGAAATGGGTGGACAATAATCTTGATATTTTAAAAAGATTACCCGCAAATTATGAACATAAAAAATAATTAATGAAAATACTTGTAACTGGAGGATGTGGATATGTCGGCTCTGTTTTGACTCCAATTTTATTAGAGAGTGGACACGAGCTAATAGTTTATGATACACAATGGTTTGGTAATAATCTAAAAGATCATAAAAATTTAATTAACATTAAAGGAGACATAAGAAATTACGATAATGTCCCTTTAGAAAATGTTGATGTCATAATTCACCTTGCTAATATTGCTAATGATCCTGCAGTTGAATTAAACCCATCTATGTCTTGGGAAGTAAATGTTCTGGCTGCTCAACAATTGGCAGAAAGAGCGGTTAAGTCTGGAGTTAAACAATTTATATACGCTAGTTCAGGTAGTGTCTATGGAGTAAAGAAAGAGGATCAAGTTACAGAAGACCTAAGTTTAGTTCCTATTTCAGTTTATAATAAAACTAAAATGGTAGCAGAAAGAGTTTTAATGAGCTATTCTAATAAAATGCAAATTCATTGTATTCGTCCTGCAACAGTGTGTGGGTTTTCTCCTAGAATGAGATTAGATGTTAGTGTAAATATGCTAACTTTTCAAGCTCTTAAAAATAAGAAAATAACAGTTTTTGGTGGTGATCAAACAAGACCAAATATTCATATGAAAGATATGGTTAGGGTTTATCAACATTTTATTAATAATCCAAATATTGACTCAGGATTCTATAATGCAGGGTTTGAAAATATTTCTATTTTAGACATAGCCAAAATGGTTAATGACAAACTTGAGTCCAAAATTATTGTTTCTGAATCAAATGACCCTAGATCGTACAGGCAAAATTCAGATAAGTTAATAAATACTGGATTTATACAAAAATATGGGGTAGAGTATGCCATTGATGAGATAATAACTAGTTTCAATAATCAGCTGTTTACTGAAAATGATCAATGTTATACAGTAAAATGCATGAAAAATTTAAAATTATAATATGGGAAAAGAAATAGATTTATTAATTAACTATCCTAAGGCTAAAAGAAATGTTGATGAAAGAGGAGCTGAAAAGACAGAAGAAGATAGAGCCTTAGCAAGAAAATTCGGTAAAGATTTTTTTGATGGTGATAGAAAAAATGGTTACGGAGGCTTTAGTTATATGTCTAGGTTTTGGCAGCCAGTTATTCCAACATTTAAGGATTATTGGAACTTAACAAAATCCAGTTCAGTTCTTGATGTTGGTTGCGCAAAGGGTTTTATGTTATATGATTTTCAACAAATAATTCCTGGAATTACTGTAAAAGGAATTGATATCTCAGAATACGCTATTGAAAATTCAATGAATGAAATTAGAGATCATGTTTCAGTTGCAAACGCTATAAATTTACCATTTGATGATAACTCTTTTGATGTTGTTATTTCGGTAAATTCTGTTCATAATCTTGAAAGAGAGGAATGCGCTAAAGCATTGCAAGAAATTGAAAGAGTAAGTAAAGGCAAGTCTTTTATTACTGTTGATGCTTACAGAAATGAGGAAGAAAAAAAGAGAATGTATAATTGGAATTTAACTGCAAAGACAATCATGTCTGTAGATGAGTGGGAGAAATTCTTTAATGAAATTGGTTACACTGGTGATTATTTTTGGTTTATCCCTTAGCAATGAAAAATTTAGAAAAAAAACTTTATGAGTCTATGTTTAGGATTCGAATGGTTGAAGAAGAAATAGTCAATCGCTATCACGAACAAAAAATGCGTTGTCCTACTCACTTATCTATAGGTCAAGAGGCTGTTCCTGCGGCTTTAGGGCTTTCATTAGACAAAACAGATTTAGCTGTTAGTACACATAGAGGACATGCACATTATATTGGAAAAGGCGGAAATTTAAAATCAATGATTGCTGAAATATATGGAAAGGCTACAGGATGTTCTAAAGGAAAAGGCGGATCTATGCATTTAATAGATAAATCTGTTGGTTTTATGGGAACATCTGCAATTGTTGGAAATAGTATCCCTGTTGGAGTAGGTATGGCATTGTCATCAAAAATCAATAATTCTTCTCAAATTACTTGTGTTTTTTTAGGAGACGGTGCTACTGAAGAAGGGGTTTATTATGAATCAGTAAACTTTGCTGTATTAAAAAATTTGCCTGTTCTATTTTTATGTGAGAATAACCTTTATTCTGTTTATAGCCCTTTAGAAGTAAGGCAACCAGAAAATAGAAAAATATGGAAAGTTGCACAAAGTTTAGGATTAAATTCATCACATATCAACGGAAATAATGCTTTAGAATGTTTTGATGCAATTGAACTTGCAAAAAATAATATAAGAAACGGAAAAGGACCTCAATTCATTGAATTTTCAACTTACAGGTGGAGAGAACATTGCGGGGTAAATTATGATAATGATATTGGATACAGAACCGAAAAAGAATATAATGAATGGAAAACAAAGGATCCAATTAAGTTATTACAAAATAAAATAATATTACAAAAAAACATTCAATCTGATTTTTTTCAGTCAATTGAAAATGAAATTAAAAATGAAATTAATGAAGCTTTTGAATTTGCCGAAAGATCACCATTTCCTGAAAGTAAAGAAGCTTATCATGGAGAATATGCAGAATCATGAATAGAGCAATAAACTTTGCTAAGGGAATTAATGAAGCTATTGATGAATCAATGGCATTTGACAATAATATTATTTGTTATGGTTTAGGGGTTACAGACCCAAAGGGAGTTTTTGGAACAACATTAAATTTAGAAGAAAAGTATGGTAGTGATAGAGTTTTTGATATGCCAACATCCGAAAACGCAATGACAGGAATTGCCGTTGGTGCAGCTTTAAATGGAAAAAAAGTGTTAATGACTCATCAAAGATTAGATTTCTTTTTGCTTGCCATGGATCAATTAATTAATTCTGCTTCAAAATGGCATTATATGTTTGGTTCTCAACAGTCTGTTCCAATAACAATAAGATTAATTATTGGTAGAGGTTGGGGGCAGGGACCAACTCATTCACAAAATTTACAAGCATGGTTTGCTCATATGCCTGGACTTAAAGTCGTTATGCCTACTACAGCAGAGAATGCTAAAGGGCTTTTGACTGCTTCAATTTTAGATCCTAATCCAGTTGTTTTTTTAGAACACAGGTGGTTACATAATGCAATTGGTGAAGTTCCTAAAGGTTTTTATACTAAGCCTCTAGGAAAAGCAAGTCTCTTGAAAAAAGGAAATGATATAACAATTATTTCTATGTCATATATGACTGTCGAAGCACTAAAGGCATTTGAAATATTAAATAAAAATGGAATTAAATGTGAAATAATCGATTTACTTACTATAAGGCCAATAGATTGGGTTACTATTTTTAATTCTGTTAAAAAAACTGGTAGAATTATTGCTTTAGATACAGGATTTACAACTGGTTCTGTTGCAGGTGAAATTATAGCTAGAGTGTCTACAGAGTGTTTTAGTTCTCTAAAAAACAAACCCGAAAGAATTGCTATGCCTGATTTTCCTGAACCAACAAGCCCTGCACTTACAAAAGGATTTTACAATAACTATTTAGATATAGTAAAAAAAGTTTCTAATATTTTTAATAAAAAAATTAACATTTCAAATAAAGAAATTCAAAATAATTCTCCTCACGATGTCCCTGGAGATTGGTTTAAGGGACCTTTTTAACTTAATTAAAATAAATGGATTTAAAGATTTCAAATAAAACAGCTCTAATTACTGGAGCGGGTCGTGGATTAGGTCAAGGGATATGTCATAGCTTAGCTCAAGAGGGAGTTAAAATAATAGGGTGTTCCAGAACTAAATCTGATTTAGACGAACTTTCAAGTAATTTAAATGGTGAAGGTCATAAATTTATTGATTTAGATTTGGAGAAACAAGATGGTCCAAAAAAATTAATTCAATTTCTTCGTAAAAAAAATATTTCTCCTGATATTATTGTAAATAATGTTGGAGGTAATTTAAATTTAACTGATCCATTAGGTCCGCTTGAGGAATGGAAACGCGTTATGAGATTAAATGTAGAAATAGCGATAGAAATAAATAGGGAATTTATTCCAGAAATGAGAAAAAGAAAATGGGGAAGGATTTGTCATATTTCATCTATTTCAGCACTTGAAAATCAAGGCCCCCCATCTTATTGTGCTGCTAAATCAGCATTAAATGCATACGTTAGAAGTTTGGGCAGATTTGTTTCGCCAGAAAACGTGATATTAACAAGTGTAATGCCTGGAGCTGTGTTAACACCTGGTGGATATTGGGATGATGCTTTAAAAAACAGGCCAAATCATGTTTCAAAATATTTAAATGACAGAATGGCTATCAAACGTTTTGGAGAAATCAAAGAAATTAGTGAATTAGTGACATTTATGTGCTCAGAACATTCTTCTTTTTGTGTAGGGACTGCAGTTCTTGCTGATGGAGGTCAAGGTAGATTGTTTTATCCAATAGAAAATTAATAAAAATAAATTGTGAAAAAAATAAATTCAGATTTGAGAATAAAAATAGCAGAAATGGTTAAACGATCAGGTGAAGGTCACATACCAAGCTCTTACTCAATAGTTGATATTATAAATTATTTATATGAAAATATTTTAAAATATGATATCAAAAATATAGAATCAGAAGATCGGGATTATTTTATCCTTAGCAAAGGACATGGCTGTGGTGCCTTATATGTAGTTTTAAATAAATTTGGTTTTCTTTCTGAAAAAGATATTCTAGATTACAGTACTTCTAAAGGAATTTTGGGAGGACATCCAGACATGACGATTGTTCCGGGAGCAGAAGCAAGTACAGGATCGCTTGGTCATGGTTTCCCAACCGCTATGGGTTTAGCATTGGGCCTTAGAATAAAAAATAAAGATAACCGTGTTTTTGCCTTAATGGGAGATGGAGAATGTCACGAAGGAACAATTTGGGAAAGCGCTAATGTAGGAGCTAATCTTGAATTAGGAAATTTATGCGGAATAGTTGATTGGAATAAATCAGCATCTCAGTTAATGCCCTTGGATAAGTTAAATGAAAAGTGGAAAGCGTTCGGATGGGAAGTACACGAGGTTGATGGACATTCTAATTCAGATTTAAAAAAATGTTTTTCTAATTTAAAATTTAATAAAACAGGAAAACCTAAAGTTATTATTGCCCATACAACAAAGGGAAAAGGAGTTAGCTTCACAGAGGGTCATGGACCTTGGCATCATAAAGTTCCTAGTGATATTGAAATGATAGAATTAATTAAAGAATTATCAATATGAAAAAAATAAGAAATGAATTTGCTGATACAATGTTTGAAATTGCTGAATCAGACAAGGATTTGGTAGTTATGGTAGGAGATATTAGTCATGGAATTCTACAAGATTTTAACAAAAAATATCCTGGAAGATATTATAACATTGGTATTTGCGAACCAACTATTGTGAATATGGCTGCGGGTCTAAGTAAAGTTAATTTAAATCCTGTTGTTCATACTATAGCACCATTTATTACTGAGAGATCCTATGAACAAATAAAATTAGATTTTGGTTACCAAAAACTTCCAATTAACATTGTTTCAGTTGGGGGTTCTTTTGATTATGCTCAGCTTGGATGTAGTCACCATTGTTACACTGATGTATCTTTAATTTGTCATTTAAAAAGAGGAACTGTTACTATACCCGGAAGTGCTGAAGAATTTAATATTTTGTTTAAGCAGAGTTATAAAAATGGTCTAATTAATTATTACAGAATTCCAGACAATCCTCACGGAATTGAAATAAAAAAAGATCAAATTAAATTTGGAAAAGGTATTTGCATTAAACCTGGCACTGATGTAACAATAGTTACAACAGGAACTTTACTTAAAAATGTAGTTATTGCTTCTGAAAAATTATCAAAAGAAGGAATATCAGCAGAAATTCTATATTATCATACAATCAAACCATTTGATAAAGAACTATTACGAAAAAGTCTTTCAAAAACTAATAATTTAGTTTGTGTGGAAGAATTATCTGCACATGACGGCCTGTTTAACTTATGTTTAAGAAACTCTTTTAACCTTTCGGGAATCAAATATTGTCAAATGGCTGTAGAGGATTTTGTTCATGGATATGGAACATATGACGAATTATGCGCTAAAGCTGGCTTAGGTTCTGAAGACATATTCAATAATACACTTAATTTAATAAACAAACAAATAAATGAATAAAATAA
>MDTC01116793.1_pt1 | contig 12423 bp, 13 predicted proteins | sample 811181 | NCBI WGS metagenome assembly MDTC01 (sample SAMN05326644, study PRJNA326480) | marine metagenome | isolation source: seawater | place: Pacific Ocean: North | collected 2011
AAATATTGATGGAGTAAACAACGCATCTATTACCGCAAAAATTGTTATTGAGGGAAGTGATTTTCATATTGCTCATACTTTACTTGTTCCAGCCGATGCAAGTATTGTTTTAATCTCAAAAGAAAGTTCTGTGTACTTAACAGAAAACTGTCAAATACAATTACAAGCTAGTGCAACATCTGATTTACAAGCTGTGTGTTCTTACGAAGAGATCAGTTAATGTTTAAGAATGGTTCACTTATAGGCGTTCATAATGTAACTAGTTCAAGTGTAGCAAGTGGCATTTTTGATTTAAATTCTCACGCTGAACTTTCATCTGCCGCTATTTTTCCTAGTTTTGGTAGATTTGGTGCGCCAGACACAAATCATGTTCATACTGCTTCTATAAATACTGCAACTTTTGCGCCAACCATCCATTACATCGAAACACCGTCAAATGACGATGATAAAAATTATTCTGTCATGGACTTTAATTTTACAAGTGGTTCAAATGCTGTTCACACAGTTTATATCGGAAACAAAATCCAAGGTAACCCAAATAATTTTCATAACGATCTTTGCGTTGGTGCAGTACAAGTTATACAGGGTGGCACTATAATTATGGCCAAAGGTGCGGCTAACTCTACAGGAATACAAACAACAACCAACACTGGTATTACATCTACAGACCCGACATCTCAAACTTTTAGTAACGTGGCTACTAGTCAAACTGCTGGAAGGTGGAACATTGCGACCTTTACTGGTTCGAGCAGAACTGGGGCGGCAGACGGAATATCGTCCGATTTTCAAGATAGTACAACTATATTAGCAAACGCTGGTGAAGAAAATGTGTTACAAGTAGCCTCAACAAATTTTCTATACTGTGAAGCAACTGGTCAAACAATTGGTACAATTAAATGGATGAAGTTACCATCTGTAAATCTTGCTACAAGCACAGCTCACACACTGTCCATAGCGTATCATTTAGCGGTGCTGAGTGCTGGAGGTAATGATGACGAGGATGATGAAATTCTTATTTTTATAGAGAATTAAATGAGTTTATATTCTACAAATGCTTTTTCAGAAGTAAGTTTCGGTGATTTAGGCAGTCGTATCTTAGAAGGTTCGGCAAGTATGGTAGCTAGTTTTACACAAACTTCTACACAAACTTTGATAATACCAATACAAGCATCTTTACAAACAAGTTTCAGTCAGCAATCGACCATCACGCATATTATTGATATTTCAGCGAATATACAAAGTAGTTTTATACAATCTCAAATTTTAAGTGGAACTTTTTTAAGTTCATGCAATATGCAATCGAATTTTGCAACTGTTTGCAACGGTGAAATTTTGTATGAGTTAGCTGTTTCTCCGACAGAAAGTTTTACAACAGAAACAATTGATAGTAGTAATTGGGTTGAGCAAAGTGTACCAAGTAATTTATTTATAGTAAGCAGTGTAAAAAATGAAAATTGGAATATACAAAATTCAACTAGTAATGTGTGGCTCGAACAATGATAGAATTTACTGAATGGTTACCAGACCAACCGATACATTTAAATAGAGGAGTTATTACAGCTGAAAATGTTTTACCAGCCGCAATTGGGTATAGAAGTTTTCCAGAGTTTGTTTCCTTTTCAAGTGCAACATCTGACAGTAAAATTAAAGGTATATTTGCGGCAAAAGATAACTCAGGCAGTGTTAAACTATTCGTTGGAGATGCTGGTAAGTTGTATGAATTTAATGCAAGTACATCTTCTCTTGATAACAAAAGTAAAGCTGGTTCACCAGCTTATGATCTACTTGATGAGGAGCTATGGAGATTTGTACAATTTGGTGAATATGTTATTGCTAGTGGTGGTGTTGGTGAAGAATTACAACAATGGAGATTAGGCGTTGATACGTCATTTTCTAATTTAGGTGGCTCACCACCCAGAGCCGATTTTATAACTGTAGTAAGAGATTTCATTTGGACAGGTAATATTGATGAAGGCTCAGGTCGGATTCCATATCGGGTGAGATGGTCGGGGTTTAACGCTATTGATAGTTGGACGGCTGGGACTGATCAGTCAGATTTCCAAGATTTGCCTGATTCTGGTGCTGTTATGGGATTAGTAGGCGGTGAATACTGCACAATTCTAACAGAAAGAGCTATATTTAGAGCCACATACACAGGTCTTCCCTTGGTTTTTCAGTTTGACAAAGTGGAAAGTCAACGTGGATGTAGTATAAAAGGCTCAGTGTGTAATGTTGGCTCAAATGTATTTTTTTATTCCAATGACGGATTTTATTTGTTCAATGGTGAAAGCTCTGCGCCAATCGGGGCAGAAAAGGTAAATAAGTTTTTTGCAAAAGATTTTAATTTAGCATTTAAACAAAATGTAACGGCTTCTGTAGACCCATTAAACCAAATAGCGATATGGTCTTACCCATCCATTTCAAGTGGTGACGGTACGCCAGACACATTATTAATTTACAATTATGTGTTAAATCGGTGGTCATTGGTTAAAACCAGAGCAGATTACCTAGCACCATTTTTTAGTGCTGGTTATACAATGGATCAACTAGACAATTTATCGGCAACCCTTGATGGATTAACGACTGTTTTAGATTCTCCTTTTTATAAAGGTGGTGAGTTTTTCTTTGGAGGTGCGGTAAACAATCAGATATTTACTTTCACGGGTGAACCGAAATCAGCCACAATTGAAACGGGTGAAACTACATTAAATGTTGGTAAACACACGTTAGTCACTAAAATTTTTCCATACTATGATGGGGGTACTGTGAATTTACAGATAGGAACAAGAAATAATCAGACAGATGCGGCTACTTTTACAAGTTCTGTGTCGCCTAATAATGATGGTTTTGCGCCCTTCAGAAGTCAAGGAAGATACCATCGTGCTAAATTTATTATCTCAGGATCTTGGAGTAATGCTTTGGGGATTGATTTTGAGAGTACGGCTTTGGGTAATAGATGATGGCAAGATTATCGAATTTCAGAATATTGAACCCAGTTCTAGCAACAACTAGACAAATAGCTGAAATATTAAATAATACTGTAAACGGAAAATTAAATTGCATAGGAGAATTTACAATATCTTCTGGTACTACAACCACTACTGTTACAGACCCCAGAGCTTCAAAAGACAGCATGATATTTTTTACAGGACTTAACAATACAATAACAAATTCTAACCCTTTTATAAGCACAAGAAATAACGGTAGTTTTGTTGTAACACATTCAAGTCATGGGAGTAATGTAGTTGTTGGATATGCAATTATTGGATAACGATTGGGCTAGGTGCGAGAAATATATAGAGGCGGCTTTGAAATATGCACATGATAGTCATCAGCTGGCAGATGTTCGGAAATCCGTGGAGCAAGGAACAGCCCAGTTTTTTCCGTTTGAAAAATCTGCTATCATAACAGAAATAGTAGATTATCCAAACAAATCTGTTTGTCGAATTTGGTTAGCTGGTGGAGATTTAGAAGAACTTGTAGAGCAAGAAAAGAAAATTTGTGAGTGGGCTAGAAGTCATGGTTGTGATGGAATTGAAATTATTGGAAGGCATGGTTGGAAAAAAGTATTAAAGGATTATTTGCCAACTGCAACAGTTTTAGTAAAGGATTTGAAAGATGAGTAAAGGTGGTGGCGGTTCAACCCGAACTTTAACAAGCACTAGCGGTGCTACTGGTTTTGCTAAACCATTTCTACAATTTGGATTGCAAGAAGCAAGAAACCTATACGATAGTCCCTTGCCACAATTCTATCCAGAAAGTACAGTCGTTGGTTTCAGCCCTGAATCTGAAATGGCTTTAAATGCAACCCGACAATATGCATTGCAACCAAATCCTTTGGTGCAAGGCGTACAACAAGTGGTCGCGCAGAATTTGATGGGAACTAATCCCTTGCAATCTGCCGCTTTTGCACCAGCTCTTGAGCAAGTTGAAGGTGCTCTTGGAAAGGCTGGAAGATATGGTTCTCAATATGGAACACAGGCAATGGCTAAGGCACTAGCTCCATTAGCACTCGAAGCACAACAACAAGCTTTAGCAATGGCACCATCGGCTTATAATTTTGGTCTAGCCCCAGCACAGACACTGGCTGGTGTTGGTGCCGCAAGAGAGTCACAAGAACAAGCAGAACTGGCGGCAGATATTGAACGTTTTACTTTTGAGCAAAACAAACCATTACAGAAACTAGCCGACTATATGACGTTGGTACAAGGTGGCTCTGGTGCATTAGGGGCGCAACAAGCTACGCCATTTTATGCTAATCCTACGGCTGGGTTTTTAGGTGGTGCGCTAGGGGGTGGGCAGTTAGCCTCGCAGATGGGAGCTTCTAATCCCTTCTTATATGCCCTAGGCGGCGGATTATTAGGAGCGCAAGTGTGATGGGATTATTTGACGATTATTTTCAGACAGGAGCGAACCGAGGCAATACGAAAGTTCCTGTTTATGACCGAACTGGGCAGAGCGTAGTATCTATGACCCAAAGACCTGTCGGGTATATTATGAACCCTAACATTGCTAGCCCAATTCCCAGAACCAATATTCCAACCACACCTAAACCTATGTCTAATTTTAGAATATCTGGTTTACCTGTCTCTAATCCATTACAGGCGATGGCTGAATATAATGAAAAGATGCAACAGCAAACAAGACCATCTTCGATGTTAGCCAAGATACGCTCTGGCTTAGGAGCATCTCCTACTAGCCCTGTTGGTATGGCTATTAGCAGTGGCGCACAGAGCTTGTTAGAGCAGTCTGGATACTCTCCAGTACCCAGAACTACTGGAGAGATTGTTGGCAAGGCTTTAGGGGCGGCTAGAGAGGGTTATATGGATGGTTTAGCTTTAGAGCAAGCTGAGGCTGAAAAGACACTGGCTCGTAGATTAGCTGATAGAGATTATGCGTTAGAATTAGCCAAGCTTGATCAGCCATCTGCATTTGCTAAGAAAATGGCTGAATTAGGTATTGATTTAAATACATCAGAAGGTCAAGCGCAAGCGTTAGAAATATTGAAAAAACCTCAGACTTCAGTTTCTTTTGGGGACACTGGTAAAAGAGAAGAATTACTATTTGAAAACGCCCTTAAATTTAGAGATAAAGTAGTTGATGAAACGAAAATAGACCCGAAAGTAGAATCTAGGTTAAACCAAGTTATTGCTTTGTTAGAAAGTGGGTTGGACACAGGTTTAGTGCCAGAACTTACATTACCATTTAGAAGACTAGCTCTGGGCATGGGTTTTGTTGGTGATGAGGAATCTGAAAGAATAAGTGGGCAAGAGCTTTTAAAATCTGTAGCAGACCAGTTAGCTCCTATGATGAGAGTAGCTGGGTCTGGTTCATCTTCTGATAAAGATGTAGAATTGTTTCGCTCTGCTACCATATCTATGGATAAGACACCGTTTACGAACATGATTATAGCTAAAACTTTAAAGCAAACAAACAGACATAACAAAAAAAGATTAGCACTTCTGGATAAATATATAAAAGAAAATGGAAGTGCTTTAGGTTTTGGTGAATACGCAGATGAAAACTTAGACCCAGTGTTTTTTAGGGTTAATGGTGATGATGATTTGCAAGATTTATATGATACAGGAAAAGTAAAAGCTGGGGATGTTTATTACGATAATGAATATCAAAAGTTCATGTTTGTTGAGGTTGAGTAAAAATGGCAAAAATCGTAAGAAACCCAAGTCAAGGTGAACAACCAAAGAAAAGAACGACAGCCGATATATGGAAATCTATTGGTTCTGCTCTTTTGCAAGGGCTTACGTTTGGAACTTCTGATGAATTAGTGTCCTTTGCTCGTTCTCTTGGCTCTGATAAGTCTTATACTGAGCTAGTAACAGAGGCTAGGGAGAGGCTAGATGAATTTAGAAAGACTGACCCTGTAAAAGCATACTCAGCCGAAATAATAGGTTCTTTGCCTACAGCACTAGCTGGTGGGGCGATTATTGGTGGTTTTTTAAGGGGAGCGCAACCAATACAAAAAGCTATGACGGCTGGTGGTGTGGAGGGTGCTCTTTACGGTGCTGGTGCATCTGATACTCCAACTATAGGCGAGAGAGCTACTTCTGCGGCTATTTCAGCACCTTTAGGTGCAGCTGGTGGTGCTATTGGTCAAAAAATTACTCCTGTTTTGCAAGAAGGTGCTAAATCAATGTTGAAAAGGGGATTTCCTCTTACAATGGGACAAGCATATGGTGAGCCTTTATCTTCGATAGAACAAAAAATATCAAGTCCGTTAATGCAACCTGTTATTCAAGCGGCTAGAGCTAAACCACAGCAAAAGTTTGTTACCGAAACTATAAATAATGCTATAGCACCGATTAAAGTAAAATTGCCATTTGGTGTCACTGGCGAAGAAGCTGTTGATAAGGCTATGGACGCTATTGCAGACGCATACGAAGAAATTTTACCCAAAGCAAAATTAAATGTTCAACCAGTGAATACAAAAATTGATTCAATTATTGGTAAAGCAATTCTATCTGTTGATGAAGGGGGCGTTTCTCTTACGCCAGAAGATGTAAAAGATTTTAGAAAAATCATTAATGAAGTTTACGGAAGATTTGCTAGGGGTGTTGATTTTGAAACAGGAGCTATAAGCGGTGAAAGGTTCAAAGAATCTGAAGCTCTTATGTCCAAAGCAATCAGAAATTTAAAAAATCAAGGTAAACTTACAGAGACTAGGTTGTTACGAGAGGTGCAATCTTCTCTGAGAGATGAGTTTGCTAAACAAAATCCTGATTTACCTGACCTACAAGCTGTTAACAAAGCATACAGAAATATGATGCCAATTGTAAAAATATCAGATGCCGCAGTGAGCAGACAGGGTGTGTTTACTCCTAGTCGATTGGTCAAAGAAGAGCAAAAAGGACGGGGAAGAAGAGCTGAAGAAGTAGTCAGAGCTAGGGAAGCTAGAGATATTCTAGGTTCAACCGTAGGAGATTCTGGAACGGCTGGAAGGCTTATGACAAGCCCAATGAAAACATTAGCATCTTTGCCTAGTTACCCACTTTTGTCTAGTATGTATGAATTTCCTTCTTTTGGTAGAAATGTAGCAAAATTACCAGCATTAGCAACAAAGGCTACAACACCATTTTTGGCGGCAAACGCACCTAGTTTATTGCCTAATTCGCTTTTATCAGATGCACAAGCTGCACCTATGGACAGAGAAGAAATGATGATGAACTTATTAGGAGAGCAAACCCCCATGATAACAATAAGACCCCAAGGTTCACAGTACCTATTAACAGATTGAGGATTAGCAAATGCCAAAAACAGCGATTAACCAATATTCGGCAACAGCTTCAAATAATACTGACATAGATAATATAGACACAGGTGAGGGTACAATGGTTCCTTCAGATGTGAACAATGCGATTAGAGAACTAATGGCTCACTTAGCAGATATGAATCTGGGTAATGAAATTATTGATGATACCTTCACACTTGCAGACCCAACAGATAATGCTAAAAGATTTAGATTTGATGGTGAGAGTATTACAACCAGTAACACAAGAGTTATGACGATTCCTGACAATAATATCACGTTAGCTGGAATTAATTTAGCACAAGAATTTAACTCGACACAAAATTTTGATGCAACCACTTTAGCAAATGATGTAGCAACTATCCTTTGGGATGCTAGTGCAAATCAAGTTACAAGCGTTACTTTAAATGCTACGACAAGTAGCTTAGGAGCACCCACTAATCAAAAAGATGGTGCGGTATATATTATATCTATTATTCAAGATGCGACAGGGAATAGAACAATTTCGTTTAATGCAAATTATAAGTTTGTTGGCGGTTCTGCGCCTGTATTGACCACTACAGCAAATGCTAGAGATGTACTTACTTTTTTAAGTAATGGTACTAATTTCTTTGAAATTGGAAGGGCATTGAACGTTTCGTGAGTAGTTTATTTTCTCTTTCATCTGGCGGTCAGGTTCAGGAATTTATTGAATTTCCTATAGCCAATTCTTTGCGTTTTGATGATGGTACGACAGCATATTTGCAAAATACCTTGGGCAGTGGTGGCAATAGAAAAACATGGACATTTAGTGCGTGGGTAAAGAGAGGTGTTTTAACTACTAACTTTCCTGTTCTGTTCAGTTCTTATGTTAACACTCAAAATTATGGGCTGATTAGATTTGATTCTTCCGATAGAATAAATATTGTAAGCAAAATATCAGATGCGAATGGTATAAATCTTTCTACTACCGCAGTTTTCCGCGATGTGAATGCTTGGTATCATATTGTTGTTGCTGTTGATACCACACAATCCACTAACACAAACCGAGTGAAACTTTATGTGAACGGTAATCAAATAACTAATTTTTCAACATCAACCTACCCTATAGAAGATTATAGCACGATATTTAATTATAACATCACACATTATATTGGGAGATATGGTGGAAATACTACAGGAAATTTTGATGGCTATATGACAGAAGTCAACTTTGTTGATGGTTTGCAATTGACGCAAGATAGTTTTGGTATTTTAAAAAATGGTGTTTGGATGCCTACTAACACAAGTGGTTTGACGTTTGGCACAAATGGTTTTAGGTTACAATTTAACGAGACTTCTTCCACTACAAAATTTTCAGACGATTTTGCTGACAATTTAAATGATTGGACAAGTGATGGTACTGGTACTTTTACGGTTTCAAGTGGGAATTTAACTGTTGCTTCTTATGGAACTAATAACGGTGGTTACCATGGAGCAAAAATTTATACAGATGTATCAAGCCATAATTTAACCGATTTTAGATTTATTATAGACAATTTGACGGTTGGCAATGTAGGTTCAGATATTCACCAAACGATAATAAAGTTAACAGATTCCAGTGGCGCGGATATATTTAGATTTTATTTTGCAGACTCTCATACAAATACGGGCAACTCTAATAGTGTTGCCATTACAGACAATGCTTTATTATCAGCACCAAACATAACGCTAAGTAACGAATATTTTGTTATTGATAGAATTGGTTCAACTATTATTTTTAATTCAAGTAGGTTCGGATATTATACTGTGACCTCAGCTAATACGAATGTTGTGGACAGGATTTACATTGAGCATAATAAGTATCAAACGTATGCTGCGCCAAATATGACTTTAGGTGGTATATCTATTGGTAGCTTAGATGCTTACCAATATGCTGATACGAGTGGTAATGGTCAATATTTTGATCCTTATGGTTTCAATGACCATGACATCGTAACTGACAGCCCCACAAACAATTTTGCTACATTCAGTTCTTTGGTTTTAGATGATTTTACTTTAAGTAAAGGCAATCTTAAGACTACTTCGGCCGTAGCGCAATTGGGCATGTTAACGTCCACAATTTCTTGCAAAGGTCAAAAATTTTACTGTGAAATAAGGGTCGATGTTGTAGGAAATGGTACGATAATTGGCATAGTCAAAAGCTCTCACGGTGGCACAAGGAGTTATTCAATTGCTCAACTTTTTTCACTTTATTACAGTTTTGGTGGGGCAGTTTACAAATTTGGATCATCCACAGGTGACACGTTTGCATCATATACCGCTGGTGATGTTATAGGGATGGCAATTGATGGCATAAATGGTACGATACAATTTTTAAAAAATGGGAGTCTCCAAGGCACGATTACAGAAGCAACAATAGCAACAGAGGATTATTTAATTTACTGTTCAAATGCTACGACTTCGAGTGGCAATAGTTCTGCTTTTACTGCAAATTTTGGTCAAGACAGTACATTTGCTGGTTCTGAAACAATTGCTTATAACACGGATTCCAACGGTATTGGCGAGTTTCATCACACTGTGCCAACAGACTTTTTGGCAATGTGTACCAAGAACATTGAAGACCAATATATCACCCCAAAGAATGATGTTTTACCAGAGGATTTTTTTGACACAATGCTTTGGATTGGAAACGCTCCAAGCACACAAACAATAAATCTATTACAATTTAGTCCTAACTTTATTTGGCTAAAAAATAGAGATCATACTGATTGGAACAACATTTTTGATACTGTTAGAGGAAGATTAAATCGTCTTTCGACAAATGAAACGGATGGTGAAAATTCTTATACCGATGACACTAGCGCAGTTTTGACAGCCATTACATCCAATGGATTTAGCGTTGGCACTAATTCTAATTCTAACAGAGTTGATGATAATTTTGTGGCTTGGAATTGGAAGGCTGGTGGAGATGCACCAACTCAAACATACACCGTAAAAGTTGTTTCTGATGGTGGAAACAAATATCGGTTTGATGATTTTGGTACGAGTGCAGTTACTTTGGATTTACAAGAAGGCGGGACTTACATTTTTAATATGGATGATTCATCAAACGCAAATCATCCATTTAGTATAGGGACAGCCGCTAATGCAACTGTCTACAACTCTGGAATAACTTACTTTCTTGATGGTGTTTCTAAAACTTACGCACAATACACATCTGGATTTGCATCAGCCTCAACTAGAAGATTGCATTTTACTGTTCCTGCATCTGCGCCTACGCTTTATTATTGGTGTAGTGTTCATTCTGGGATGGGTGGACAAATAAATACTAATGTAAATCATGGTTCATCAAATTTCCTTGGCAGTATACAATCCACAGTTTCTGCGAACACAATCAGTGGAATGAGTATCGTAACCTACACTGGTACAGGCGGTGACCAGACCTTCGGGCATGGATTATCTGGAGCTGACATGGTTATTGTGAAATGTAGGTCACATAATACAACTCTTTGGCCTGTTATTCATAAAGATGTCCCAGCAAGTAAGTATTTAAATTTAGAAAGTACGATTGCTGAAACTGATTCTGAAAGTATGTGGAACAGCACTTATCCAAGTAGCACAGTTGTTTCGATTGGTGGAAGTAGTCATACGAGTACAAACGCTAGAACTTATGTTGCTTACTGTTTCCAATCAATTGAATCATATTCAAAAATAGGTAGTTATATTGGAAACGGAGCGGCTGATGGTACGTTTGTATATACAGGTTTCCGTCCAGCCTTTGTTATAGTAAAAAGAAGTAGCGCAACTTCCAGCGCATCAGGGTGGTTTATAGTTGATAAAGCTAGAAATCCCTTCAATCTAGTTGATAACAAATTAAACGCAAATTCTGAACAAGAGGAAAATGATTCTTCAACAATTGGCGTTTCTGGAGCTAATGACTTTGATTTTTTAAGCAATGGTTTTAAAACTCGTGCAACAAATGCTGGAACAAATACGTCAGGAAATACATATATCTATTTGGCATTTGCTGAAATGCCATTTAAATATGCAAATGCGAGGTGATAAAAATGTGGAAATATAATAATCGAATTATACGGGCTGGTAGAAGTTGGGTTGATGTAAATGGCAATCAATATCCAAGTAATTGGATGGCACTCACTAGCGATAACCAGAAAAAAAGTGTGGGATTAACTTGGGAAGATGACCCCAAAACGTTTGACAGTAGGTTTTATTTCAACAGTGATAAACCAAGGGCGTTAGGTGATTTACAAACTCAATGGATATACAATACAAAAAAGACCGCAAATAACAAGTTAAGTTCGACAGACTGGTATGTTATTAGAAAATCTGAAAAAGGAACTGCAATCCCAGAAAAAATTTCAAATTACAGAGCATCTGTTAGAACTGCGTGTACCAATATCGAAAATAAGATTAACGGTGCAAAAGACTTCGATGAATTTGTTGCCTTGTTTAATGCACCTTTAGATTCAAATGGCAACGCACCTATCAACGATTGGCCTAACGAGATAAATTAATGGATAAATTAACAGCGCATGAGCTTATCTGCGAAGAGAGATACAAAGGGCTTGTGGAAAAGTTAGAAGATATGAATAAGCGAATGTGGCGACTCGAAGGTTTAACAATGGTATCAACACTGTGCGTGGTAGGAGCGGCTGTAACTGTTGTTACGCTGATTGTTTAATGGTTGTGGCAGAGGCACTCGCTGGTATTGCGCTTGTTAAAGGTGCAGTAGAGGGAATCAAAAGCGCAATCAATACAGCAAACGATATTTCAGATATTGCTCACCATATTGATGATCTTTTCAGAGGTGAACAAGAAATACAAAAGAAACGAAGTAAAGCACAAAAAGACCCCTTCTCAATACATTCGGTAGCCGAAGAAACAATAAACTACAAATTAGCGCAAGAACACATGCAAGAGATGAAAGCTCTAATAAACATGAGGTTTGGAGCTGGTGTCTGGGAATCTATCATAGCTGAGAGAGCTAGAAGAATCGCAGAAGCAAAAGAAGCTGAACGATTACAACGTATTGAAAAGAAAAAAGCGCACGATAAATTCATACATGATCTGGAGATTGGTGGCGCAGTAATATTTGTTTTATGCGCTTTAATCGCGGCTCTAGTTTTCTCTATCATACTTCTCTAAAAACATCTAAGTTATTGTTTTATAACAAAACA
>MDTC01202544.1_pt1 | contig 12423 bp, 10 predicted proteins | sample 811181 | NCBI WGS metagenome assembly MDTC01 (sample SAMN05326644, study PRJNA326480) | marine metagenome | isolation source: seawater | place: Pacific Ocean: North | collected 2011
GCAATCAGAATTTACTGCTTTCATTCTATGAATTTCATTTGGAAGTATGGTTAGGTAATCATTTTTTTTATAAGTTTTCCATTCATTGTCATAAAACACTTCTAATTCTCCTTCTAGCACCATCAATGTTTCTGTTTTGTGTTTATGATGTTGAAGACTGCATTGATTTCCTTTTTTCATAAATAAAAATTTAACTGCATAACTCTCATTTAGTTCTATAAGTTCTTCATATCCCCAAGGTTTATCTATTCTTTTTCTCATAAAATAATTTTCTATGTGTAGTAATTAATTATTCATTATTTTATCATACTTATTATGTCTTATACTGTTTGTATTCCAACAGCTGGTACGGGTTCAAGACTAGGAACTGCTACCAAATATGTAAACAAATCTTTAGTGGAAATTAATAACACTCCAATAATTTCCCATATTATTCAAAATTTTGATAAAGAAGCGAGATTCATAATTCCTGTTGGGCATAAGGGAAAAGAAGTAAAAGATTATCTTAAGTTTGCACATTCAGATTTAAACATTACGACTGTTGACATTGATCCTTATGAAGGTCCTGGATCAAGTTTGGGTAAAACTCTCAGCTTAACTAAAGAGTATCTTCAAGAACCCTTTATATTTTGTTCATGCGATACTATTACAAATTTATTTTCCTTTGATTTAAATTCTAATTGGTTAGGTTGGGATTATGTAAAAGACAACAGTAGCTACAGAACTCTTACTGTCGATGAGAAAAATGAAGTTAAAGAAATACATGAAAAATTAGCTTCTGAAAGCCAAAAAGCATATATAGGTCTTGCAGGTATAAAAGATTTTAAATTATTTTGGGAAAACTTTGATAACGTAACTATCAAAAAAAGAGCTATAGGGGAGGTTGCTGGCTTTGATTTCACAAATATGAATTTTAAAGGAATCCAATTTTCATGGTTTGATACAGGAAATCCGTATCAATTGTCAAAGGCAAGAAAAGAATTTAAAACTAATGAAGTGAGTGTTCTTCCCAAAGAAAATGAAAAAATCTGGTTTACCAATAAAAAAGTTATAAAATTTTCATCAGATACAGATTTTATAACAAAAAGAGTGGCAAGGGAAAAAATACTCAAAGGATTTGTGCCAGAAGTAACAAATTTTTCTGAAAACATGTATGTTTATGAATATGTTGAAGGAGATGTACTCTCAAAAAAGATAACAAAAAATATTTTTGAAGAATTACAAAGTGTTCTCGATAATTTTTGGAAAACTAAAAAATTAGACGATAAAGAACTTATAAAATTTAATAGTGTTTGTTCAGAGTTTTATAAAGATAAAACATACGAAAGAGTAAATAATTATCTAGATAGATATCCTGAGGATATAAATGAATATAATCTGAACAATACAATTTGTTTACCAATTTATGAACTTCTAGATTCTATTGAATGGAAATACCTTATAAATGGAATTCCTTCAAGATTCCATGGTGATCTCCATTTTGAAAATATAATTTACAACGACCAAAACAATAAATTTACATTTCTTGATTGGAGACAAGATTTTGGAGGGATAATTGAATATGGTGACATTTACTATGACCTAGCTAAGTTACTTCATGGTATTGTTGTGCCCCATCCCTCAATAGTTAAAGGTAAGTATTCAATTACAGAAAGTGAAAATAAAAAAAATATTAATATTTTTAGAGAAAAGAAAATACAAAATATAGAAAATGTATTTAAAAAATGGATTTTTGATAAAGAATTTGACCTTTACAAAGTTGAACTCTTATGCAGTCTAATATTTTTAAATATTGCTCCATTACATCATCACCCTTATTCTAAATTTTTGTTCTCTCTCGGGCATTGGGGGCTACAAAATATTCACATAAACAACAAAGTCCAGTGGTCTGATATTGAATCATTCAATATGAAGTAGCTATTATCTAATCTTGATATACAACTATATCAACTTTGCATTTATTTTTAATATTTGAAATCTCATTTTCGATTGTAGAGATAATTAGTCTAATGTCCACGCCAGATTTTCCAATCAATAAATCAACTTCATCACATGATTTTGCCTTTAAAATTTTTTCCTGAAGTGTATATCTATTAATCCATTCTTCTGTATAGGAAACATCGTATGGAAAAAGTTTTGAAGAGTAAGCATTTATACCTCCAGAATTTAACAACCAAGACGTTTTTTCATGTGGGATTATGACTGCACCTGAGTCTTTTTTTGTATACTCGTATAAATTATCTTGAATAAAGTTGATATCAGGGTCATCCATGTTGTAAAAATTTGAGAGAAATGGAGTAAATAATATTATAAACAAGCTTAAAAAAGAAAAAGATTTCAAAATTTTTATATTTATTTTTGAAATTAAAAATACGAAGAGAGACAAAGATGACAAAAATACTGCAATGCCAGAAACTCTATATGGATGTAAAATTGCAGCTGAGCCAAGATTATCATAAGATTGAAAAACCCAAGAAACACTTGTTACTAAAAAATTGAGAAAAATAATATTAGAAATCAAAATAAAGTTTAATTTCTTAGAGATTATGAAACCCAATAAACATAAAAAAACAAACTCTAAGGGGAAAACTGAATAACTACCAAAAGAGCCTGCTGTTGGATTTAAATAATTTAAATTATGAGAAATTTCTTCAAATTTAAAATTTTCAAAGTTGTATTGAAAATAAAAAAGGCTATTTTCGAGATTTGGTCCCGAGAAGCTTCCAATTGTTATTAAAGGTTTTAATATCCATTCTGGACTTCCTCTTTCATAAAGAATTTGTAAAGAAGCATAAATTTCTCCACTTGAGTCAAACAAATTAAATAGAGATGCAGTTATAGTTGTTGCAATAGGCATGAAAATTATCAACAACAAATAAACTACCTTATCTTTTTTTGTTTTTACTATAAAGTTTGTTATTAACAAGGCTAAAACTATTAATGAAAGATTTATGAAACTAAAATAATGAAAAAGAGAAATAACTATTCCAAAAATAATTCCTTGGACATATTTCTTTTTACTAAATAAATAAATTGTAAAAACTATCAATATGTCGAAAGAAGCTGGTATCAGTGCTCTTCGTGAATTAAATTCTGAATATCCTGAAACACCATCAAGAAATAAATTAGAAATCCCTAATAGATGTGACATTAATTTTAAAAGTAGATTTTGTGAATCAATCCAAATACCAGGTAAATTATCAATAATCTGGAGAATTGTAAAAAAGAACACAATTAAAAATCCTTTTTCATTTAAATCATTACCAAAATATAGACTTACAACTTTAAAAATAGAAAAAATAAAAAATACATTTACAACATATAGAATATAATTTATTGAATTAAGACCAAATAAACCAATGAGTATTTCATTCAATTGGGAAAATGCAGGATAGGGATCGTTTACCTTTGTAATCCAAAAATTTTCTATATTTCCATAACTAAATTTTGATAAAATTTTTGGATAATAAACATTTTGAGAGGTTGTAAATAAAGGATCAATTCTAAGGATGAGTGTATTTAGGTTAACGGCATTAAAAATCCATAATGAGGTTATAAAATTATCAAATAGATAACGATATGAAAAATAAAATAGAATTATATAAATTAAATAAAAAAAATTATTATGAAATATCAAATACCGACAAAGAATTGCACCCAAAATAATTAATACAATTAAAAAATTTTTAATTAAAAAAAATTTTTTTAATTTATTTATTTTCATTAATTAAATTAATTAAATATTTACAGGCTTCGTATACAGCGCCCTCACCACCTGATTTGGTTGTTACAAAATCGGAAGCTTCTTTTGTTTCATCTAGCGCATTATTTGGAGAAATACCAATTCTAGATTTAATTAAGCTTTCAATATCATAATATCCATCGCCCATATAAGATATTTCATTAAAGTTATAATTTTTATTTATCCATTCGGTTCTGTCTTGCTCAGAAACCAACACTACTTCAAATCCAATGTCATGAATTCTTTTTTTAGTTATATCGAATCCCCTATGATCTGCTGTTATAAATATTATTTCAATATATTCTGACAACATTTTTAATCCATCAGAATCATGTGGACCAAATTTTTTCATTAATTTACCTTCAGATGAATAGTAAAATTTTCCATCAGTAAGAACACCATCTACATCAACAATAAAAGTTTTTAAATTTAAATCCATATACATATAAGTTTATATATTTTTAAGAGATTTAAAACTTAGATATATTTTTTATATTTTTTAAACCAAATTTCAAAAGAAATCAATCTCCATATTCTTCTGGCTGATGATTTATTTTTGCCAAGCATATCAATAAGCTCTTTTATTTGAATGCTAAACCGTGCATAAGTGAAGGAATTTTCAGAAATAAGATAAGTGTTAATTATACTTTTTTCCTTAGGTTTATCAATATCATTCAATAGCCAATCAGTTACAGGGACGCCGAATCCTTGTTTTTTTCTATTTATAAAACTATCTTCAAAGTCATTTTGCAGATAGTTTTTAAGGGGTAGTTTTGAATTATTAGTTTTATAGTAATAATTAGATTCAACACCGAGTACATACTCTATTAAATTGTGATCTACAAAAGGAGACCTTAATTCTAATGAATTTTTCATTGATGCTCTATCAACCTTCACCATCATAACTTCAGGAAGATAAAATTTATAATCTGCAATCTGCATAGATTTAATTAAATCAAAATCATTATTCATATACTTATCAGAAAATGTAACTTCTGGTTTTTTAAGGCCTAAATATGTTAAAAAATTTGAATCTTCAAAAAAAGCTGCATACCTTTCCCTCGGGTCTTTCAAGCCCATAGAGACCATTTGGCCAGTACCTTTTTGTGGTGAAAGTATATTTAACAAAACCTTTGATGTAAAATTTGAAAACGGTCTAAGTAATGTTGGAATTTTATTGTAGTAATCAGCCCAGCTGTATCTTAAGTAACCAGATAATAATTCATCTCCACCATCACCAGATAGTGCTACTTTTAAATATGTGGATATTTCTTTTGTAAGTAGAAATGTAGGAACAGAAGTGGAATCAGCAAAAGGCTCGTCATAAGCGTCAAAGCTATCCTCTATCAATTTAAAATTAATTTCTGAAGATAAGATTGTTTCTGAGTGGTCTGTCTTAAATTTATTAGATACTTTTTTTGCCCAAATAGACTCATCAAACTCAGAATTATCAAAACCGATGCAAAAAGTTTTAATCTTTTCACCAAGATCATAAGAAGATTTAACAATAGCTGTTGAATCCAAACCTCCAGAAAGCAAAAAACCAGAACTCACGTCCACATCTAGTCTTTGTTTTGTTGCTATTTTTAATATTTCATTAAATTCTTCTTGATTAAATTTTTTATTATCTACAAAGTTTTCTGGTTGCCAATAAATTAAAGATTTCATATCTTTTAAGTTTGAAAGGCTGTAAATTCTTAATTCTGAAGGCATCAGCTTTTTAATTTCTTGAAAAATTGTATTTGGTGAAGACACTGATCCTGTATGTAGATACTCAATAAAGCTAGCTTCTGAAATTGACACCTTTTGTTCTAATGATTCACATAAAGATTCTAAAGTTGATGAAAAGTATAATACGTCATTAATAATTGCATAATATAGTGGCTTTTGGCCAATCCTATCTCGTCCTAGTGTTATCGTATTATCAATTAAATTAACAAATGCAAAAGAAAATTGACCATTACATTTTTCTACAAAATTTGGTCCTTCTTTTATCAAGCCATTTAAGAGAACTTCGGAATCTGAATGATGTGTACGAAAATTCATTGACTTTTCTAATTCTCTTCTTAAAACTCTGTGGTTAAAAATCTCACCATTAAAAATTAAAATATTTTTATTATCTTCTGAAATCAACGGTTGGTGAGCTTGTTCAGATAAGTCAACAATACTTAGTCTTCTGTGACCTAATAAAATATTTCCAAACTTCTCTTTCTTAAAAAACTCATCAGTAAACTCATTTGAATTGATGTAGTGGTTTATATTTTTTTCTTTCAAATCAATATGTGCATATCCAGACCCATCAGGACCTCGATGCTTAAGGGAATTACATGAATTTCTAATATGATTAATATTTCGTTGATTTTCTAAATCGACTAAACCTATAAATCCACACATTTTAAATAATCTACTTAAGCTTACTTAGTATTGTTTTAGTTGCTTCTTGGATTGAATAATTGTTTTCAACTTCATAGTAGTTAATTCCATATTCACTTATAAAGTCTGGATTTAGTTTATTATTTATAGCTATTTTATAATCAATCACAATGCGATTTATGTCTTTCTCAATATCTAAATAAACCCAACTCTCCGAGTTCTGCTTTGTACTAAGTCTTGATAAGTTATTTTCTGAATTTACAATCAAATTTATTATTAAGTAATCTGCTTTTTTAATAAAATCGAAAGAATTAATATAAGTTTGATTTAGAAGGGCTTCTGACGAAATAGATATATAAACTGGTCCTTCATCGAGCAATAAATGTTTGTTTAAATTTTTTGACAAATTTATATAAGTAATTTTCTTAATAAAATTTAAAAAATAATATTTATTAATTTTATATTTTTTTAAATTCCAAAATTTAAAATACAGAAAATATTTTATGAAAGCTTTTGCAAAGTTTATAACTAAAGAAAATAAACTAAAATTTTGTTTTATTTCACTTACTAAAGCAAACGTATCTTTTTCTTTTTTTAATTCATTTATTATTGATGTTTTACCTGCACCGGGAGGTCCAATTATTTCAACTATCATTATTTACTCCAAAAATATAGTTGATAATCTTATATTCATTGTATAGGAAATTTTTAGAAATATTATTAAGGATTAAGCAATCATTGTTATTTGCAAATTCTGTTAATTTTTTCTGTATTATTTTATTTTCTTTAAGTAAATTTTTATTCAATTCTATATTTCTGGAATCTAGTTCTTCACTAGTTAAAGTTAATAGAATAAATTTGTCTGGTTCTCGAAAAATATTATTCAATTTATTTTGAAATTTGTAAAATATAGAATTTTTATATTGTGGGTTGTAATCAATAATGTTGTTTAGGGGATACCTGTCTGTGACAACAATAAATCCCAGACTGAGTAAAGCTTTAATTTGTAAATGTTTTAATAATTTAATGAAGGTGACAGTAAGAGAAAAGATTGTATCGACAATAACTTTTTTGTTGTTTTTATTTTCTTTACTTTCAAAATTATTAATTTTTTCAACTTCAGTTTTTGTAATGGTTAATTTTTGAATTTTATATAATTTATTTCTAAATTTTGCAATACTCTTAGGAATGCCTAAATAGATTACTTTTACTCTTAGTTGAGAACTTAATTGTTTGTATATATTATTTGAAGTTGTAGATTTTCCAGTGCCATCAACTCCTATGAAGGAAACTAGCAATCCTTTCTTTATGTACTTTCCATTAATTAAAAGCTTAGAAGACACTAACTTAATATAAAAAGTTAAAGCGGGTGAATATTTTTTAAAATTTTTATATTTGCTTCGTATTTTTTTTCGATGAACCATAGTTTTGATGATTGATCTTGAATTTAGATAGTCAAAATATTCTGGATAGATATCAAATAAAAAATCGTCATTAATAACATCTCTTTTTGATTCAATTAAGGATTTTGTTTCATCATGGTATATGAACAACCTGTCTTTATTAAGCCTAATTAGTGACATTATATAATCAACCGTTTTAATCTTATAAGCAGATCTAATGATTGATAGTTCTGATTCTTTTTCAAAAGTCAACGTTCTAAATGAATTTTGATTTATTATTGAATCTTTAATAAATTCTTTTGGTATAAATAAGGACTTTAAAAATCTATCACCAGTTCTAATTGTTTCGTGTAAATGAAAATGAATAAGGGTGTTTTTTTGGCCATTATTAAATATTTTAAAAAAATCATTAACTTCTGGAAATTTTCTCCAATATTCAGAATTAAATTTTCTCCATCCAAGTTTAAATAAATGTTTTTCTAATTCATGGAAAGCTCCATCCGCTAAATATAAATCAATATCCGTTTTTCCGTCAACCCCATCATTTATTCTGTCAAAGCTTTTCCAAATAATTAAATCAAAATTTTTTTTTCTTAATTGATTAAGTTCTAAAACTATCTGATTTTCAATATTCATAGAATTTTTCTAAATAATAACTCTTGTCCGCTATCAACAAACTCTTCGTGTAATAATTCAAAATTTTCTAATATAAAATAACTTTTTATTTTATTTTTTAGAGGAATGGGGTGTCCAATTTTGTAATCTAAATTCCTATATACAAGATTTTGAAACTTTGAAAACCTACCATAATTTTTGTTATCTTCATCCCAAACATTTTCTTTAATATAAAGAAGTCCTCCAGTATTCAACATGGTAGAAATGTCTTTTGCAAATTTTTTATCAGAAAAAGAATATCTCCAAGACAATCTATTAAATATCAAATCATATTTTTTTTTAATTGTAGAAATATTAGACAAGTGAATGTTATAGAAATTCACATTATTAGTAGATTTATTTTCAATTGATATAATTTTTTCTTCTGCAATTTTCTTAAAATTCTTTGATACATCTACCCAATCTACATTGGCTCCTAGTTCAATAAATTTAAGAGTGTAATTTCCTACTCCAGCTCCAAGGTCTAGGACTTTTTTATTTGTAAAATCAAAATGGTTTTCAATTAAATCTAAAGTTTTTATATCTAATTTCGAAAATCTATCTTTATTTGAATAATTTTCTAAAGTTTGACCTCTAGCCGGGTCCCATGCGAATAGTTTATTTCGGAATATTTTATAATATATTTGATTAATCATTATATTTCTTAAGTTTATATGTGTTATATGAATAAACCATTTATTCTTAATATCATGTCATTTAAAAATAACTACCTAAATGATTCATTTCTTTATGTTTCACCTCAGATTATTGGCAAAATTTTATCTATATTTATTTTGCCTGTAATACTTGTCCTAGTTGATAAAGCAACCTACGGAAATATAGCTTTTCTTTTAGGGTTTCAACAAGTTATATCAACAGTAAGTTCAAGGGGATCTAGGCAGACAATATTAAAATTTTATGGAGTTGCAGATAGACAAACTCGCAAAATAATAGTTAGATATTTTAATTTTGTTAACTTAAAAAGAACTTTATTTATACTCGGTATTTATTTATTGATTAATAATTTTTTTGATTACGAGTATTCTGGTGTATTAATTTTAAATTTTTTTCTAGGGATATTTTTTATTTCTTACGATTCAATGGTCGATTCAATCTTAGTAAGTACTCATAATGCTAGACAAAATTCACTAGTTAATATAATTTTAGGCGTTTTGACCCCTTTGTTTTTATTATTACTTTTAAATTTTATTCCAACTGTAGAAATTTACTTTATTTCCTTAAATCTTGCATATTTTTTAAAAATATTACTGACTAGATTTTATACAAGCCAAATTCAAGACTCAGGTACAGAAACATTTGACATTCTAGAAATTAAAAAATTTTCTCAAAATATGCTTTCAATAAATTTATCTCAAAAGCTTATCAAGTGGTCTGACAGAATTATTTTAGGAATTTTTATTGGACAAAATTCACTGGCTGAATATCACGCTATTTTACAATTGGTGTTGGCTCTAGAATTTATTACAAATGGATTAACAACAGCCTTAAAACCTCTTGTTTTTAATAACAAAAAAAGTAATAAATCAAATCAGGATTTGCTTAATGATATTTTAAAATTAATAACATTAATTACGATTATGGGTATTGCTTTAAGAGACAACCTCGGAACAGCCATACTTCCAAAAGAGTATTGGGATTTTCTAGATTTAGTTCCATTTATAGCAATTTCAATTTTTATTACTTCACTATTCAAACTGTTTACAATTTTTGCAGATAGAGATTCCGTGGAGATTAATCATATTAGCAACTCACTTATAACTACTATTTTGAATATTCTTTTTTGCTTAATAGGTCTTCAGCTTTTTGGCATTATTGGAATAATTTTTGGTGGTATAATTTCGGGAATTATCAGATTCATTTATTTGCTGAAAGATAGAAACTTTAAAAATATACCTAAGATTAACTTTACTCCGATAGTAAAACTGATAATTTCTCTATTGATTTTAGAAATTGTTTCTGAATTTTTATCATATTCTGGAGCTGTTACTTTAAGATGGTTTTTTGGAAGTTTTTTATCTATTTATATTGGATCGGTAGTTCTTAAATTGAGAACATTTACTTCAGAATCATTTTGAAAAAAGTTTTTTTAGTAGTACCTGGAATGTCTGCTGGAGGAGCCGAAAAAAATATTATTTGGCTAGCTAATAAATTAGCTTCAAATGTTTTAGAAGTATTTTTGATAGTTTTAACAAATACTGAAAATAAGCAGGACCAAACTATCAGAGAGGCGATTAATTTAATAGTCTTTAATAATGAAAAAAGTTTTCATAGCCTACCGGAACTAACAAAATTAATTAAAAAAGAAAAACCTGAAATTTTAATTTCTACAGTTATAAATGGAAATTTTGTAACGACTATTGCAAGAATAATTTCTAGATCTAAAGCAAAACATTTTTTAAGAATGAGTGCAAATATTAGCTTTTTGTTTAAAAGTTCTTTTAAAAATAGATTATATACAATTATTTCTATGCTTTTATCTGATAAAATCGTTGTTCTTTCGGATAACAATCTAGAGCATATTAAAAAATCTAGATTGAATAAAGTTACTTTTAACAAAATAATAAAAAAATGTGTAAAAATAGAAATTCCATTTAAAAGTAACCAAAATAAAAAACGACTAGATGTTTCTAATATAGAGATACTGACAGTGTCTAGGCTTGTCAAAGAAAAAAATATAAATTTCTTAATTGACCAAATAACTTTATTAAATAAGACTTTAAATATTAGTTTTTCTATTTTTGGATCTGGAAAAAATGAGGATTATTTAAAAAATAAGTATTCGAATTTAACAAATGTTAAATTTATGGGACACAAGGCTTCTTCTAAAATTAAATATTCAGAATTTAATATATTTGTCTTTGCATCAATTAGTGAAGGGTCTCCAAACTCAGTAATAGAAGCTCTCTCCAATAATGTAACATGTTTAATACCAAATGAAATTAGGTACACTTTACCTACAAGTTTGCAAGATTCACCTTATTACTTTAATTATGGGAATAGTGCTAGTTTTATTAATGCCTTCGATCAATCAATCAAAGAATATGAGTCGGACAATTTTTCTAATATTAATAATGAACTGCTTGTAATAAATTGTTGGGATAAGCTTATAAATGATGAAGATAATTAAACTTTTTTTTTATAAAACATCTTGGAATATATCTTATGACAAAAAAAGCTTTGAAAAAGTATTTTTAGATGGATATGTAGAATTAAAAAATAATCTAGTAATTAAGAATGCGGCAGATCCTTTTCCATTTATTTACCAGGATAAGAAATATTTTATGTATGAAAAAATTAATAATTTTATTAATAAAGGCAGGATAGAATTATATTCTTTTGAAAATAAAAAAAATGAGAAGTTCTTGAAAAAATCTTTCAATCTTTCATTTCCAATAATTTTTAAATCTGAAAATAAATATATTTTCACATGTGAAATGTCTGAAAAAAATATTTTTAAAATTTTTAAAATAGAAAATAAAATAAATAATATTAAAGAATTTGGAGTTGTTAAAAGTAAACTAATAGATCCTGTTATTAAAGAGATAAGGGGAAACTATTACATAATTTCATGTATTCGTATTAAGGAACAAGATTACGAGCCTGTAATTTTTTGTTCAAAAGATTTAAAAAATTGGAATAGAGTTGATAGAAATAATATTGAAATCGCTAAAGGGTCTGAAAGAAATGCTGGATACATAATCCAGTATAATGATAGTTTTTATCGGTTTTCACAAATTAATAAACCAAATTATGGATCAGGAATAATGGTTTCTAAAATAACAAACATTTCAAATAATTCCTACTCAGAAGAATTAATAAAAGAAATTAAACTTAATTCTGATTTAAACAATATAAATGGATTCCATACAATAAACTTTATTGGCGATCAGTGTTTTTTTGATTACAGAATCGAAAACTTTAACTTCTTTGCAATTTTTTATAAAATTTTTGGGATACTTAGAAAGAAAATTAACAATTTATAAAGATTTGATAAGTGTTTCCCAGTTTTGGAAAACTACATCATTGCTAAATTCTTGATCAATATACTCTTTTGATTTAATAATCATGTTTTTTTTAACATCTAATGGCAGATGATGAAAATCAAGTATGGCTCTCTCGATATCTATTTCACTAAATCCATCGATAAACAGTCCTCTTGAATTATCTAATAATCTTGTAACTTCGCCTACACGAGTGCTAATCACGGGCAAATAATTATTCATAGCTTCA
>MDTC01129832.1_pt1 | contig 12418 bp, 24 predicted proteins | sample 811181 | NCBI WGS metagenome assembly MDTC01 (sample SAMN05326644, study PRJNA326480) | marine metagenome | isolation source: seawater | place: Pacific Ocean: North | collected 2011
CGTTTATTTCATCGCTTGTCACATCCGTTCTTGCGGTGTATGGTATCAGTAGAAAGGACGATGGTAAGACTTCTAAGAAGCTGCCTGGTTCCAATACGGATATCAAACCTCCGACTAAGTGAACATAGTTTTTAAGTCAAACTGCAACTTAAAAAAGAGACCTACATATACAGCTAATTTAGCGAATACAGAAAAAGCGAGGGTAATTCAAAATAGGCGCATGCCTAATTGCACCCTCTTGGAGTCAAAAGGGGAGTACGATCTCTTCAGAACTCCCATTGGTGATTGGTGGATAGATAGAACTAATTGGTGTGAAGAATATATAAAAGAAAATTTAATGTGTTCTGAGGCTGATGGCTTTCGCTACCTGGAGGACTACCCCTATTTTCACATGGAATGCGAGGGCGTAAGAGATAGACGAATCTGTCAAATACAATCAGTTGCGACAGCTGTCGTTTACCACGGACTAAGGGGCATTAAAACGTTCAAGGAGTATCAAAAAGCAGTCCTTGCCCACGGACACGGTGCTTACCGCAGTTTTCATCGTTCAGCTATGGCTGACCTAGGGATCTTGGCTTCTTTTACCCACACCCTAGGACCTGACGAGATCAAAGATCAGATTAATGACGGCAAGCCGGTGATTGCAGGACTTTTCTCACGTGGATATTATCTAAACCCTCGGGATAATCTGTTTTTTATCGCAATTTATGGTTATAGCGACACAGAATGGCTTGTCAACGACCCGATTGGAAGACTGCGATATGACTGTGGAGGATGGGAGGACTGCTCTTATGGCGCCGGACGCGGAGTCAGGTACGACATGGAAAAGATAGAGAGGAGGTTGTTCAAGGGTGGTGACGCAAGCGCCATGGGTTGGGTGAACTTCAAAGAAGTATGAGCTATAGTGAAGCCAAATTGACGGTCTAATGGAAGAAATCATCTCTTCTACTCGAGAACAGCTTCAAGCACAATTCAATGAAACTGCTGACAGGATCCGCAGTTCTGAAGAAGATTTGATGCGTCAGAAGGAGATTTACTTGAAAGTTTCTGGTGCCTTGGAAATTCTTGAAGTAGTCGCCCAACGTTGTTCTGAAATTAACAACAAACCCTCAGAAATTGCACTTGGCATCGAAGATTAATATGTTGGGAGATATTAATAAACAACGTTATAAAGCCCTTGAACTGCTTGCTGAAGAGATCAGGACTCCGTCAAGGGACCTTCGCTTGCACGCGATTGTGCGAGATGTCCCTGATGAAGATTTGAATTGGGTGCTCAACAAAGTCCACTATTTTCTCCTCAAGCTTTTGGAGGAGGCTGATTACGATCCCGCAGAGGATGATAGTGTTGTTGAATCAATCGGGCTAACAGATTAGATTTTTTTCCAAAAACAAGGGTCCAGAACATAGTTTTCATAATCCCCGTTACCCGGGGGTTCGGACCCTGTGACCATCAGGTCGTACGAAATGGAGAATCTCGGGGTGTCTCCATAATATTCGTCAACTGAATGCAACAACGAAGCTGGAAAGAGCACTAGACGGTGCTTTACAGGCATTAAGGGAGCATCTTCGTAAAACAAATCAGTGTCGTCGTGCACTAATGGAAGTTGAGTCATGCAGTTTTCAGACTCAAAAACAAGTGCCCCAGAGTCGGTATCTGGCTGATTAAGGTAAAAAACACAGCTAAGCACTGCACTTTTATGTATGTGCCCTTGGATGTAACCTTCATCTTCGCAAACTACTGGCCATGACTTCTGTGCATATATGTTGACCTTGTTAGTATCAACTCCACATGCCTGGATGTACTCCTTTGCAGCTGCGCCGATTTGTTCGTTGAGCCACGCGAATTCTGGCTGCATGTGAACTAGATAGTCATCACAGACGTCTCCTGTAATGTTTGTCGCTGTTTCACTGTATTCGCCTTTGTTCTTCTCGTAAAACTGCTGCACGTACCATTCCATATCATCTACGACCTCTTTCTCAGGCTTCAGATCTTTGATCAGGACAGGGATAGGAAACGCTGTGATAATCGGCATAATGCTTACTGAATCTTTGATACCCGAGGCGGGATTCGAACCCGCGACTGCTCGATTTTAAGTCGAGAACCTCATTCCGCTGGGTCACTCGGGCATAAGGCCATCATAGTGATCATGGTTTGTTCTGCAATAACAAATACTTAATTACTTGAAAATTGAAGTAAAAGGACAGGTGTGTGCAGCATACAGTTTTGACAAGGCTGGAATACCAAAAGTGTTTCATTGCGAGCAAGATCTATTAGTCAACCTCATTGTTCTAAGTCCTAAACATGCTCGTCGAAAATTTAGACATCACATTTTTGAAGCCTGGGAATATAAATGCTGTTACTGCGATAAACAATTAACACCTGATACTGCAACGATCGACCACATTCTTCCGAAGCACAAGGGTGGTCATAACGTCCGATCCAACATGAGTTGCTGCTGCAGCAGTTGTAATCGCTCAAAAGGATCTACTTTGTTGAAGGATTGGTTCACAGAAACCAATGCCAACTACACAAAAGAAAGGTTTGATAAAATCATAGAGTGGACAGAGCAGAAGCCCTACTCCATAAAACTGCCGAGTAGTGACTCCGCCTCGCCTTATATCGACGATGACCTCCAAATCAGCTGGATCGCAGTCTAAAGAGAAGGATTTTCTGGGCTCTTATATCGAGCCTCTTCTTGAGGAACGTGTTCCCGAAAACACTGATGAGAACTTCGTGAGCCCCTCTGGCCAGGTGCGTAATGATCTGACCGCTAAGTTTGAGCGTGGCGTTCTGAGGATCTGAGATGGCAGATAGAGCCAAAGCCAAGCGTCTTGCCAAAGAGCAGATGAAGTGCAATAAGCCTCGACGCACTCCTGATCACGACACCAAATCACATGTCGTCAAGGCCTGTAAGGACGGTGAAGAGAAGATTATTCGCTTCGGTCAGCAAGGCGTCAAGGGTGCAGGTAAGAACCCTAAGACAGCTAAGGAAAAGGCTAGGAGGGCATCGTATTATGCTAGACATAATGCTCAGGACGCCAAGCCCGACAAGATGTCTGCTCGCTACTGGAGCCACAAAGTCAAATGGTGATTTAAATGTTTGAGAAGAAAAGTTTTATTGATGACGCAATCAAGACTGAAGGTGCTTTCCGGAAGAAGGCAGAGGATATGGGCATGACCACCGAGGAATATACTCGTACGGTTACTTCTAATCCGAAGGCTTTTGATGAGCGTACTGTTCGTCAGGCTAATTTGGCAAAAACCCTGAGCAAGCTTCGTAAGCGCACCAGAGATAAGGATGTGACAGAAGGACCTGAATTAGGTTGAGGTCAGTTCGCTATGGAAGATAAAGTCAAGAAAGTCATGTCTGAATTCAAGGCTGGCGAGTTGAAATCTAGCAGTGGTAAAAAGGTCACCAGTCGCAAGCAAGCGTTGGCAATTGCACTTGCTATGAAACAGAAAGGACGTTCAAATTAACGTCCAGGATCTCCACCATTTGGTGATGATGTATTTGTCTCCACTGATTGGAGGCAAAGCTTCGTGCATTGTTTTGATGTTTGGTCTGCCGTCGGGGTGAAGATTGTTCCAGGCAAGCAGAAGACCGGCTTTGGGCTTGATTTTTAAGTTCAGGTGTTTGAAATAAGTCGCGCCTCCCTCTTCCACGTCATTCAGGTAAAGCATTGTGGTCCAAGACCTCTGCCCCATCCACTCGCAATAAACATCATACTCTTTCGTGTCTGGGTCAAAATAATCCCAGTGCTCTTTGAAATACTGTCCTGGTTCGTATTTCTGTGCTTGCATGCATTCTCCAAGGAACTGATCAAGACCCATGAAGAAGGCAAGCTTTTGATCCAAGCTTAAGTACAGAGCGTCATCAAAGTAGTGCAGGTCTGCAGTTTTGCTGGTCCTGTAATCACTCACCTTGCAGGTGTCTTTGTCATCAGAAATCGTCGAAGGTCGGAGGTTTCTATCAATCCTTTCCCTAAATTGCTTGCAAATTTCAAGGTCAATAAAGTTTTCTTTTATATAAACTTGTGTGAAAGGATAGAAAATGCGCCGACCATTACGTGTGACAGCGCAACGTGAAAGTGCGTTGTAGTCTATTTTTGCTGGAGCATCTTTGAAAGCGTTGCTAATAATCAGTTCGTCGACCTCATAATCTGTCAATCCGTATTCTTCCATATACGTACGGACCGTCTGTGTTTTGCTAACGCCCCCTACAGCTGAATAGAGGAACTCTCGTTTCAGATCATCGGCTAACACCGTATAAACCTCTCTTACAATACGGATGTAAGCCAATTTACTGCAGTGGCGCTAGGAGCAGCAACATTTTTATGCTTGTTCGGCTGCTCTTATGTAGCAGGGCTGCTTTGCACCAGGAAGCACACAGAGGACAATGAATCAGCCTACGGGAGAGCAGTTTCTGAAAGGGTATATCGACAGGGTCGAGAGGTCTATGGATCCCGACGACGTCGATATGAAGACTGACGTCCCTCAATTCACTGTGGACGAGCGGGAAGTTGTCCTGAAGCAGCCCCCGTATGGCCTCTGATTGATTAATAGTTCAGCGCTGGTAGGATACTTAGAAGGTTGAGAATTACCATGGATGCATTAGGGCTTCCAGTGGACGTGGAATTCCAAATCCACGCAGCGTCCTTAGCGATTCAGAACATGGATCGAGATGAGTTAGAAGAAGCGTTCATCGAAATGCTTCACCAGAAAGCACTTGATAAGCAAATGTTCTTAGGTGTTCTCAAAGACCATGGTATCGATGCCGATATCACTTTTAATTTCTCCACTATCGGACAAATTTCTTAAACATCATGGCTGATCGCATTATCACCGGAACCCTGGATACGTTCTCGGTTGACTCCGGTAGTGACGTCACTTACAAGGGTGCTGGCGTAGGCAACGATACTGGCCTTAGCCAACGTGCTTTCGAGGTAAACCCCGGCTCCACGGGCGATATTACCTTTACTCTCGACCGCTCTGCAGGTGTTGTCAGCTTAGAGATCTTCCAAGACGACGATCATTCTGCTGGTTCTGCCCCCTCCGGATACCAGAAAGCATTTAATGTTGCTCAGGCCGGTAAAGGTAAAGGTGCTGTGGGCGTCACGGTCACTGATGCAACCAAGAACTACATTGTGCTGTTGAAGCTCGACGGTTATTCTGAGGTGAGCTACAACGGCAAGTGTGTCGTCCCGTGATCGAAAGGATCCTTACAAGGAGCATCCGCTCCTGACGGAGCTTGGTATTCACATCATCAAGAGATACACGACGCCTCGTACCTACATCGGTATGGGGCGTTTTGCTTCCTACAAAGATTACGGCGAATCCACCTGGCGCATTGGCTACGGTACAAAATTAATTGGAGAGAGACCCGTCGCTCATAACGAAAAGTTGAGCGAGAAAGAAGTCAATTCTCTTTTCATCGAGGACCTCAAGAGATTCTCTGATGAAGTCTCGAATTATGTTTTTGTTCCACTTAACAAGAACAGGAAAGCGGCTCTACTGAGTTTCGCCCATAGCGTGGGGTTAGTTGGCTTCAAGAACTCTCGTCTTTTGGAGCTGATCAACACGCATGCCTCCAAAGAAAAAATAATTCGTGAGTGGAGCCCTTACATCAACACGTATTGGCTTTCAGGCGGTGACAGAATGCGCGATCGGAGACGTGTGGAGTTAAACACGTTCGTCTCCGGAGACAAGCAGATCCCTACTTTTACTCGTCACAAGTGCGCTACAGCAGTCTGTCTACTGAATTTGGCGGAGACTTACAACGGGTCCCCGACTCAGATCAAGGCTGTTGAATATTTAGAGCGCAAGATCAAAGAGTGGGATCCGACTGGTCGTTCGATTCGTCGTTTTTATCAGATGTGGCGTCAGCATCCAACTGGTCTAGGGTCTCCAGAGCGTCCGGAGAAAAATGCTTTAGAAGATCTATAGCGTCGATGATGGCCAGCTGAGGTGTGTAAGCTTTGATGAACTCTTCATACTCCATTGTCAGCTCTTTTCTTCAGTGAAAGTTTCAGCAGTACGAGATAGCCAATCAAATCAGTAATTACATCCTCGTCATCACCGATAAGGCCTGCTCCTTGCTGGATACGATTAAGTTTATCGTCAATACGTACCAGAATTTGCTCTACATCATCTGCCTTGCTGAAGACTCGAATCGGCTCGAGTGCTGAGTTTCCGTACTTTCTATTCTTGTAAAGCAAGAGCTCCTTAATATCATCACAGATCAAGCTAATTTGAGCTTGGGTTTCAGTGAGGGTCATTAGAATGAATAAATGAACGACCAATTAAGCCAAGCATACGATATCGATAACCGCCGTGCAGGCAGTTATACTGTCAAACCCGGACAAGATATCTCCGCTACTGATAACGATACAGCTAAGTTCTTTTTAGATAAATTTGTAGACGCCCGCCGAGAGAAAGCAGAACCAAACATGGAACAGGAGCTCCGCACGGAGGATCGTTTCATTGTTGCAGGACCTGGCGAGGCAAAATACAGTCTTCGCAACGGATTCCGAGCTAACATATAACTCGTCCAAGCTCCGAGAACACCTCTTCAAAGCGTTCGGTCTGTTTGAAACCTAGAGATAACCTGGGAAGGTAAACGAAATAACCCCAGTGCATAGGGTTTTTATTAGTGAAATATTTTTTACCATGAATTAAGTTTGGCCTATCCGTCGGGAAGCACATCGGGAAGTCCCAAACCTCCGGACAGATCCTCAACATCTCTGGATATGTGGTGTAAAACAAAGCTTCAGGTATGTTCCTGAGCTTCCATTCCTTTACAAGACGTCTAAACCAGATCACAGAGGGAGCTTTTGAGACTTTTCCTCCACGTTTGCTCCAACGCCAGGTCCCTCTCTTAATGCTCCAAGTGCATCGTCCGTAGGTAGGCGGGAACAGGTAAGTCACTCCCGTCCAGGGTGTCTCGATGTTGAGCCCGTCTTCTTTTAGGGTATAGATTTTTTTCGCTTGGAGACCCTGAAGATTAGCGTCGTGATTTGAGCACGGGTCTAAGTCAATCTCTCCAAGCAGCGCGTCGATGTAAGGAAGATATTCAGCTGGTGTCAGCCAGTCCTCCTCAATATGTTCGATCTTGCCATAGATATTCCGCAGGCTTAACCAGTTGTTGGCTCCGCGTTTCAAAGCATCAAAAAGCTGGAGTTTTCTTCGTCATGCTTGTAGTGAACCAAGGCAAGCTCATTCTCATCTTGAATGAGGAACAAGGACTCTTTGGTCGGGTCGATCTGTTCCGAACGACGGATAGCTGATTGGAACACCTCTGCGACACTCTCCTGATCGCGATAATCATCCAAGGCGTTGATCAACGCGTCGACGCAGAGATAGAACATACTGTCTTTATCCTCTGCCTGAGGCTTGAAGACAAGTACACCAGGGCCTTCTAAGGCGTAGAACTTGGTGTAAAACTCGCACATGTCAGCGCAGATGCGCTCGATGCTGAGCTTCATGAGCGTCTCTTCGGTTTCGCCAGTTGTGTTCTGAAGAAGACGGGTCAGGAGTTTGTTTCTACGGCTTGTCATGGTTGTTCAGATTCAATCAATATTAGAGGCCTTTGCCTCTTCGGTTTTGGGCTGCTCCTTAAGCTTTATAAAATGAGTAAGCCCGGAGCGTTTTAGGGTTTCCAGTAATTTGGGAAGCGGTTTGTACAACACAACAGCTTTCTGCATGTTGCCAATCTTCTTGATCAGTTTACCGTTTTCATCCCGTAGTTTGGTCAATTCCCCTTGACGGATCAAGTACTCTGCCACGCAACGGTATCGACGCTTCTCTGCCAGGTTGATGTCCGGATACCGATCGCAGATGGTGCTGATTTTCATATCACTGAACGTGATCCTGATTTGATCAGCCAGGGATAGACCCAAGACCAGGTCAGATGTGCTCGTTTCGTAGCCACATACAAGCTCCAGATACCTTCTCAGGTCAGGAGTTTCGAAGCTTCCTGAGGGTGGAATGAACATCTCCACCTGTTCAGCCAGTGACGTTACGAGGGTGTCTTTGTAATTCTCTACCGTTACCTGACTTATATCTAAATCGACGAAACGGTAGCTCTGGTAGGAATTAGTTGAAGCTTCATCCGGTTCGAACTCCGTACGCGATAAAACATCAAGCCAGTCCTCTCCGGTGGTTTCTTCCATTAGAGAACTTAGTCTTGACAAATCTTAGCCGTTTTTCTGTATTCGTCCCATTGGCGTTGATGCTCAAGAATTAGCACCAACTCGTAATAAGAACGGATCGGAGCGAAATGCTCTTTGAATTTTATTGTTTTCATCCAGTCCCGTCCATGTGTTTCCACCAGCCTCTTTTTACACTTTTCGATGTCGCCTCCGTAATTTTCAGCTTCCCATAAGGCTTTGGCGAGGTTTCTCTGCTGATTTGTCAGTAGCGCAAGGACCTCCTTTGTGGACAGCTCTTGTATGAGTTCGCTAAACTCTTCTATGAAAGGATATTTTTCACCATGCGTCGGCCTATCACTTACGCTGAGCTGCTGCTGGCGACAGTCATCATCATTGTGGGAGTCACTGGTGCCCCGCATTTATACGAGTTTGTGACAGATAGAATTAGTATAGAAATAAAAGTGAAGTAAGACAATGGGCGGTGGTAGCAGCGAAACTACAACTGTTTATAGGCAAAAACCTGCTCAGCCGATTCTCTACAGGAAGTTCATTCCTAAAGAGAGCTATGAAGATGTACGTGATTACGTACGCCGGATCGATGCAGACACCGCAGCCTTGCAGAAGGATCGCTATACAGAGGTAGGCACCCCCGCAGAGATCCGTGCACGCGATGAGCGGCGACGCACTATGGAAGCCGCATCCTATTTAGCTTCTTTGCCTGGCAGCTTTAAGGATCCTGGTCTCCTGGAGGTTAAAGAAGATGCCTCTGGTAAACCCATCGCCAGCCCTGGTCTTGCAGCTCCCACCAACACGCAGCAGGCCGCCGTCGCTGTCGGTTCTAGTAATCTTGTGAAGCAGGCAGAAGCCCTCAAGAAAGCAGAGGCAGCTAAAGCCGCTAAGCCTGAGTCAACGGTTGACCCCAGCAAGTACGATCCTTCCTACGCAAAGAGGGATTGGAAGAAGTTCATGGACGTCTGACCTAGTCAGCTTTCCTGGAGCCACTCCTTATAGGTATCCATTAAAAACTCATAGACATGAAAGGGGATGACAGCCACGGCTTCATCCTCATTTTCTATGCAATAGTGCACGTTATCGAGGCACACTGCGTCCATGATCAGCTCAATGTCTGCTTCATGTTTTTGAATGACACAGAGATCCGCCATGATTTATTGCACTATTCCTAGACTTTAACAGCAATTTTTAAGATTGCCTATACAGAACCAAAGTCTAACGAATCGGCAGTACCATCAGCAACTGATGCAAAATCCAAGGATTCTTCAACGTTCTCATAAACGAAGCGCCAGTCCACAACCGAAACGTTGACACTAATTGAGTAAACGGTTTCCATAAACCGAATATCATTAGTAATCAGGAATAAATAATCACCAGGATCGAGTCTGGTGGACGGATAATCCTCAAGCTTGAGGTTTTCTTCGTTGTAATCAATCGAGCTCTCAGGACTGACATAGCCTTCGTCGTTGATCGGCAGCTCTTCACGCCGGCCGTCCGGCAGAATCTTGTAAAAAGCGACGAGGGTGTTCCTGTTGGTCTCTCTGGTGTAAGCGAACTGACTGAAGTTCTGAGTGAACTGGATAGAACGGTTTCGGTTTAGCTTAATTTTGTAGAACGTGGTGACACGCCTTGTGAGGCCACCATGTTTGTTGTTCAGCGTGACCGCTCTAAATACAGAAGAGAAATCGCCCAGATCAATAGGGTTATAAAGGCTATCTCCAGGCTCCGCAGGGCGTGGATCAGAACCGAAGTAGGAGGTAGGACCGTAAGCGGTTGGCCCTGAACCTCCAGTAGGATATGCCTGAACAGTTCCAAAGTTCGCGAACCCGGAATTAGATGGTATCGTCGTTAGAAATCTCGCCATCTTTTGACATTAATCCGGTAAACAGACCATTAGTCCTTCCGGATTCTTGATATTTTTCTTCAATAATTATAGCCCGCTCAGGATAAAACCCTTCGTCAGCAAGAGTCTCCTCAAGGTCGAAGGCTAAATTATTAATCATGCACCGCAGATCAGACTCAGCCTCTTCGAAATCCTCCTGCCACTTAACACCCCAGTGGACTACACCACCAATCTCAATCATCGCGCAGTATTTGCGCGTCGAAGGATCAAGATGGTAGTGACTCGGGACTATCATCGCCGTCTTGGATGCCGGCTTTTTTGAAGTGCTCGAAGATGTTGACATAGTTCAACTGAATGTTCTCAATTTTAGAAGGCACAGGTACATCGTCAAGTCCACGTGCTTCTAAGTGCAGTGGATTACAGCAGAACTTTTCACATGTTTTCCTGGTGTGAATCCTGTACTTGCCTACAAAACCTCGACTCAGCCAGAACGCAATCCGCATCGCTGATTGAGTGGCGCCAGAGTGGACCGGTGATGGACAGTAAGCGACTGACTCAGACCCTCCTTTCTTCGTGGCCCCTAGCCAGGGCCAACACTCGTCTTCCCCACGCACATCAACCTGGTCCCAGAAGCGCTTGACGGTCCAATACCAGCGGTAGTCGAACTGGGTGACGTCGACAGTGCACTTGCCCTGCTTGAGCTCCTCGAGGCAGTCCAGGCATTCACCCATATGCCCGAACCGGCCTTTATGTTCCTTGGTCCCGTTGCGGTGCCAGGGGCACTCCATTTCGCTTGTCATGTGGAAGTCGAGCTCATAACGACGGACTTCTTGGGGATGACTCGAAGCAAGGTAATGGAGAACCTTTTCGAGCGTGTTCCAACCTTCCCGAAGGTTAGGTGCGTCTTCTTGACCCTGCATGGTCTCAAACGTGTGGCCCACACGAATCTTCCGCACCCTTTGGTAAGAAACATTAAAACGCCGTGATATTGCTTTGTTCGAGAGATCTTTATCAGCTGCCTTGATTTGATCGACGAGCTCCGGCGTGAGTGCATCTCCTTTTCTTTGGTTTGTCTCCAAGCGGACGTCGGCTCTGGTCCCGTAGTAGTAATGCGTGGGGTTCAGGCAGTACTTGCAATTACATGTGTGCTTTCTGACGATCACAGATTTCTCTGATTCAGGGAATTGGCCAACCATCGCCAACAGAAAAGGCCTGGCGTCCATCGTTTTGTAAAACAGATGGTTGCGTTTGCTGTTGATGAAGCCAGAGAAGATTCGATGTCGTGACTTTTTCAGGTCCCAGCAGGCGTCCTTACCGGCGAACCGCATGAAGACCTGAAACGCCTTCGCGAACACGACTGCATCAGGAGCGATCAGGCCGTTTTCGCGGAAGAATTCCAGGGTTTCCATTAGGGGCGATCCAGGGGTTGAGTCCGATGGTATGGTCAGATCCCACTCATGTCAACGAGTTTGGCTAGTCGTGACAAAAGTGATTTTAGAACGTCCTTTTTACTTCTTTCTATAGAGAGGGGGCCTAGGTCTTTGTGCGTTCATTTTTTATCTCACACTCACCTAGACCCCCTTCCTATACGTCTAAATAAAAACCCGGTTCTAAAACCATCTTTGGCAAACGATCCGTCAAAACCCTTGCGGCGCAGTCAATTTTAGCCTTACGTTAGCCCTTCTGACGCGTCCCCCCTCTACAAATTGATATCAAAATTGAACGTTTTACTGGGCTTGTGGTTGTAATAGTCTTCATATACCTGAGCAAAGTTCATAGCTCGGTCAATACATGCGTTGTAGGTACACAAACCTCCTCCTGGAGAACATGTTCTGTATTCCTTGCGATTGAACCCCCTTTCAAATAACACAACAGTGGAACCTTTCGGAAAAGTTTTGATGTGTTCCATCGATTTGCTGCCGGGTGTTACTATTGTAGAAAGGATATTACGTTGAATGTCATACGTACCCCCTCAAGCACGGCCTGTTGAGCGCTATCCAGGCGAGATGATCGTGCCTAATTTACTGAATCGCATCGGTGCTTTTTTATCACGCCAGCGCGGTGGTTCGCGTTTGAGTACTTTTGGTGGAACTGACTTTACAACTCTTCCAGGTGGAAGTAATTACGAGCCTGGAATGCGTCCAGGCGATATTGACAGGAGAGAAATAGGTGAAGAGTTAAATCCTTCACCTTTAGCTTACCCAAAATTCGACAACACTCTGGAAGGACAGTATCAACGGTATTTCAAAACGCCTGAAATGGATTACGTTTTCGGGGCAGCGGCCAGAAGCAAAGATGCACCCAAAGATGCTTCTGCAATGGAGGTATTAGGTAATCAGCTTCAAGCACCTGCCAAAGATACCAATATCTCTTCAATGTACGCGGCACAAAGTGCCATGGGTCGTGTCAACCAAG
>MDTC01234973.1_pt1 | contig 12416 bp, 11 predicted proteins | sample 811181 | NCBI WGS metagenome assembly MDTC01 (sample SAMN05326644, study PRJNA326480) | marine metagenome | isolation source: seawater | place: Pacific Ocean: North | collected 2011
CCGGGTCGGCTCAGGCTGAGCTTGCCTTCCTGTTCAGATTTTTGCGTCATGCCTATCCTCGTCAAGAGAACCCTTATTACGAAACTCCGCTAACCGACGACCGTCAATTTTTATTAGTTCTGCAAGCCCACCCGCAGATACTGCCGCCTGAACTGCGTTGGGCTTCGAAAACGCAGTGCCCAACTCATGTGATGTGAGTACCCTCAAACAGTCTACACTTTGCGCCATCGCACAAACTTTTGACCGCGCATTTTCAGAGGCATCGCGCGCAACCAAAAGTAAAGCGCATTTTTTTTTCAACGCTAATGACACTTTGGTATACCCACATACAGCCTGTCCTGCTTTTTTTGCTAAGGATAGCCCATTTATCACACGCTCACAAAGCTGATGATCTACCAGTTCCACTAAATCACACCTAACCTTAACATTTGTCTTTGCCGCTCGCCTAAAAAGATTTTGTTGAATAGCTTCTTCCAAGAGCCCTCGCTTTATACCAACCCACATTCCGCGGCCACCCAATTTGCACTTTATATCCGGCACAACACTGCTATTGGGCCCTACAACAAATCTTACCAATGCCTCGGTAGAAAATGATTTACCACTGACTATGCAACGCCGTAATGGCTTAGCCGTGTTTACAGGTTCGGTAAAGGCAATCATTGTATTTGTCCCAAAAATCTACTCACTCTATGTATCAGACTGCTTTTGCGATGCTTCAACCGGCAACTGTGATTCGGAAGCGCTATCCAACCTTACCCCATCATCCTCGTTCGCCTCTGGAGCTAAAGCACTTGCCATGTCTTCTTGAGAAATCCAACCAGCAGCTACCCGGGCACGCAGGATCAATTCATTAGCCGCAGTTGGCTCAACACCATATTCGCGTAATATTCCATCGTCCACGCCTATAAGTTCATCACTGGCTAGATCTGCAAAATCTTCAAGAGTTTTGATCTTGGCCTCGCCAAGAGTAACAACCATTTCAAGCGTCAGGCCTTCAAGTGTTTTCAGATTCTCAGCAATGACTAGCTCCGATACACGCGTTTCTAGGCGTTCAGTTTCCTGAGTAAGGTAATTGCGCGCCCTGAGGCGGAGCTCTTCTGCTACCTCCGCATCAAAACCCTCGATCGAGGTTAGCTCTTCCTCTGGAACGTATGCCACCTCCTCAACGCTGGTAAAACCCTCTGAAACTAAAAATTGAGCGATCACATCGTCTACATCCAGAGCATCAATAAATGTTTGGCTTCGTTGCTGCACTTCCGCCTGTCGCCGCTCAGATTCTGCTTCCTCCGTGAGAATATCAATCTCCCAGCCAGTCAGAGACGACGCAAGCCGCACATTTTGCCCGCGCCGACCAATTGCAAGACTAAGTTGTTCATCTGGAACCACCACCTCAATTTTCTGCGCATCCTCATCAAGTACTACTTTGGCCACTTCAGCAGGTGCCAATGCATTCACAACAAAGGTTGCAGGATCTTGGGACCAGGGAATTATATCGATTTTTTCACCCTGCAGCTCAGCTACTACTGCTTGTACTCGGCTACCTCTCATCCCAACGCAGGCGCCCACCGGATCTATGCTGCTATCGTGCGATATCACTGCTATTTTTGCGCGGCTTCCCGGATCACGAGCAACAGACCGAATCTCAATAATCCCATCATAAATTTCCGGCACTTCTTGGGAAAATAACTTGGCCATGAATTGAGGGTGTGTACGGGACATGAAAATTTGTGGGCCCCGCTGCTCTCTTCGCACATCATAAATGTAACCCCGGACCCTATCGCCGCGCCTGTATTTTTCCCTAGGTAAAAGCTCTTCACGGCGTATTACAGCCTCACCCCGGCCCAAGTCGACGGTGACATTGCCAAAGTCTTCTCGTTTGACGAGACCATTAACAATTTCCTCAACTCTGTTCTTATACTCTTCAAATTGTTGCTCTCGTTCCGCCTCTCTCACGCGTTGAACAATCACTTGTTTGGCAGTTTGCGCCGCAATCCGCCCAAAATCAATCGGAGGGAGCGGGTCGATCAAAAAATCGCCTAATTTCAGATCAGACTGCCGGCGTTGAGCCTCAGCTAACGTTAGCTGGGTGGACTCATTCTCGATCTCTTCTGCAACCTCCATGTAACGTGCAAGCCTTATTTCGCCGCTTTTCCGATCGATCTCCGCACGAATGTCATTCTCCTGACCGTACTTTGATCGTCCTGCTTTCTGAATAGCCTGCTCCATCGCTTCGAGCACCTCTTCCCGCTCTATGCCCTTTTCTCTTGCCACCGTATCCGCAACATTCAGCAACTCGGCTCTTGGCATTGGCGTCGCGCTTGCAGTCTCCATTTCTATATCCCTTTTGTTCAAGCCCTAATGTAGGCTAATTTCTGCACTTTGCCTCTTGTGGGCCTCAATTAAGTCGTCGGATAGTATCAAATTCGCCGCAACAATGTCAGAAATAGGTAGCTCTTCCTCGCCTTGCTCGGTCTGTATACTAACCATTCCCCTGTCACAACCGATTAGCCGACCGCGGAAACGTTTGCGACCTCGGATGGTTTTCTCTAATTCTACCTTGGCAATAAACCCTAAAAATCTCTCAAAATCACGCTCTTTCACAAGAGGACGAGCAATGCCAGGCGAGCTTACCTCAAGATTGTAGTTGCCACTGATCGGATCCTCCACATCGAGAATGGCCGAAAGTTGACGACTCACGACCGCACAATCTTCCACAGAAACAGGGGTCTCGTCAGAACGATCAATCATGACTTGCAATATTTTCTGTCCATCGCCACCCATTAGCCTCACGCGAACTATCTCATAGCCTAGGTCACTTAAGCTGGGTTCAACCAAGGCTTTCAATTCAATTTCTATAGACACCGTATCTTATTATCCTACTTCCCTAAAGCACACAGTTACTTTTCTCGAGTGGTGCACGAAAAAAAAGGCGGGACCAAGCCCACCCACTCCACTTGTCTGTTTTTTTACGATGCGCACCTAACCGAAAAATGATTATCAAGCACATGTAACTACAAAGCTATATGCCTTTTTTTCCCTTTCTACAAGTCTATTATAAGAGCGTTGAACCCTAGACAATCTTATAAGAGCGTTGAACCCTAGACAATCTGATGTCGTCGCCGGAATGTTAGGTATACGCAGGAACACCCCGAGGAAAGAGCCTTACTTTCATAGCGTGTTTGGATTGACTCTTTAAAACGAAAACGCCAATCGTGGGGGCCGTCGGCGAGCCAATCAAAATCGGAGTGTTTACACAGATGCTGCAGCGTCCAACGGACATAACTCATATGATCACTTGCAAAATGAAAAACGCCCCCAGGGCGTAAAAGCCTTGAAAACTGATCTAAGTTTTCTGAACATATAAGCCGCCTCCTATGATGTCGTTTTTTAGGCCACGGATCGGGGAACAACACATAGATTTGATCCACAATCGCTGCCGGCAAATAAGGCAGTAACAGTCGAGCATCATCAGGAAAAATTTTTAAGTTTTTTGGACGAACCCTTGTGTCTCTGGATTGAGTCCTAGCAAGCAATGCTGCCACACCATTAACGAACGGTTCGCAACCAATAAAACCTACTTCTGGCCTTTTAACAACCATGTCTGCTAGGTGCTCTCCAGCCCCAAAGCCAATCTCCAAACAAAGTTTTTTTATTGATGGGTCAAAGATCCCATCAATGGTGGCCGCAGCTTTACAAGTAATTTCCATTTCCGGCAGTACATTCAAAATAAGCTCTCGCCGTGCATTGCTCAATGGGCGACCAAAGCGACGACCAAAAAAACGATGTGTGATTCTCGGCTCCACGAGAACACCCCCAGATAGCGATTAGCTCAGAGCAGCCTTCAAGTCATCGGCTAAGTCTGTCCGCTCCCAAGAGAACCCGCCATCTGCATCCGGCGTGCGGCCAAAATGCCCGTAAGCCGATGTTCTAGCATAGATTGGACGGCTCAATGCAAGGCGCTCACGAATGCCACGCGGACTCAAATCGATCACCTCGGAGATTGCCGCAGACAGCTTTCCCTCATCAACCTTCGAAGTTCCTAGTGTATCAACATAAACACCCAACGGCTTCGCAACCCCTATTGCATATGCGACCTGTATAACGCATTTGTCCGCCAATTCTGCAGCAACAATATTTTTCGCAACATATCTAGCACCATATGCAGCTGAACGATCTACCTTAGAGGGATCTTTGCCAGAAAATGCACCTCCTCCGTGAGGGGCAGCCCCACCGTATGTGTCAACGATGATTTTACGCCCGGTCAACCCCGCGTCACTGTCGGGACCGCCAATTACAAATCGACCGGTTGGGTTCACGTAAAACTCGTCATCACCACACATCCATCCACTAGGAAGACATTCTTCCACAAAGGGACGAACGATTTCTCTGACATCATCTTGGCTCAAATCCTCATCATGCTGAGTGGAAACGACCACTGAACTACATCCAGTCGGCCTTCCATTCTCGTACCGTACTGTCAGCTGGCTTTTGGAGTCGGGACCCAAGCCAGAAATTTTTCCAGCATGGCGCGCTTCGGCCATAAGGCGCAAAATTTGATGACAATATTGAATTGGTGCTGGCATTAATTCTGGGGTTTCGCGACAAGCATAACCGAACATTAAACCTTGATCGCCTGCACCCTCATCTTTACTAACCGAGGCATCCACGCCCATCGCAATATCTGTGGACTGGCTATGGATCAAACATTGAACATCCATTTCTTTCCAGTGAAAATTATGCTGTTCATACCCTATTTCCCGCACTGCCTTTCGCGCCAAATCAACCATCTGTTGCGGCTCTATATCTCGTGGGGAACGGACTTCTCCCGCTAGCACTACTTTGTTGGTAGTTACGAGCGTTTCTAAGCCTGTGCGGATTGTTTCGCCTTGCTCCAAAAACAAGTCTACTATCTCGTCAGATATTCGATCACAGATTTTATCTGGGTGTCCTTCAGAAACGGACTCGCTGGTAAATAGATAATCATCTTTTGGCACACTCATACCCCTTTTTAACCTTTCAATATCTATGACGCCAAAGCACCCAACCTGTCATCTCTATAAAACTGATTCGACGCCGCGGTATTCGGGTTGTGACAATGTTTAGGCTCACCGTCAAGGCGCTGTTAAATAAATGGTAAAGTGCGATCGAAAGGTCATGAAGTATTTCCTATGATTTTTACCGACCTTTCAACTCAAATTTGCTAAACTTTGGCGAAAAATCTGAAGGAGTTTGGTGGCCCCTTATTGCCAATAGCTAGCCAGCGGAATGGCGCTGACCGTTAAATTGAAAATATAGTTCAAAGATTTTTCAAGTCTTAACTTTCAAAGCCTGCTAAACAACTTTACGCAATTTTGAGGATGCTTTTTGACATAATTTCGCGCAATACGACTTAGGTTTTTTCTTCTTTTCTTTGATCTTTGGATGGGGAAACGTTCTTGTTATTCCCCTTCTCATAAATAAAACTAGAAAGCCCAAGAGTGCAACTATGATAGTTGAAATTTGTGAATTTTGCGCCCAAAACGAGTACACTCTAGATGAATTTGGAAGCCGCGTATCCAAAACCCCCGTCTTATCCAGCTCGATCCGAGACCACTCACGCCCATAACCATCGAAAACTGCTGAAATCCCTGTGCTGGCTGCACGGACAACTGTCAACCCCTCCTCGACAGCCCTAATTCTGGCGATAGAAAGATGTTGATATGGGCCAGATGAATGTCCATACCAGGCATCATTGGTTAGAACTAAAATCCAAGTCGGCCTTTTATCTAGGGAAGTAACTGTCCCTGGGAAAATTACCTCATAACAGATCAGGGGACTTACAGGCGGAAGCGACTTCAAATGCCAGGTTCTTGGCCCCGACCCAGCACTATAATCGAGACGCCCTTCTGTAATCTTTTTAATCGATAACAATTTCTTTCCTGGAATATATTCTCCGAAAGGTACTAAATGGGCTTTATCATATTTTGCAAGAATTTTGGCTTCCTCGTCGAGTGCGATAATTGAATTCCATATCTTCTTTTCTGGCACTACCTGCCTACGTATCATTCCCGTTATCAATGCTCCTCCTCTGGGAACAATTGCTGACGCGGCAGCACGCGCGGCATCATTATTATCAAGCGGAAAAGGGCTAGCAGTTTCAGGCCATATTACGTGGTTTATCCAATCTGGCCGGTCACGATTACTGAGAAATAGGTACTTTTTAAAATTTCGCACAAGGTATTTTCGATCCCATTTTTCCTTTTGCGGAATACCTCCTTGCACTAAACGTATACCAACACCCTCGACCCAATCAGCACCAACAACAGGCGCCTGCGCTAAACGTATTACTCCATAGCTTGCAAAACTAAAAGGCAACATCAGAGCAACCACAACACCGGCCAATGCGGCCCTTGACCGCTCTTGCGCTAAAACCGACAATAAGAATCCTGACAGTAGTGCAAAAAACGTCATGCCATATATGCCAACTAACGACACACCCTGCAGCAAAGTATCATGGCTAGCCCATGCCTGACCGAGCAAATTCCACGGGAATCCGGTTAGAAAATTACCGCGTATCCATTCAGCGGAACCAAGTGAAATTGTTAAGATCAACGCACGCGAGAAGTGATCGTTACCGAACCTAACCGGCAATACGGATAAACCAAAGAAAAGCGAAAGAAATGCAGGCAGACCTAACGATGCAAGAGGAAACAACCATGCGTTTTCATTTGCATCGACTAACATCGCGCTGCCAATCCAATAAAGACCAGAGACGAAATAGCCAAACCCAAACCACCACCCTGTGGCAAAAAGGCACCATGGCCGAACCTGGCCAGATAAAGACCAAATCAAAACAGGTAGTGCTGCATAAAAAACGGGAAGAAACTCAAAGGGCGGCAACGAAAAGGTGACAGAAAGACCAGTGAGGAATGCGGTGCCGTAACGCACAAAACCTGTTGAAGCGCCTAGATAAGCTGCAAATCGATTAATGTTAGCAAAAAACCGTTGTTTGGTATTACGATCATTCATCACTCAGGAAACGTGCCCCAAGATTACTTATTTTGATCCGGCGAATTCGCCTAGGATCTGCTTCCCGCACCTCAAACTCAATCCCTGAACTATCGTGTCTAATAATCTCACCTCGAACCGGCACCCGCCCAGCAATACTGAACACAAGCCCACCTAAAGTATCAACGTCATCCTCTCTATCCTCAAATGTAAGGAATTCTCCGACCCTGGCCTCAAATTCTTCCAGAGTAACTCGAGCATCAGCCAAGACCGATTTGTCGTCGAGCGCCATAAGCTTAGGGCCTTCATCTACATCGTGTTCGTCCTCGATTTTTCCTACGATCTGCTCAACAAGGTCTTCAATAGTTGCCAACCCATCAATTCCCCCGTATTCGTCCACGACCAAAGCCATGTGCGTGCGGGCTACCCTCATCTGTAGTAATAAGTCGAGCACACGAATGCTTGGAGCAACAAATAGTACCGAACGGATAATATCGCTTAGCTTTTTGTTTTTTTCACCGTTAGTGGCTGCCAGAACGTCCTTGATATGCACCATACCGATCGCATCATCGAGGGTATTACGATACACCGGCAATCGAGAATGTACTTCCGCCGACATCAGACCGACGATTTCATCGAGTGGCATATGACGCTCAACCGCTATAATATCCGCGCGCGGAACCATCACATCGTTAACCGTCAACTCGCCTATTGTGAGTACTTTTTCGAGCAATGCACGTTCGCGATCATCAATCGGCGACTCACGTTCTTCGTGCTGTTCAATCAGTTCTTCAAACGTTTCACGTATATTCGACCCATTACGGCCACTCCTGATAGAGCGAACCCAGCGCCATATCCGGGCCAACAAACCCATTTCAGACTCGGATCCAGATTGTGCATTTTCATCCTTATCTGATGTACTTCTATCAGTCATATCTGCCCGTCGATCCAATTGATATAGGGATCGCCAATCCCGCCCTCGGCTAATATAGAAATTTCAAGTGCTTTCATTTCGTCTGCTTCAGCCCTGCTTTCATGATCATATCCAGCCAAGTGCAGAACTCCGTGCACGACAAGATGACACATATGATCAGACAAAGACTTTCCATGTAAAATTGCCTCTCGCGCAATAACACCACAACCCAGCACAATGTCACCCACCAAAACCGGCGCGCCCTCCACACGTAGCATCACATCACTGTCACAGACAAACGAGAGTACGTTTGTTGCCCGGTCAATGTCGCGATACCGCTTATTCAATTCACGTATTTGCATATCATCCGTGATCAATAGACTTATTTCTGCTTTTGAAATAGTGCGATTTGCCCTAGCCCATGCTCGGCGAGCGACTGACGAAAGCTCTGCTATAAATGGTTTCGACAGTTTTTTACCCGACATTTTATCTACGCTAATATCGACAACAAGACCATCAGTCATCTTTTGAATTCATGTTCAACTTCGATTCACGCTTGGCATAAGCCCTTACAACCTCTGCGACTAGTGGATGACGAACCACATCAGCATCCGTAAATTCAACAAAGCTAGCTTTATTAAAATGCTTTAGCGTCTCGACCGCATCGGCTAATCCCGACGGTAGACGAGAAGGAAGGTCTACCTGACTAAGATCACCTGTGATTACCATACGGCTATTTTCACCGAGACGCGTAAGGAACATCTTCATTTGAACTGGTGAGGTATTTTGCGCTTCATCGAGGATAACGAAAGCGTCAGATAGTGTACGTCCGCGCATAAAGGCTAAAGGTGCTATCTCAATGTCACCATTCTCGATACGCTTAATGATCTGATCCGCAGGCATAGTATCATGAAGTGCATCATATATTGGTCGCAGATAAGGATCGACCTTGTCTCGCATATCACCGGGCAAAAACCCAAGGTGCTCGCCGGCCTCCACCGCCGGACGAGACAGAACTATCCGCTTAACTTCCCCCCTCAAAAGACGTTCCACAGCGAAACAAACGGCTAAATAGGTCTTCCCAGTGCCAGCGGGACCGAGCCCAAAAACCAGCTCATACTTCATCATCGCCTTGATGTAATAAGCCTGAAGAGGCGAACGCGGCGTAATACGTCGTCGTCTAGTAATTATGGAAGGGCCTTCCGCGCCGCTTTGAAACCTAGGATGACGGGCCATACGCAAGGCTGCGTCTACCTCAGCTATACCAACATGCTCACCTCGCTGCAAGAATTTGTAAAGCCGATTCAATGTTTCACACGCAGTCCCCACTGCATCGGTTGTTCCAGTTACCGCTACCCGGTTTCCCTTGCTTACTAATGTGACACGAAGCTCCTCTTCAATACGCGCCAAATGCTTATCATATTCACCAAAAAGGGAGACAAGAAGTTTATTATCGTCAAAAAAGAGTTGGCGAGCACTATCTGACTCTATGCGAGGACTTTCGCTCAAAGAGATACTCCCTCTGCAACTGCCGCATTTCTCGCCAATCTCTTGCCCAATTCTACCTTGCCTAAAAGGCTATTTGTCTTAACCTCTGCGATGTGAACCTCTGCAATTTTGCCTAAAAAACTGTCTGGAGCTTGGGCGTGTACCGGGTGCATATAAGGCGAGCGACCACAAATTTGTCCAACTTGTTTGCCCAGCCTTTCGAATAGGACCTTAACCTTTTTTCCTTTCTGCGCCGAGAGAAAAGCATCCTGCTGTGCACGCAGCAATTGCTGCAAGCCGGCAAGGCGCTCCGCCGCCACACTATCCTCAACTTGATCAATAATGTCCGCAGCTGGCGTGCCTGGCCTGGCACTATACTTGAAGGAATAAGCTTGGGCATATCCAACTTCATTGACCATTTTTATCGTTTTAGCGAAGTCCTCATCTTCCTCGCCGGGGAAGCCCACGATGAAATCTGAAGAAAGAACGATTTCCGGACGTGCTTTACGCAGCTTTTCCACTGTGTGGAAATAGTCTCTGGCATTATGGTGCCTATTCATTGCTGCGAGTATTTTATCGGATCCAGACTGTACTGGTAAATGAAGAAAAGGCATAAGCTGGGGCACTTCCCGATGGGCATTTATTAATTCATCATCAACATCCTTAGGATGGCTTGTTGTATAACGAATACGATCAATACCCTCGATCTCGGCCAAATAACAAATCAATCTACCAAGCTTCCATTCTCCCCCGGAGGGAGACTCTCCGTGCCAAGCATTAACATTCTGCCCCAAAAGAGTAATTTCACGCGCACCATCGGCCACTAAACGACGAGCCTCCTGCGCAATTGAAATTGCTGGTCGAGACTGCTCAGCGCCCCGAGTGTACGGGACAACGCAAAAAGTGCAGAATCTGTCACAACCCTCTTGAATTGTAAGGAATTTCGATGGGCCACCCTGTTGGCTTCCCTGAGCGAGATGGTCGAATTTATCTTCGACAGGGAACTCTGTATCTACAATGCGTTTGCCCCCTGCCATGGCGTTTTGGACCATAAACGGCAATCGGTGATAGGTTTGAGGGCCAAATACCAAGTCCACAGTTGGCGCACGCTCAAGTATTCGCTTACCCTCGGCTTGAGCAACACAACCCGCGACAGCAATCAGAATCTTTGAGCCCTGCTCTTTCCTCTTTGTTTTTAACTTTGTAAGTCGCCCAAGCTCTGAATAAACCTTTTCCTCTGCCTTTTCACGAATGTGACAAGTGTTCAAAATAATAAGGTCGGCACTACTCAAATGCTCGGTTTTTGAATAACCTGCAACCTCCAACAAATCTACCATCCTATTAGAGTCGTAGACATTCATTTGGCAGCCATAAGTTTTGATGAAAACCGATTTGCCCAAGTTTAAACCCCCACCAGACATGCCCCACAAAAAAATGTTATATACCAGACGTTCAGAGTGGGGCGGATAATGATTAAGTCACTTCCAAACTTTTAATCACGTTTCCGTAACAAGATTCCTACTATAAAGATCTAGATTTTCACATGTAAGATTGTCTTGCAAGCAAACCTTATTATATCTTACATGCAAAAAGGAAGCGTGCACACTAGCAACCAACGCGTGAACTAAACCCTCCCAGACAGCGCATCCGAAAGGCCGTTAGACACTTTCTGTTCACAGTGATCAGATAGTTCCTTACGCGAGCCAAAATTCTTCAAACGGACGGGAGAATGAAAAATAATATCCACACCAAGACTTCCGGAACCCAAAAGTGTCCAAAAGTGGTTTAACATGACCATGTCGCCATACCAAGCGAAGAGAGGGCGCAGGCGACGACCCATCGCTATTCCATCAAGTCGCGTGTAGGCAATAGTAATTGGTTGCACTGCAAGACCCTGACCGTTCAAATTCCAGTCGGCAGCACTGAAAAGAGCGCTCTTGAATTGGCGTGTGAATGTTCCGTTGTTGCTGGTTCCCTCAGGGAACAGAATCAAGCTATCTCTATCATCCAACCGCTTATATAGCTGTTTTCGTTGTGCCAGCGCTTTCCGCCAGTCTCGATCTATGAAAATTGTTCGCTGAAGGCTACATAGTAGCCCAAACATTGGCCAACTTTTGATTTCTGATTTAGCAATGAAGGTGCCATCAATTAAAGAGCCTAATGCAGGGATATCAAGATAGGATGTGTGGTTGGCAACAAAAAAAGTTGGCGATTCCAACGAGATGCTGCCGTGATAGCGTACTCTCATCCCGATCGCCCAACGACATAACTTGTGCCAAGTGTGGCCCAACTTATAACCCGAGCGAAAACCGATAATTCGCAATGGTCCTTGAACTAAAACAATAACAGCAAAAATAACCAATAGAGTTACTGATCGCCGGAGCGCAAGGAGATGGGACGTTGCCATAAATGACTTTTCCTCCTCTTCTATATAGCCTGAAAATTAGAGCCACGACGTTCGAAATATCGAGCATATTTTTCTGTAATAAGTTTGGTCTGAACAACTATACAAACATCCGTTGTCTGAAATTGCTCGTCAATAACTGCCCCATCACCTACAAAACCCCCTATTCTAAGATAACCTTTAATCAGCGGTGGCACCGATTTGAGGCCTGTCTTTTGATCAATATCCCCGATCAGCCTTTGGTTCATTTCTATATGCCGGTGAGGTAGGGCACGCGGTCGTATTTCTTCAGGTGCCAAGTGATAGTGATAAAGATATGACAATGGAGTTTTGAGAGCGGCCGGGTCGCAACTAGGAATACTTCCACACCCAAACAAAAATCGAATATCATGTGCAACACAATAAGCTGTTATCCCTTCCCACAACAGATTGATTACCCTCCTGTCACGATAATCAGCATTAACACAAGACCTGCCTAACTCAAGAATCTCGTCGGACAATCTGGTTAAGACGTTGATGTCGTATTCATTTGCTGAATAGAAACCTCCGCATGATTTTGCAGCACTTCGGCGGATTAGACGATAAGTTCCAACAACCGCTTCAGCACCCCGCCCTAATTCACTA
>MDTC01086540.1_pt1 | contig 12415 bp, 13 predicted proteins | sample 811181 | NCBI WGS metagenome assembly MDTC01 (sample SAMN05326644, study PRJNA326480) | marine metagenome | isolation source: seawater | place: Pacific Ocean: North | collected 2011
AGAATTCATGTTAGCTTCCGTTTGAGGTGGCAATCCAAACCAAGTCACAATGATTTGTCGGTTTCTCCTGTCCAGCGCCTTTCTATTATGATATGCCCTAAAGGCGAAATTCTCTAGGAATAAGTACTATGGTTTTAGATACAACGAATCCACTGCCCGGCTCGAGAGATCATAGACAGGTTGCTTGGAACGAACGTTTTACTGCAGAAGTAAAACAAAATGCACCTATGTGGTTTCGAGAAGACTTTGGGATGGAGACCGATTGGACAAGTACAGCACTGGTGCCTCTGGCTGCAGAAAGTAGGCTTGCTATTATTGCAAGGGTAGAGGGTGTGATTGCGGGTCTTCAAGCAGCTGAAGTTGTTGTGAAGGAATTCCAGGAGAGTCTTGTTTGGTCGTCTGTTGCACGTGATGGAGATAGCGTTCAGTCTGGTGCTGTGGTCGGCTATTTGAGTGGTTCTGTGAGATCAATTCTACAAATTGAGAGGGTGATTCTAAATTTACTTGGAAGGCTTTCTGGTATAGCAACCACAACTCGACAGTTTGTCGATGCTGTCCAAGAAACATCATGTCGAATTTATGACACTCGTAAGACAGTGCCTGGGTGGAGGTTACTTGATAAGTACGCAGTTCGTTGTGGTGGTGGCTATAACCATCGAATGGGACTCTATGATGCGATCTTGATCAAAGATAATCATCTTGCACTACTTCGGGAAGATGGTGAATTTCCTGCAGAGGCTGTTCGCAGATCACGTGAATTTATTTCACGGACTTTTTCACCAGATCGAGCGAATGAAATGGTTGTCGAGATAGAAGTTGATTCTTTAGATCAGTTGGCAGATGTGTTGCCAGCACACCCAGACATCGTCCTGCTTGACAACATGAGTGTTTACGAACTTCACCAGGCTGTTGCATTGCGGCAAGAGAATTCCCTGGAAATTATTCTTGAGGCATCTGGAGGTATTACCCTGGAAAACATTTCTACGATTGCAAAAAGCGGTGTTGATCGAATCAGCACGGGTGCACCGACGCACACATCGTCTTGGCTTGATATAGGGCTTGATTGGGATTCATTTTCTCGTTCGAAGAAAGTATGAACCCGCCCGCAAACGGCCCTTCTCTAGAGCACGTGTTACATCAGTGAAAAATAGTGGTAGGAGCTAAACGCCCAGCAGTCGATTTCTTTTCATGCGACGCTCAGCTCGAAGTCGGGCACGCCTCTTTGTCTCACTTGGTTTCTCAAAGAATTCTCGCCGCCGCATTTCTTTTTTGATGCCACTTCGTTCAACGAGTTTTCGGAAGCGTCGAACTGCTTCTTGAATGCTTTCGCGATCACGAACCGTCAGTTTAACCATGAAATCCTTAGTCTGTGCTTGTTAGGGAACGATTTACTTCGTTTGTTACGTTTTGCAATGAAAACCATACGCGAATACCACGCGCAATATAAGTTGAAGAAGATACCCTATTGCGCTCTGGCTCGTCCATGCCGATAGATCAAAACAGCAGAGTTTTCGCATTCGGGCCTCAAATCTTTGATAATCTCGACTGACTTCGACTGTGAAGTCAGTACTTTATGGTTGGTGAAAATTCGATTTCATTTCTAGGTATATCTCATGTTGGCATGGAACGATATTGAGACAACTCGACAACTATTTGGTGCCGTTTTAGGAATGGCTTTATTTTTGGTAACTGCACCAAAGGGCCGGAGATGGTTGGCGAGGAGCCCAGCAATCTTTTTGCTGCTATCACCGTTGCCGGTTGTGTTACCAGTCTTATTTCCTTCGGCACCGTCTGCTGTTGGATTCGCTCAACAAACAATACGTTTTCTTTTATTGGTTTCTTTTTTGCAGTCATTGCTTCTCGTTTTATTTGTTTCTTTATGCGAGCGAGTAAGAAGTCCAATTCCTAAAATCTTTCTTGATGTACTCGGGATTACATTGATTGGTGTTGCGTTAGTCGTCGTGCTCTGGGAAGCGGGAGCTGCTGCAGGTGAACTTTTTGCTGGTTCAGCCGTGCTGACAGCTGTTCTTGGCTTCGCGCTACGAGACACGCTCGGTAACGTTGTTGCTGGTCTTGCTATTCACGCAGAGCATCCGTTTGACGTTGACGACTGGATTCAATACGACACGAATGCTGCTCATGTTGGAAAAATTGTTGAAATTAATTGGCGGGCTACAAAAGTGATCACTCTTGATCTTGCTTATGTAATCATCCCGAACAGCCAGTTGGCGCAGGCATCGATACGGAATTTCACGAAGCCAGATCCATGGTCTCGTCGGAGTCTTTTTATAGTTGCACCTTATGAGATACCTCCCCAAAGAGTTCAGTCAATTATGCTGGAGGCGGTGCGAGGTAGTTTCGGAGTTCTTGATTCCCCTGCTCCATCGGTTGTCACGAATAATTATACTGAACGAGGCATTGAGTATTGGGTCCGAATTTTTACAACCGAGTTCGGGCAGCGGGATCGAGTTGACGGCATGGCCCGCGATCGCATTTTTTATGCACTCGCAAGGAATGGTATTCGGATTCCTGTCTCAACACATTTGGTCAGGATGACTCAGCTCCCTGCGCAGGTGGAAGAGCCTCAGGGGAATATTGTTTCAGAAAGAGCGAGGCGGCTTAGGTCAGCAGGGGTTCTCGGCATGCTTTCTCTTGAGCAGCTTGAAAAAATTGCAGGGAAGCATGATGAGCGGATATATGCTGTAGGCGAACAAATTATTCGCCAGGGTGATTCTGGGACAAGTATGTTTTTTATCACTGATGGGGAGGTCACGGTGAGCGTAAACGTGCCAGGGAAAGATCAAATACAGCTACGTACGCTTCAATCTGGAGACTACTTCGGAGAAATGTCGCTCATGACTGGTGAGCCACGTTTAGCTACGGTAACTGCAATTGCTGAGACACGAGTGTTCGAGGTTACAGGGGATTCGTTTCGAGAGATACTGGAGCATCAGCCTAGCCTGCTGAAACAAGTAAGTGAAGATATCCACAGGCGTTTGGTTGAAAAAGAGGAAGCGGTGGAGTGCGCAAGAAGCCAGCACCTTGGCCAAACATCGTCAGATATACTTACAACAATCAGTGAGTTTTTCCGACTCTAGTTGCCTATGCAGTGGTGCATTGGCCAAAGAATAAGACTCACTCAATGAATACGACTGATTAAGTAGAAGGCTTTTCCATGCGGGTTGAATTATTACCGTCAAGCCAGCCGCCCTCAGACCGGCAGTTTCTGGTTACGTATCTGATCAATGAACAGATCGCTATAGATGCGGGCTCTATTGGGCTGCTTGCAGATTTAAACAGGCAGCAGAAGGTAGAGCACGTTTTTGTGACTCATCAGCATATTGATCACATAGCAACATTGCCAATACTTTTAGAAAATGTCTATGAACCTGGTCCGAAAAGTATAGAAGTTCTGGCTGGAGCAGGTGTCCTTGAGTTTCTCCAGAAGGACCTGTTCAACGGTCGCATCTGGCCTGACTTCCTCGCGCTTTCGACCCCGGATGATCCGTTTCTTTTTACGACACCGTTACAGTCAGGTGCGTCAGTTACACGGTGTGGGTTAGTGATAACTCCCATTTCCGTTTCACATGCTGTCCCAACACTTGGTCTTGTTGTTGACGATGGCAAATCAGTCGTTGCGTTTCCGTCAGATACCGGTCCAACAGACGATTTTTGGGAGTACCTCAATGGATTGGATCGACTTGATGCAGTATTTTTAGAAATTAGCTTTCCAGACTGCCTTCAAGATCTTGCTGAAAAATCAGGCCACCATTGCACAAAAACATTTGTCAACGAATTACAAAAATTGAAGCACACTGTTCGTTGGATTGTTGTGCATCGGAAACCACGCTACGCAGAGCAAATTGCTGATGAGCTTACTGCCTGTGGTATTCAAGATGTTGAGTTGGTCCAACTTGGAAAACGTTATAGTTTTCCTGGACCGTAGCCTGAGGCAGAGTTACGCTACTGTCAAAATTCGACTTTCAGGTTGAACTTCCGGGAAGAATTCGAGTTGCCGTGCGACGGGCACATCGCTTCAAATGGCCTTTTGTCACACACCGATTAGGTGAGTTTAGGACGTCGACTTCTTGCGAGCCTGCTTGCGTCTTTCGTGTTCACCAAGGAGCAGTTTCCTGAGTCGAATGGCTTCGGGGGTTACTTCTACCAGTTCGTCCTCTTCAATATATTCAAGTGATTCCTCGAGTGACATTTTTCGAGGTGGCTTCAGGAGAATGTTTCGGTCGCTACCCGATGCCCGCATATTTGTTAGTTTTTTCTCTTTTGTCGGATTTACGGTCATGTCATCACTGCGAGCGTTTTCACCAATAATCATGCCTTCATAGACATCATCTCCAGGACTGACAAATAATTCAGAACGTTGTTGGAGACTGTCGAGGCTAAAAGCAATAGCTTTCCCTTGTACCATCGAAATAAGTACGCCATTTGCTCGCCCGGCGACTTCACCTTCGAGCGGCTGCCATGACTCAAAGCGGTGATGCATAATCGCAGTTCCCTGCGTCGCATTGAGCACACGAGTTCGGAGTCCGATAAGGCCTCTGGCAGGAATAGAAAATACAGCATGGGTAAAGTCGCCGCGTGAGCCCATATGGGAGAGTTGGCCACGTCGAGCACCGACGAGTTCCATCACTGGTCCTAGTTTCTCCTGAGGAACCTCGACAACCAGCGTCTCAAAAGGTTCGAGCGTTCCGGATTCTTCTTTTCGTAAGATGACTCTCGGTTTACCAATAGATAATTCAAATCCTTCCCGTCGCATTGTTTCAATCAAGACAGACAGGTGAAGAAGGCCACGCCCGGAGACCGAGAATTGTTCCGTGTTAGGGATTTGTTCAGCTCGTAATGCAACATTGCGTTCTAGTTCTTTGAACAGTCGCTCACGAAGATGCCGTGTAGTTAAAAAAGTGCCCGAACGTCCAGCGAGTGGCGATGTGTTGATGCCAAACACCATGTTTAACGTGGGCTCATCAACAGCTAGCCTTGCCAGTGGCTGTGGATCAGAAGTACAGCAAAGCGTATCCCCGATCTCGATGGGTTCAATTCCGCTCACCGCTGCAATATCACCAGCGGTTGCTTCTTCGGCATCAACTCGTCCGAGTTTGTCAAACACCTGAAGGCCTGTTGTTTTAGCCGGCCGGAGACTTCCGTCGGACGTTGACCGCAGGATGCTTCCACCTTTGACAAGTTTGCCAGACTCAATGCGGCCAACAGCAATCCTGCCGACATAGTCGGACCAATCAAGCGTTGTTACGAGCATCCGTAAAGGTCCGTCGTCATCAACAACAGGACCCGGAATTTTTTTAACAATCAAGTCTAATAAAGGCTGCATAGAGCCAGTACGACTGGTCTCATCATCAGAGGCATAACCATCTCGACTTGAAGCAAAAAGATAAGGAAAGTCAGCAAGATCGTCATCAGCGCCAAGTTCTAGAAAGAGTTCCAGGATTTCATCAAGAACTTCGTGTGGACGTGCATCCGGTCGATCAATCTTATTGACAATAACAACGGGACGAAGCCGGGCTTCAAGGGCTTTCCCGAGAACAAATCGGGTTTGGGGCATGGGGCCCTCTGCTGCGTCTACAAGCACAACGGCACCGTCCGCCATTCGAAGAACTCGTTCGACTTCACCACCAAAATCGGCATGCCCTGGAGTGTCAATGATATTAATTTTCATACCCTGCCACTGAATTGCAATATTCTTTGCAAGAATCGTAATTCCGCGTTCTCGCTCGAGGTCGCCAGAGTCTAGAATACGTTCTTTTTCAAGTTGACTTGTTCTGAATTGACCACTCTGACGCAGCAGGCAATCAACGAGAGTTGTCTTTCCGTGATCAACGTGTGCGATAATCGCCACATTACGAATATCATCTCTTCGTGTCGGATTTAATGATTCATTCGACTCAATGGCGGAGGGCATAAGTAATATCCGAGGTGTGGGAAGGGAGGAAGTGACAGGGTGGGAGTTGTGCCATTACATCAAGCTTTTCGAATTGCGATGTAAAGACGTTCAATCAGTAAATCAGTTGTGTCATTGGCAACAGCAGTAACGATACCGCAACGAACTTTTGGCTGTTCTGGGCATGCCAGCAATTTTTCTTTTGCGGCAGTTGCATGTTCAAGGGCATGGGGACCCAGGAAGATTGCTGTGAGTTCGTCGCCACCAAGTCGTGATTGGAGTTGGCTTTGGGCTGTTGCATCAACGAGTTTTGCCGCTGCCGCTGCTAGGTATTTATCTCCAGCAAGAAAGCCACGAGTATCATTAATTTGTTTTAATCCGATAACGTCGATACCTAGAGCAACAAGGGACGATAGTGCATTGCCATTCTCGTCAAGTTGTAGACGCAGGCACGCTTCAAGTTCATTCCGTATTCGGAGGCCGGTGACATAATCTGTAACCCCAGAATGACCACTTAAATTCGTCGTCATTGTGTCGGTAAGAACCTGAGCAGTTCGTGAGGGATGGTATTGCTTTGGAGTTAAATAAAGTGGAGACGAAGGGGCTCGAACCCTCAACCCCCGCCTTGCAAAGGCGGTGCTCTCCCAATTGAGCTACGTCCCCGCGATAATAAAATTTTTTCAACGCGGTATTTTTGAATTATCTGACTTTGCCACAATACCTTATTCAGGCTGATGTTCCAACAGAGTGCGCGCGCCTGGACTCGAACCAGGGACTTCCACCTTATCAGGGTGGCGCTCTAACCAACTGAGCTACGCGCGCAGCAATTATCAAAGATTTCTCGTTGAAAGCTAACCTGCCGAGATGTGCGATTGCAACCGGTCGTCAATTTCTACGCTGCCGAGGCCACCTCAAAGTCGGCGCTGACGGCAATCCCCGTCACAAGGTAGGCTCCAGTTGGAAGTTCTGCTCATGCTCAAAATAAGGAGTCTTAATCCCATGGCTGGTTACTGTGCGTCTAGTTGTCGTATTCGATTCTCGATTGGCCGTGTTGCTATCGTCTGTTGCCTCATTCTCGGTGCCTCAGAATTCATGTGCGCCGCGCAGCCGAGTGTTGAATATGCTCTTGGTCTGAAGCCGAAGCAGTTTGTCGAGTATGACATTCCCAGCGAGCAGGAAGCCAAAGTGGCGACGCTTGCTATGGAGAAAACGAATGGCATGACGTCATGGGTCGTTCGTTCTGCTGAAGGGATTTTGCTGCGACGTTTTGCAGACACCAATGGTAATCGTGTTGTTGACCAATGGAGTTATTGCAAAGATGGGCTTGAGGTGTACCGGGATATTGACACTGATCACAATACAAAACCAGACCAGTGCCGCTGGTTTGGTGTTGCGGGATCGCGTTGGGGCATTGACGCGAATGAAGATGGTGCCATTGATGAATGGAAGGTTCTGTCTCCTGAAGAGGCTACAGCAGAAATCGTAAGAGCCTTGGCCAATCGTGAACCAGCAATTTTTAATCGACTGCTTCCGTCTTCGGCCGAGCTTGAAGGAGTCGGCTTCTCCGAAGAACTGTTTGCTCAGGTGAGTACTCAGGTAACAGATGCAAAAAAGCTTTTTGAGGCGCTTTCTCGGGAGCAAAAAGAGGTGACTCTTCAGACGCAATGGACAGCTATGTTGGCAGGCTTGCCGGGCGTTATTCCAAAGTCGCCAGATGGTGCAACTGCCGACATAACGGCGTATGATAATGTCGTTGCTCTTACCGAGGTGGCCGGAGGAGGAGGAGGTCAAATCTTTGTTGGATCACTTGTCCGCTTTGGTTCGGTCTGGCGCCCACTCGCTCTTCCTCAATTGTCCTCCGGTAGTGGGACGGTGACAGAATCGCTGTCTATCTTTTCTCCCAGAATGGATAGTGCCGCCTTGCAGGCAGGAACTGAGTCTGAAACCTTGCAGCCATTTCTAGAGCAGTTACGGATTATTGAACAGGAGATGCAGAAAGCAGAGCGTGCTGATCTTGCGGAACTGATTACGAAGCAAGTCAGGATTCTCGATGATGTGTCCAAGCGTGCTGAAGGAGATGAAAAAGAATTCTGGTTACGGCAGTTGGCTGAGACACTTGCTGCTGCCGCCCAGGAAGGAACCATGCCCAATGCTCTCGGTGAGTTAGAAGAGCTTTCGGAAAAATTGCCAGCAGATGAGCCGTTAAAGTCATTCCTGGCTTTTCGTCTGGCGTCTGCAAGGTATGCAACCAGAATGCAAGACAAAGATGCTGATATTGAGAAAGTACAGGCAGCCTGGCTTGAAGAATTAACTGCATTTGTAGAGGTATATCCGGAGGCGCAAGACGCAGCAGAGGCGAGTCTCCAGATCAGCATTGCGGATGAATTTTCTGGTAGGGAAGAATCTGCGATACAGCGTTATCAACAGATAGTTAATAACTTCCCGTCTTCAGCGTCAGCTCGCAAAGCCAGTGGAGCGCTTCGCCGGTTGAAGGCAGTGGGCCAACCACTGAACCTCAGTGGCACAACGATCGATGGGCAAAAAATTTCACTTCAACAATTTAAGGGGAAGCCTGTCTTGGTTCATTATTGGGCAACGTGGTGTGAGCCATGCAAGGTTGATATCGCCCGCATTCGTGAACTTCAGGAAAAGTATCAGCGGGATATTGTAGTTGTGGGTATTGCTCTCGATGAAAACAAGTCAGCACTGCAGCAGTTTCTCGCGAAGAAGCCATTGAATTGGCCACAGCTGTTTGAGCCCGGAGGACTCGACGGCCGTTTAGCTGAGGATCTTGGTGTGCTTACACTTCCAACAATGCTTCTTATAGATAAAGAGGGTATCGTTGTCGAAAGGAACATTCTGGTGACAGACCTCGAGAATAAGCTCAAAGAAGTTGTTGCAAATTAGTTCAAACGAAGGTGTTCATGGGTATGACTTGCTATGGTGCTGAGTAGCCAAGGTAGGTAGGGTCTCACAAAAGTTTTGAATAGTTCGTATGAGGTCTCGAAATGCCCCTATGTTTTGCGGTAACGGCTACGAATCCACTGTTCTGTCTCGTTGGCCTGCTGCAGTTGGTTGGTCTTCTTGTAGCTGGTGCAACTCGTTTTACGCAAGGCACACCGTATGAGCGGACTGGACAGTGGACGTGCCTTGCGGCCCTTGGGCTCATGGGCACTGTATGCGGCATTTCGTTACAGCTCGGACCAGGAATAGCAACAACGAGCGCAGTAACGCTCACGCTGATGACAATGATTGTTATCATCGAACTCCCAAAACGTCAGTATGACTGAGTGACTGCTCTTGCCGTTCCTCGCTGTTTCCTGTCTCTTGCCTAGTCGCTTGCCTAGTCTCTGGGTGCCTGTGGTGTTTTTTCCCTAGAATCGGAAAAAAGCTCCTTTCTGGTGTCATCCGTTGCCGAAACAAACTTCATGGAAGTGTTGTCGGATAGCTTCAAAGTGCTGCGGCTGTACCGACTTTAATTTGCAAGGAGGCTTCATAATGTCGATTAGAAAATTCACCTGTCTCGTCGTGGCAGTCTTTGTCACTAGCTTTTCAGGGATTGTTCATGCCGAAGATATCGCTAAAAACGTTGCGGTCCGTCTTCGCGATTCGGGCGCACTCGATGGATATCGAGTCAAAGTTCGTGCCAAGCAGGGAACTATTTGGCTCGAGGGTGAGGTATCAGATGCCAAGAATATTGCGGCAGCGGTTGGTTTGGCTGAGTCAACAACCGGTGTTGAGCGGGTGGTGAATAGGCTCGTTGTGGCTTCACGGTCGTCTGGGAGTCAGTCAAATTTGGCGTTACCGCAGCGTGCCTGGAGTGATGCCGGTGTGCGGCAGCCTCGCCAGCAGTCCAAACCTGCCCGTGAGTTACAAAATGCAGAGTATCCTCCTCGTTCGGCAAGGCAGGTCGCCTGGGCGGATGGTGCTGCGGCCCAGCCAGTAGGGCCGGCTGTGAGAGTCCCAGCCCGGATGGCAGAAACGCCTCGTCCGATTCGGATGTCGTCCTCTGCTCCGATCCAGCCTGTAGGCATGCGTTCAATGTCTCGTCAAGAAATGATTGGTGGGGAGCAGGTCGTTCCAGGTTCAATGCAGTTTTATGAGGGTTCGGCTCAGGTGCCAGCTCAAGTGCCAACTCAGGTGCCAGCACAGGCCGGTGGGCAACCCCCTGCCGTGCCCATGCCAGGGATGGCGGCCGGTGCACCGCGACCCATGGGACCTGTCGGTGTAGGAGCACCCCCAATTCCGATGCGGGGTGATGGTCCGAATGTGCCAAACTATGCTTGGCCGAGCTACGCTTCTTCTCCAAATTATGCAGCCCTGCAGTATCCGACTCAGTATTCACCGGCGGCGTGGCCATACATTGGTCCGTTCTATCCGTATCCTCAGGTCCCGCTCGGCTGGCGTCGGGTTTCACTCGAGTGGGATGATGGTTGGTGGTATGTCGATTTTGATGAGCGGCACGCTCACAGTCATCACCGATAAGGTGTTGTTTGCTGTGTGTTGAGTACGGTTGATGAGTTCATTTCGCACCCTTAAAAGTGCACTTCCAAAAGACCCGCCCGGGTTCACGCTCGGGCGGGTCTTTGTGTTTCAGGCAATTCTGCGGAATTAGGAAAATCCGAAAAGAGGACGCAAGTTACCCGGCACTCAAAGTCGATACATTCGATAGTGATGTCTTGATCACATTACGCACGAGGACAATTTGATGAAACGATTATTGAAGTTGACGGCAATAGTGCTTTTTCTAGCACCGGCTTGTATAACCCAGACGGGTTGTTTTTGGCTTACTGCGCAGGGTCCGAATCTTGGTCCACTCGCGATTCCTGTTCCAGTCCCGGTTGGAATTCAGAAATCTAAAGAGGACAAATTCTGGAACTATGAACGCTACGAGCGGGCACCGGTTCTTGGTCCGATTGCACCAGGTGGCCCCTGTGAGGCTCTTGATGAACCGAGTGACGACGAAGTTATGAGAGCCTTAGAAAAAGCAAGGCCAGTTCAAGGTCCGTGGCCGTTCTTGTTTGAGACTCAGCGAAACAATGTTCGGATTACGAAGCATAAAATCTCAGACTACGTGGATCCGCCAAGACATTATCCGCTTGTTGGGCCTGCCCAATTGCATCACGCCCACTATAAATGCACCGTCTACTTCCAAGAGGTAAAGCGAGTTGGTTGGCCAGTTCCACATACACTGATTGATGAGGATACTCAGGAAGTTGTCTACATTGATCACGATCACCTTCATATGGTTGGTGATGTTGATACGGGTGCCGATGCGAACTTCTAAGGCATTCAAATAGTACTCTGAGTCAGATTGCTTGGCTCAATATGAAAACTCGTGCGTGCCCCCACCGTGACCGTTACGGTGGGGGCTTTTTGTGTGTCATTCCTAAATTACACCAGTGGCATTTAAGTCTGTGCGATACGTAACGGTATTTGCACCGAAGTTGCCGGATTAAGAGCTCGTTGGCGGTGTCAGTGCCTTAGCGAAGGTTGTATCGTGGGGTAGGAAACAATTTGACCTCACCATTCCGTAAGTTATCATTAATGACTGATTAGTCATTTAATCTCTGAGTTCTTTTGCCGCTCGTTCTACGTCAAAAACTACAGATTGATGTGTGTAGTATTCGGCAGAACAGGAAAGGTGTCCTTCTATGTTTGGCTTTGGCCTTGGACCAATGGAATTAATCATTGTCGCTGGTATTGTGCTCTTGCTGTTCGGCACTCGTTTGCCACGGGTTATGCGATCTCTTGGTGAGGGCATTGTTGAGTTTAAACGAGGGATTAACTCCTCTGAGGAAGACAGAATTAGTCAATCGGCAGGGCAGAATCCAGACACAACGAATAATCAAGATTGAGAAGAGACGAAACGATTTTTCAGAAATGCTTGTTGGGCGATGCCCCTCGATTCTGTGGTTAAATTAATTAGTCATCAGGCTACACACCCACCGGTAAAAATATGTTTGGCCTTGGTCCGCTTGAGTTAGTAGTAATCGGTGTCATAGCTGTAATGCTCTTCGGGAAGCAACTGCCCGAAGTGGGTCTACGAGTTGGAAAAAGTCTCTCTGAGTTACGACGGCAGTGGTCGACTATTTCTCGTGATCTTGATGTGACTGGCGAAATAAAAGGTCATCACATGCAATCACAAAATCAGAAGCGAAGACTCCCGAATCAATTCGATGATCAGGAAGATACGCCAACGGGACCAAGTTTTGAACCTCCAAATTCACAGGAAGTGTGAATAGTTTTTGGTTGTGGCTTATTAGCAGTAGATCAATGGACTGCTCCTGCTTCTCATCAAAATTTCCGCAAGAGAGTCTGCTCCAGCGGGCGTACTGTATGTTTTTTCGAGAGATGGTTCGGTCGAATTTTTTGTCCTTGGGTACAACATGAACATGGCCGTTGTGCTCAGGATTCCCGACAATTTCCACTGCTGTTTAATTTTTGCTGCTGTTCTTTGTTCGTCTTCAATGCGTTGTCGTACCTCTTTAGGACAGTTCCAAT
>MDTC01047671.1_pt1 | contig 12414 bp, 10 predicted proteins | sample 811181 | NCBI WGS metagenome assembly MDTC01 (sample SAMN05326644, study PRJNA326480) | marine metagenome | isolation source: seawater | place: Pacific Ocean: North | collected 2011
CAGTACCTGCTGGCAATAAATTAAATGCAGCATCCGTAGGAGCAAATAAAGTTAAGGAACTTGTGCTTGTTAATACACCATCTAATGAACATGCATCGACTGCTGTCTTTAAAGTGGTATGATCACTTGAATTCGAGACTATATCATATATAGTATTAGTGTTTGCGTTAACAGTAATATCACCAACCATACCGTTAGCAGCATGCTGACCTACTGAACAATCATAGTTATATGTACCAGATATTGTAAAAACATGAGTATACAACTCAGAATTACTTGTAGGTGTCGAAGTAAATGATTGTGGATTATTAAAACTATTTCCATTTATAGTGTTAACATCAAAGTTCACATTATGGAATCCTCCATCGTTAATCCACTTAACAGTGTCCCCTACATTTACAGTTAGACTAGAAGGCGTATAGTAATAGTTTCCAGAATTTACATAATGGACATTTTGGGAGGAAACTAAATTAGCAAAAAATACTGCTAACAGAATTGGTAAAAATTTTTTCATTTGATTTGATTTAGTTTAATTAATATTTAATTTTAGTAGTTAATTTTGTATGTACCCTCAGGGTAAAGCTGTAGCCACTTGTTGAGTTGAGCTTTATTCTTAAGCGTTACAACAATATTATGAGCTTTGAAAATAATTTTAGGGACACTATTTTTAATTTCATTTATAGCCTTCATAGTTTTTTTTAAGTTTTGCTTTCTCTTATATTTCTTTTTTTCCATTTTATATTGATATTTGTTAATATTAATTTTGCATAATTTTTTTGGTATAAAAACTATGCAAATATATAAATTAAATTGTAATAAAAACATTTTTGCATATCTTTTTTTAAATAAAGCTATATTTTTATTAATTTTGTAACTATGAAAAAAAAACCAGACAATATTGTTTATAATTATGCGACTAATGAATATGACGCATATAAAAAAAATTACCCTACTAATTTTAGCTCGAAAAAATTTGAATTAGAAAAAATTGAAAATTTAAGAATCGAAGCAAGGCCATTCTTCAAAAGTAAATTTAATGAGATTAAAAAAAATTATGAGGAGCTCATGATTAAACTAAAGTGGAATGAAATTATTTTTAATGCAAAATACAACTTCAATCCTATACTAGGTAAAAAATACTATCTATACAAGGGTAAAGAGAATAATTTTCTAAGCATTATTAAGCCAAATGAATGGAAAAAAAATCACATAGGTACTTTTAGACTTGACTCGAACAAAACATGGGAAAAGGTATAAAAACTATGACCAATTCGACTGAACATTACTAGTTGCTTCAGACACCATTTTAATTGTATTATCTAAAGAAACAAAGTGACCTTGATCTCTGTTTAAGAATATATAGGGAGCCATTACAAAAAGCAGCCAGATATCCTTACTAAACTTATTTTTAATAATTTCGTCAGTGATATCATTAATTTTTTCCTGAAGCAATCCAAATACAAAATCTTCATGCTTTGATTCATTACTATTTACTTTCCATATTAATCCAATTTTATGTAAAGAAACAAACATAATATTTGCGTAAAAGTCAACAAGACCAAACTCAGTAAAACCTTTGTAGATGGTTGTGTCAAAAATATCTCGCTTTTTAAGAACAGCTGCCCTAATAATTCGAGCAACAAAAACATCTCTAGACACTTTATCTTTAGAATGAAACTTACTATCTATTAAAGAGCTAATTTGGTCTGCACTTTTCTTTGATATAACCGAAATTTTCAAGCCCTCAGAAATTAAGACACTAGTATTTATTGCGCACAAAAGCTGTTCAGTAGTATATTTTCTAATATTTGTATCAGTTCTTTCAGCAACCAAAAAACTATGTCTTTCTTCCCATGACCTTAAGGTTATTTTGTTTATACCACTAATATTAGAAAGCTGAGTAATGCTATATTTCATTATGCAAATGTATAATATATTTTTTAATTAATTAACATATAATAAGATTATTATTTAAAAGTAAATGTTTTATATATTTGCATAGTTTTTTAATATTAATATTATGCAAATGAGAACAGCAAACATTAAAAATAGCGGAGGATTATACACCTTTTACTCTAAACAAACTGTAAATAGCAATATCCAAAATGTATGGGATTTTTTTTCTAAAACAAAAAACATAGAAAAGATTATGCCAAAAAAACTTGAGTTTAAAAATACATCTGGAAGATCAAGTGAATTTTATGAAGGGAAAATTGTAGGATTTAAATTTAAACTATTTAAATTTATACCTATCAATATACAATCAGAAATTAAAAAAATATCTCACAACAGATATTTTATCGATAATCAAATCTATGGCCCTTATAAATTTTGGCATCATGAACATCATTTTCATCAAAATGATAATGAAACAGTAACAATAGTTGACAAAGTTAAATATAAACTATATCTATATCCATTTAGCAAAATTATTTATCATTTAATTATTAAAAAACAACTAAAAGAAATGTTTAGTTACAGAAACTTAAAAATAAACCAAATATTTTCTCAATAAGAGCATCAATCACAAAAATTTTCTAATTTTAGAAAAAATAATTTTATCATGAAAAAAATAATACTCCTATCTTTTTTTACATTGGTTTCATCATTTAATTTTTATGCTATAAATCAAGATAAAGAAGACGAAGAAAAAAAAGATAATTTACAACTAAGTAGTTTTAAATTCAGAAGTATAGGACCGGCATTAATGTCTGGAAGAATATCTGATATTATTATTCACCCAGAAAATGAAAATATTTGGTATGTAACTGCCGGTTCAGGAGGAGTATGGAAAACCGAAAATGCAGGTACAACCTGGAATCCTATTTTTGATCAACAAGTAAGCTACTCCATAGGATGCATTTCATTTGATCCAAAAAATCCTGAAAAAATTTGGGTTGGAACAGGAGAAAATGTAGGAGGAAGACATGTCGGTTACGGAGATGGAGTATACGTAAGTGAAGATGGAGGGAAAAGCTGGAATCACATGGGTCTTTCAAAATCTGAACATATTTCTAAAATATTAATACACCCAGAAAATTCTAATATTATATGGGTAGCTGCACAAGGACCTCTTTGGAGCAAAGGAGGAGAGCGAGGAATATATAAATCTGTTGATGGTGGAATATCTTGGGTTAAAACTCTTGGAGATTCGCTTTGGGTAGGAGCGACTGATGTTATACTCAATCCTAAAAACCCTAACGTTTTATATGCTGCAACATGGCAAAGGCACAGAACAGTCGCCGGATACTTAAGCGGTGGAGATGGAAGTGGCATATACAAATCTGAAGATGGTGGTGAAAGATGGAAAAAACTAACCAATGGACTTCCTACATCTAAAATGGGAAAAATAGGAATAGCAATTTCTCCACAAAAAACAAATGTTATTTATGCCGCTATTGAACTCGATAGAAGAAAAGGTGGATTTTACAGAAGCGATAATCATGGTTCTAGTTGGTCAAAAATGAGCGACGCAGTCTCTGGAGGAACTGGACCACATTACTATCAGGAAATTTTTGCTTCACCACATAAATTTGATGAGGTTTATCTAGTAGATAATTACATGCAAGTTACCTTTGATGGAGGAAAAACTTTCAGTCGTATGAATGAAAAAGAGAAACATGTAGACAATCATGCTATAGCATTTAAAAAAGATGATCCAAACTACATACTTATTGGATGTGACGGTGGAATTTACGAAAGTTTTGATAAAACAATCAACTGGAAATTTATAAATAATCTACCACTTACTCAATTCTACAAAATTGCGGTAGATGATGAAAAACCATTTTATAACATATATGGTGGGACTCAAGACAATAATACTCAAGGAGCTCCTTCAAGAACTGATAATATTCATGGTATCAGAAATTCTGATTGGTACATTGTGTTAGGTGGAGACGGTCATCAACCAGCAACTGAGCCAAATAACCCTAATATTGTATATGCTCAATGGCAAAGAGGAAATCTAAATAGACACAATAAAAAAACTGGTGAAAACACAAACATAAAACCAGTCCCAAGACTAGGGGAGCCAAACGAAAGATTCAATTGGGATGCTCCAATCATTGTCAGTCCGCACAAACAGGAGAGAATATATTTTGCATCACAAAGAGTTTGGAAATCAGAAAATAGAGGAGATTCTTGGGAACCAATTTCTAATGATTTAACTAATAATATTGAGAGAATCAGCACAAAATACTACGACTCTTATCAAACATGGGATAATGCTTGGGACCTGTATGCAATGTCAAATTACAGTACAATTACATCTTTATCTGAATCACCTGTTAAAGAAGGTCTAATTTATATTGGTACTGATGATGGTGTCATTCAGATAACTGAAGACGGGGGGAATAACTGGAATAGAATTCACTTTGACAAATTCAAAGGTCTTCCAAAATTTGCATTTGTTAATGACATAAAGGCTGACTTGTTTGATGAAAACACAGTCTATGTAGTGTTTGATAATCATAAGTACGGAGATTTTAAACCTTATATATATAAAAGCTCAAACAAGGGAAAAACATGGAGAAAAATAATAAATGATTTACCTGAGAGAACAATTTTATGGAGAGTTGTTCAAGATCATATTAATAAAAATTTAATGTTCTTAGCAACTGAATTTGGTATTTACATGACTCAAGATGGAGGTGAATCATGGCTAAAAATGACTGGAGGACTACCAAATATATCTTTTAGAGATTTAGCTATTCAAAAAAGAGAAAATGATTTAGTCGCAGCATCATTTGGAAGAGGAATCTATATCCTCGATGACTACTCAGCTCTAAGAGAAAGTACTAATATTATTGAAAATGAAAAAAAGTATAGGGCTAAATTATTTAAACCAAGAAATGGACTTTGGTACTTTCCCAAAAGAATACTAGGGAGCAGTAGAAAAGCATCCCAAGGAGATAATTTTTTTGTTGCTGACAACCCCCCATTTGGAGTTGAAATTACTTATTTCTTGTCTGAAAAATATCAAACTCTAAAAGAACTTCGAACTGATTCTGAGAAAAAAAAATCAAATAAAAGGTTCGAAGGATGGGAGAACTTAGAAAAGGAAAAAAATGAAATAAAACCTGAAGTTTGGCTTTTTGTTTCCGACGAAGAAAAAAATATTATAAAAAAAATAAAAGCTGAAAACAAAAGTGGATACAACAGAATCAATTGGGACCTTTCAACTGAGTCTAAACTTAGTCTATCATTAAGTGAGGATAAGGAAAGAAAAGGTCCTATGACAGGACCAGGTAAATATCATTCTCAATTATTTAGTCAAATAAACGGAGTATTTCAACCAATTAGCAACCTAGTTGAAATTAATTTAATACCTCTTCATAGCACTGACACAAATAGTACTAGTTTTCATGAAGCGGTAAATTTCTGGCAAAAAATTGATCAAACTAAAGCTAATTTATATGATTTATCAGATAAAATTAATTTACAAGAAAAGAGAATTAAAACATATATGTCTGCTTATGAAAAAGCATCCAAAACAAATATTAAGTTAAATAAATTACTGTCAAAAATTAGAAACAGTAACATTGAACTTAAGAAAAAAATGAATGGAAGCAAAGTAAGATCAGAAGTAGGAGAACAAAATGAGTTTCCAACTATTTGGACATATTTATGGTCAGCCAGTGGATCATCAAGATCAACTGATGGACCAAGTGAACATCACATTAAAAGCTTAGCATTTACTAATGAATTATATTTAGATATTAAATCAAAATTTGATTCTATAAATGAGTTATTAAATAAAGCAAAAAAAGATCTTGCAAATATTGGAGCACCGAATATCAACGAGTTCTAATCTAACATGGATAAATTCAAAAAATATATAGAGTTAAATAAAATCTGCTGGGACCAAAGAACTGCATTGCATTTAAATTCAAATTTTTACGATAATAACAAATTTATAATTAATAAAAATTCTTTGAATTCAATTGAATTGAATATGCTAGGAGATCTTGAGGGGAAATCTATTTTACATCTACAATGTCATTTTGGTCAAGATAGCATATCACTAGCAAAACTTGGAGCACAAGTAACTGCTGTAGATTTCTCTAGCAAATCAATTAATGCTGCAAATGAACTTGCTAAAAAAATGAAAGTTAAAGTTAAATTTATTGAAAGTAATGTGCTGGATTTAGATCTCAATAAAAAATTTGATCTTGTTTTCAGCTCATATGGAATAGTTGGATGGATACCTGATCTAAAAAAATGGGGAGAAGTTATTTCTAAGCATTTAAAAAAACAAGGAAGATTCCTTTTAACTGAGTTTCATCCATTTTTTGAAGCGATTAAACAAAATGGTTATAACTATTTTTATAACGAAAAACCAGATATTGAAACTTCGAATAAATCTTACACAGAATCCAAAAGTAAGAATTTATTAAAATCATGTTGGTGGAACCACTCATTAACAGATATTTTTGTTGGACTTGAGTCAAATAATTTAAAACTAAATAAATTTGAAGAATTTGATTATAGTCCTTATAAATTAGATGGAATGATCGAAAAATCCAAAAAAAAATACATTCTCAAAAAAAGATTTAAACTAAGCACTCCATATGTTTATAATCTTGAAGCTATAAAAAAATAAATCTTACTGAATATGCCTGAAGGTCCAGAAGTCAAAATTGCATCTGATTTTTTGAATAATCATTTTGAATCAAATAAGAAAATAAATTTTGAAATTATTACAGATTATTATAGAACTAAGTATTTAGATGTTTTTACAAGTATTAAAAATTATTTAAATGTTTTTACTCAAAGCTATACAATTGGGAAAAATATATTCATTAATCTTGATAAAAATAAAATATTTAATTTCCATTTAGGAATGACCGGAGGATGGTCTAAAGAAAACAAAAAACATTGTCATTTTCGAATTTACAATGATAAACAAGAACTTTTTTTTGTTGACACAAGAAAATTTGGAAAAATGAAAATCTTAAATAAAGATGAATTTTTGTTAAAATTTAATCCAAAAATTGATTTGCTAAACAAAGAATATTGTCGAAATCATCATTTAGAAATTTTAGATAAAATAAATACAACAAGATCAATTTGTTCAATCATTATGGATCAAAAATTCTTTCCTGGCGTAGGAAACTATATCAAATCTGAGGCATTATATTTAGCTAAAATACACCCTGAGGAAAAATGGAAAAACATTAATATTAAATCTAAAAAAATATTAATCAATAGCTTAAAAAAAATCATGAAAGAAAGTTATTATTCTGGAGGAGCTGAACTAAAAGACTTTAAAAATCCATTTAAATCTTCAAAGTTTAAACTCAAAGTATATGGTAAAAAAAATACTGATAACAACACAAATGTTATAAGCATTGTTACTTCTGACCAAAGAAAATCATGGTACTGTGAAAAAACACAAAAATTAAAAAACTAAGGTTTTAAATAAACATTTTGAGCATTAACTGATATTAATACTCCAAGACCGTTAGTAACATTTGAATAAACCGGTATTACTTCACCCCCAAATATATCTACTTCCCCCTTCTCAACGTGATCTTCTAATGATCTGTAATACCTATAAGTATCATCACTAAAATTAGAGAATCTTACAATAACTGTATCGCAATCTCCCCAATCATACTCTGTTTCAACGTCTAACTCTATAGTTTTTGTTTGTCCATCAAAAAGAGCATCAGTAAAAACCACATCTTGACCGAAATATGTGTAACCTTCCCATGGAATATCATCTTGAGGGAAAGAGGGATCGTTAGATAAAAACTCTACCCAATCATTAAATTCATATACATAATCCTCCCATTCTTTAGAGCAAGTCGAATATAATTGAAGTCTATAATAATTTTGCTGCTCAATTACATCATCATAACTAAATCTTAATTTAATTCTATCATCGTTACTTTCAGAATCAATATTAATATCATACAACAAAATATCATCAGGAATATAAGTTTCAGCAACAACAGATTTATAATTTGAATGCTCAACCTCAATTCTATAAAATGAATTTTTTTGAGGGACATATTGACTTTTATAACAATATGCTGCTAGTGAATCACCTCTTTCAGTATAAACATAAAGCAACTCCGAAGTATCTGCAGTTAAAATTGCAACTGGAACATTATCATTATTTTTATATAATTTAACTGAAGCATCCGAAATAAAAGAAGGATTTAGATTTGAAAAAGCATCTACAGAATGGGAAACAAAAATTTTAGTATTTGTATCAGTATCTAAAATTCCATTCACTACAAGTACAGGTGAATGAGGAGGGACATCTAAATCTACAACTGTCTCCATGTTTTCACACGAGAAAAAAGTCACTATAATTAAAAAATAAATTAGTTTTTTCATAATTAAAATTGTATTCTGTAAGATATTGATGGAATTATTGGGAATAATGATACTTGCTTTGCAACTCTTACATTATTTTCATATGACAAATAAGCAAACCATGGGTTTTTTCTATTATATAAATTATATGCCCCAATTGACCACGTACTTTGCCAAGTATTTCTAATTTTATGTTTATTTACTCCAATATCTAATCGATGATAAGCAGGTAATCTAGTTGAATTTCTATTTCCATAAGACTCAACAAATTCGCTATATAAATTACCATTATCTTGTGGCATTCCAAGATAGACAGCCTGTGGAAATGTAAAAGCATTACCCGTTCCATAAATCCAAGTAGCACCAATATCCCATTTTTCATTAAATTTATGGGAAATTACAATAGAAAAATCATGTCTTCTATCAAATTTATATGGGTACCACTCTCCAAAATTTATATCCTCAAATCTTCTATCTGTCCATGAAAGAGTATAGCCGACCCAACCAGTTGTTTTTCCTCTCTTTTTCTGAAAAAATAACTCTGCTCCATAAGATTTCCCTTCTCCTCCTGTTTCAATTGCATTTTTCCAGTCTTCTGTACTTTCTAAATTTGAATATCCTTCCTTATAAGTAATCAAATTATTCATAATCTTATAATATCCTTCTAAGCTAATCTCATATTTACCTCCAAATAACTGAGTTGAAATACTTCCTGCCCATTGTTCAGAATTTTGTGATGGCACACTGTCAATTGCAGGAACCCATATATCGCTTGGGAATCCTAAAGAAGAATTTGACAATAAGTGAATATTTTGCTGCATTTTTGCATAAGATCCTTTTAAAGACCAATCATCATTTAAGAGATATCTAGCAGATATTCTAGGTTGAATACTATAATTCTTTTGATTTTGAATATCTGAAACTAAGTTATCAATTAAATTATCGTTAGAAGAACCAGAATAATATCCAACATGTAATCCAATATTTGCTTTTAACCTACTGGTTATTTTTACATTATCTTCAATGTAAATAAATGCTTCGCTTACATTTGTTTTTTCAGAAAAATTAATTGTAGTATCTTGGAAAAAATCAATATCTGGGCTCATAGATGGATAGTCAACGCTGGTTGATAAGCGTGTTTCTCCTGGAAAAAATTTATGATATGTATATGACATTCCAAACTTAATATCATGTTTTGGATTTGGAGAATAATCAAAATCTATACGTCCTCCTAAATCTTCAATACCAGCTATATAATCTAAATTAATATCAGAAATTTCTGTTCCATAAGAATCACTATATGTAGAACTTAATCCAAAATCGGTATTAAATGCATAACGACTAAATATCAATGTAGTATTACTAAACAATCTATCAGAAAATAAATGATTCCATCTTAATGTAGATGTAATATTTCCATAACCAAGACCAAAATTCAAAATACTTCCTTCTGAACTGTTCCCTCCTTTCCCTCCATATTCAAGGCTTTCATCATAATTTACCCCAAATTTATCATTCCCCATATAAGCACTGAGAAATATTCTATCTTTATTTGAAATTTTATGATTAATTTTTGCATTAAGGTCATAAAAATAAAGAGTTAAATCTGTGCTAGATGGCATCAATGGACGAACTAATAAATCAGCATACGTACGTCTTGCCGCTAGAATAAAGGATGTTTTATCTTTTTTGATTGGACCTTCTAAAGTAAGTTTAGAAGACACTAGGCCTATGGTAGCATCACCTCTAAATCTTTTCATATTTCCATCCTTCATATCAATTTGCAAAACAGAGGAAAGCCTACCACCAAACCTAGCTGGGAATCCCCCTTTTGTTAGGCGGACAGTTTTAATTGCATCTGCATTAAAGACAGAAAAAAGACCTCCAATATGAGAAGCATTATAAACAGGAACCCCATCTAATAAAATTAAATTTTGATCTGCCCCCCCCCCTCTAACATAAAAACCCGATGTCCCTTCACTAGACTGAACTCCAGGTAATAACTGAATTGCCTTTAAGACATCAACCTCTCCTAATAGAGCTGGTATCATTTTAATCTGTTCTACAGGAATTTCAATTTGAGAGGTTTGGGTATTTTCTATAATTGTTTTATTTGCCTTGACCTCAACTTCATTTAACTCAATACTTGATGCTTTAAACTCAATATTTTGTTTAATGCTATTTACTAAATTTATTCTTTTTAGCTGATCATCAAAACCAATAAAACTAAATGAAATATTATAAGTTCCCTCAGGCAATGTAAGACTATAAAAACCATATACATTTGAAGTAACACCTTGATTAAGCTCAGTGCAATAAATATTTGCTCCAACTATAGTTTCTCCACTTCTTTTGTCAGTTATATAACCACTTATTGTATGTTTGTTCTGCGAATAAATAAAAATAGAAGTGAATGAAAAAAATATTAATAACATTTTTTTTTTATTCTCAAAAAAATATTTAAAGTGAATATTCAAAGCAGCTTATTTTCTGTTTTTTGATATAATTTCATATGCCTTCTGAACTTCCAAGAATTTTTTCTCTGCTAATTTAACAATATCATCACTGACTCCTTGTAATTTATCAGGATGATATTTTCGAACCATTTTTCGATGTGCTTTTTTAATTTCTTCGTCAGAAGCAGTGGGTTTGATTTCTAAAATAGAATACCATTTAGTCAAATCACTTTGACTATTATTTGATAACATCATTGATTTAATGGAATCAAAATCATATTGATTTATATTTAAATATGAAGATATTTTTCTTATGATTGAAATTTCTGAATCATGAACATGCTTATCAGCAGCTGCAACTCCAAAAAGAAAATGAATAATTTGTAATCTTGAGGCATGATTAACATTTGAATTAAGTTGCTGGCAAACAGGACGTAATTGGGAAGATAAAGACTCCTTATTTAGTTTATTAAATATTCTAAAATAATCATTGGCCTTTGAAACACCAAATGCTTTTATAAAAAAATTCTTTACATAATCGAGTTCCGATTTAAGCACTTTTCCATCAGCTTTAATAACTAAAGATGAAAGTATTAGTAAAGATAGCTCATAAGCCTTGGCAGTATCGTTCTTACCATCAAAAAAACTTTTTCCAATGTAATACCCAATTATTGCACCAATAGGTCCAGCTAAAAACCATCCAGCACCTATTGCCATGAACTTTTTGATTGACATAATTTAAATTTTCGACAAATATACATAAGTGTCTTATATAATAGTCAAGAAAATAATATTCTTAAATTCACTTTTATTTGAACTTTAGATAACATTTTAGAACTTTTATAGTTAAAAATATTCTTATTTATAATAAGTCTAAATAAAAATATTGTAATATTTTTGCAGGTGAATTAACTAAAAAATAAAAAAAATGAAAAAAATATTTAATTTATCAATGTTATCGCTAGCAATAATTATTAGTTCTTGCTCAAGTGATAAAGATGACCCTCAACCATCAGCTTGTGAGGTAACTGATGCCCCATCTACCTATGCATTTACTGATACAGATGGAAATAACACAGTAGCATTTTCTGGTCAAATTAACAGATTAGCAAAAGCTAAGGAAGTTTACGATATGATGAATGCTGATTTAACAGTAACAACCGCAGACATAGATGCTTTAATAGATGATGATAACTCAAAGCTAGTAACTAAAACTGCTGAAAATGACGCTAATAGAACTGCTGTTATTGACCAGTTCAATGCCATAATGGCAAGCTATGCGGCAAGTTCATCTAACTTTGAAGCAGGAATTTTAGCTGAAGATGGAGTGGCTGGAATCGACGCACTAGGTTATGAATTAGATGCTAGAGGTTGGGAGCCTGATCAACAATATGCAAAAATGCTAATTGGAGCATTATGTTTAGAGCAGAATGCTTATGACTACCTAACTAAAATTGATTTAGAAAACAACAACATTGCTCCGGAAGATGGAAGCTTCTATACAAAATCTGAACATTATTGGGACGAGGCTTTTGGATATGTTTATGGTCTAGATAGCGATTTAGGTGAAACAAAAGAAATTAGTGGGGGATTACTTTTAGGAAAATATCTAACTAAACATGACGGAATC
>MDTC01119627.1_pt1 | contig 12412 bp, 8 predicted proteins | sample 811181 | NCBI WGS metagenome assembly MDTC01 (sample SAMN05326644, study PRJNA326480) | marine metagenome | isolation source: seawater | place: Pacific Ocean: North | collected 2011
CGGGAGTTCGACGTGCGCAACGGCGAGCTGCCGATCAACCTGCTCAAGCGCCGCGTGCAGATTGGGGAGTCCTACTTCATGCGCAACCACCACAACAACCCCGATGCGTTTAGGACCGACGAGTCGCTGTCGACCGTGATCTACAACGAGCGTCGCGACGATTGGTGTAAGATCGATTTCATGGACGCCTTCGACCGCGTCAGGCGTTTTGGCCAAATGTTGAGTAATGGAAGTGATCTCGACCACGCCGGGTTCGAGGGCGACGAGTGTCCAGTAAACGACCCGTTCACGTACCGCAACTCGAACACCGGCGACGACGACCAGCACGACTGGTGCAGCTTCTTCGGGCAAATCGAGACGAAGCATGTGGACAAGCAGGCGTTTAAGTTCTTTATCAAGGGAGCAACTGCTAATACTGCTGTCGCTCGGTATCTTGAATATAATGCGGACGGTGCAAACTATGTGAGCCGGGGTGAATTGCAACCGAAGGTTTATACCAGAGGGCTCATCGCACTAGGTGCTCGGAACCCTGGTGCAATTCCTGCTGAGGTTGGCGCTGACGACCAAGCCGCTTATGAGCTGATGGTCGATGGTGGATACAAGCCTAAGCGGAAGGAGCTTGCGGACTACAAGAATCTGAAGGCGTTCGTCGCAGCAAAGGCAGAAATTGCAAAGATGGGCAACAGACCTCTTGTACTCGACGATAATTTCAGTAGTGCTGCTGCAGCCCGTGCACTGCAGGATTCAGCGTTTGCTAACACGCTCTATGTTGCATTCAACGACAGTGATTCGGATGTTCCTGTTCTTCTTGGTGACGGTACTACTGCTGAATCAAAGAAGAACCGGAGGAAGTTCGAGCAGATCTTCGGATCCACAACTACGCGGAATAGGAACGAGTATCGCGCTCGTATTGGCTCCGCGTTTGAGGCCCCCGAGGAACACGAGGTCGGCGAGAAGCGCTCCCAGCGTGCGGTCGACAACCAGCAGTGGCGTTCGAAGCGTCGCGCGGTCGGTGTTCAGGACTTTGCCGAAGGCGCCGCGAGCATTGGTGTGGCTGCTAATATTGTCCCTACTTCCCAGCATGCGGTCAAGAACATTCGTATCAGTGCTACCGAGCGCGACGGCTTCGTGTTCAACGGCAAGGTCGAGTTCTACCACGAGCTCCTCAGCGAGCTTACACCGGCCGAACAAATTGTCGCATCCGACTACCTCTTCAACCCAATCACCAAGGCATTCTTCACCACCTGCTACCAGAACAACGTCTGCCCGCCGTTCGAGATTCTCCTCGCGCGCCCGCACATGACGTACGACATGTTGACCTGCATCATGATGAAGGGCGGCTCGGACACTGGAAACACTTTCCAGGGCCACTCCGACTTCCAGCTGGGCGACGACGTTCAGTCTAAGATCCACTACGGTAACTACACCTACTACTCCAAGGCTCTGGTGACCAACCCCAAGAACATTCTGCTCGCACGCAACGTGTTCGCGGGCGGCTACGTCAGCGGCGACGACTGTGACTGGATCGAGCGCGACTCGTACTCGGGCAACGTCATCAGCGGATCGCTGTACGCCTTCCTCGTCCCCGCCGGCGAGCACAAGAAGCAGAACCCTCTGCGTCTTTTCACCAAGCCTTCGGACGGCTACGGCCACAGCTTCGGGCGCGAGATGACCGGGCGCGACTTCTACAGTCGTGTCTACGGCCACGACAGTCTCCTGGACGCACATGATAACTTCGAGACTATCGGCACTCGCAACGACACGAACGACATCGTGTACCAGGGGCACCAGTTCTGGTGGAAGGAGCACCGCGAGCAGCAGGGGGCTGGTGGCGAGCGTGCGTTTGGTTCCTACACTGGCGTCACGACCAACACCGGTCACTGGGGCAAGAACGTGTACCCCGGGTGTGGGCGCGTGCGTAACGGGGAGGAGGTGTATCTGAAGGATTGCAGCTGGGATAACGAAGTTTATTAAGTAATAGTTTTACATCTTTAGTTTCGCAGAAAATAACCTATGCAGCGACCCGATTCTAAGGGCACTATGCTCTGGGAAGAATTCAGAACCATATTTGACACGTTTGTTTTTTAACCTCCGCGCTCGTGCCTTAAAGCACTCCTCGTGCAAATAGTTCCCTTGTTGGTCTGCTCCAATGTTGCCTTCACCTTTGATTACCGGCTTGTTGCATTCTGGACAGCACCCCCTATCCCGCGCTCTGCCGTCCTCGCTTCGCGAATCATAACAAAATTGATGATAATAAAGAGTGTATTTTTTTTGTACAACAGAATTCAATTTTGTGATTGAAGATCGATCTTGCCAATTGTATACAGGTTTACAGCACACGGCACAGTTGCCCCTGCTCGCCCCACCCTTTGATAGTATGCACCGAACATGTGCAAACGGTGGCCTCCCGTCCCCGGTTTTACTCACGGCAACAGCATTGTCAACATTATTAATAATCACTTGGTCGCAAAAGGGGCAGTGGTAGTTAGCAAGCAAATCTTCACTCGAATCGCTCTCCCCACCATCTTCGTCGTCACCCTCTAACTGCTGACTGTAGCTGCCGAGCGTAGTCCGATCGTCGTCGTCCTCCTCCTCTTCAATTCTCCTTAAGAACTCTCGGACACGTGGATCTGATTGCAACATTGGTCGCTGTTTTCTGTCAGGATTAGAACCAGCAATGTCGTCTAAAAGATCCGGTAAGCTGAGTTTGTCCCTTTCATCATTTTCTTCACGAGCTACATCGCCATCGTCGCCATCGTCGCCATCATCGTCATAATCGTCGCCATCATCATCCATGTTTTGAGATTCAGGCTGCTCATAAAGTAAACGTTGTGCAACTAACGCATTTCTCTGTAATCCTTCATTATTAATGTTCCCATCTAATTTGAACCCCGGATATGCAAACCTCCTTTGAACAAACAGGAGAGATGGTTTGTAAATGCGAAAATGAGAGGGAACATTCCAATCATTGATCTGATTCACGTAAGTTTGCGAGTTGTCGAAATTATTACCCCCGTCGCGTGGATCCCACTCTGCTCTATAGTATAGGTCGTTTTTTGCCACTCTAGTATACGTCAACAACCCCCAATGTTCTTTTTTGGTACTATGGTCGTAAGCGTAAATCCAAATACCACTGCTTATTTTCCACTTATTTCTGGCAGGTTGATTGGGTAATAGTGTTGCCTTTTCCAAAGAACGAGGAGGGTCGTGTCGTGCCAAGTTGAAGTATATTAGCGGCAATCTTTTAATCGCGCCTGGCTCATGCCTGTCTTTAATCTTACTCGCATTGCTGAACCACATTGCATCTGATGCTCTAATATTTGATGGATCTCCTGTGAAAAATAGTTTTTGCTCTGCTGGACCACTGTAAGAATCTGCTTGTTTTTGCCTTCTAACGTTATCAAAAGCTGCATACATTGCAAGACAAGCTAATTTTACATTGTCTTCGTTGTACACAAACCATTCCGTTGTTTTTGGCCACCTTGTATCACGAAACCAATTTGGCTTAACCCCTGATAAATCAGGATATTCTATGGATTGTGCCAGTGCGTTAATCATGTGGCTTTCTGCAGCGAGATCTACACCTGACAACAAACCAATTAATCTCGCAAACCCGCTAGGTTGATCTGCATTTGACCTCTCAACAATACGATCAACCACACCTCTTCTTCGATTCGAAAACCCAACTTTAAGCAGATAGCCAAACTTGTGGTTTCTATTATCTGGCTTATTTGATATACTTTTTGATCTATATTGAATCTTAGGCTGACCACCATTAGATGTAACCTGTAATATATAACAATAGGAATTTCCTCTTTTATGGTCTAATAGCATCTGGCGTAGATATTCAGTATTGCAACGTGGCACAACATGGTCAGTGTAATTCTGTTTTTCTTCCGCATTCATTGAATAAAACTGTTTTAATACACCAAGTGTATTATTGTTATTATATATCCACAACACGAAATCTCAAAGAGCGTGAATCTGCGTCCCACCCCTCACGGGCTATTTCAATGATTTCTTTCCTCTTTCGCAGAAACGAAACCACGTCAAGCCATTGGTTCTTACTCAACTCTGCCGGCCGCTGAAGAATGTAATCTGAATATACCTCCGCCCCCTTTCGTCCAGATTCTCGTAGATCATGAAGGAACACCATATACTTGGATTCGTCCAATGTAACATGGCACTTGTCAAGCTTTACTGGCGGGTGTTCAAAACTCAGTATTGAGTCGACGAGCCGCGCATCTTCGCCAGTAATTGACCCTTCGGGCACTAGCTTAAAGCTGTCATTGAGAACATCTTGTACCGGTGCTCCGTATTCGTTAGTGCCGGTGTTAATTACTGCGAATGCACATGCCTCAGATATCTTGTTTCTCCGAAGATAATCGGTGTACATGTGTAGATCGCTTGCATAGAAACTATCCTTTGTTTGTGCCCAATTTCCGTTGTAGATCCTTTTTAATGTATTAGGAGTATTGGTACCACAGTGGCGTAGTTCGTATTCTTTGCGTTTCTCTTGGAGATTGGAAGGGAGGCGTTTACTGATTTTGGCATTCCGGTCAATGGATGTTGTAACCGCCACAGGCGCAGTACCTTCTCCAAGCCAAGGATACAGATTTCTGCACCACTCAGAAGCCTCTACTAAATCTTTTCCACATGCATTCATAAAAGTTACTGCAGGTATGATCTTTGTGTACATATGAGCTTGCTTGTGAATATTGTTGTCATAGCCATATGCTGTTTTATTCACAATACCTAGAACAGCGCATGGGACGTAAAGCTTTGCAACTGCCTGTAGATCTTTCATGAACGCATCGGCGAAATACATTTCTTGGAATGTGCTGTAAAGCTGGACTATACCTAGCGCCGAGTCCTCGCAATCACCAGCTTTTCGTACAAACAAGTGATCAAATGATTCAAAAGCGATTTTCTCCCCCCTAGTTGGATCTATGTAATAGTCCTGTATGTAAGGATAGCAATTCACCGCATATGTACATGCTTCAAGAGTCAGCGCAGAGATATCGTGAAAGTCTAAAGACACATCTCCGTAATTAGAAGCGAATTGTGTTCTTATTGTCCTTGAAATCTTGCTGGATTCCAAACCTTTTCTTGCCATAACCTTACGGACTGCATCTAGAAAGAAAGACTGCGTTGGTTTTACCGATGTCGCCATGTTGAAGAAATATGCTTGAGCAGGCAGTGGGCAAACACGAGTTTCCCACTCTGGCGTAAACACGTTGCGCGCGAAATCATCGCATGCATTAAAACTCGACTGAACAGTGTATCCCTCGCTTATCATTTGTTTCGCATAGGCAGAAAGTGATTTTTGATCAAATACAAAGTATGGTAATGTTTTCGACGAGGCAACAGTGATGTTCGTATACTCAACACCCGAGTTTTTATTTTCAATTGTTACATTTTGTTCCTCCGTGTTCACAGCTGCCGTGGCAGATCCCAGATGAATTTTACACATTTGCCCTCTGTTATTAGGTTCATACCCATACAGATCAACGCAGATCATTGTTTTATCAGAACCTTTGACTTCTAAATCTTTAGAAAATGCAAAATCTTTAGTAACAGGTGTTATGAAAAAAGCGGACTTTGATCTTTCGTTGCAAGCCCAAATATGAAATTCCGGTTTTTGCACACATGAGCCAAGTGCCCCAACGTCAATATTGGAGAGTGAAACTTTAAACTTCATATTTGCAGATATACTTTCCAAATACTAGACTTTATATAAACTAATTTAGGACGTTTTATAACAGGTGTGTAAAATGCCATCGAGTACTGAGTTAGCTGCTAAACATGTACGCCTTCATATGCCGAGGTCGATACATTCCGGAAAACGAAACTGGCAACCATTAGCTACACAAGATGACATGGTTCGTGTTGATCTAACGGGAGACTTGAATAGTACCGCAGAGCCCAAATCGTTAGAGGAAGAGGCCGATGGAGACATCGGTTGTCTACGGGCAATGGTTATTAGCATTTACTACAGGTTTAACATCGGAGGCTACAAAACTCGCAGAGATATCCACAAATCTAAAAAAGTCTGTGCAGACATGCTTTCCAAAGTCGAAGTTAAAATCACAAAGACTGAAGACCGCATCAATGTTCTCGAGAGCCTTTTGAAAAAGCAAGTAAAGAACAAGAACAGGAGGCAGGCTAAGAAGTACCTGCAGCAATTGAAAAGAGCCCAAAAGTCATTGACGGGGTTCATGTCATACAAGGCAGAACTTGACACAATGGTAATTTCACTTGACCAAACTGAGGACCAGACAGATTTTGTCGTATCGTTCAAGGCTGCCCGCAAAGCCCTAAGTGGACATTCCAAGACATTGCCGCTTGCCGACTTTGATGATTTTGTGGACGACATGGAGGAGACGAAGGCAGATCTGGACGAATTTCACAATGCGCTGGCACAGAGGCAAGAGGTACACTACACTGATATCGAAAGTGAACTCGATGCGATGTTCGCGGATGAAGAACCAAAGAGTGGGCCGTCGGATGATTCTGAACAGATGTTGGCTGTTCATTCAATGCCGCTTCCACCTTCTAAACCTATCTACACTGCCGAGCAACTACATAGAAGAGCTGAGCAACAGCTCAGTATTTTGGAAGATTCTACAGTTTAATCCTTGTTTATCAACAAAAATAACAATAAAACTAAGCGTGCTCGGCACGGAATGCAATACCACGAAGCTCAACCTCTCCCTGCTGGTGCGTAGGGTGGTTCGGGATGATCCCAACCTGGGTACCGACGAACCAGACCACGTTGATGCCGAGGAACGTAGCGTACACCGCCAGCGCGTAGAAACCAGTGCTCGCAACAAGCTGCTCCTCAACGGCATCGACATGCGCCTTCTTATTGAAAACACCCTTCTCGCCCCACAGGTGCTTGCGGTTGTCCATAAGAACGTCATCGAGCTGCGTGAAGGTCAGGATAACGAAAACAAAAGCCGCCGTGAGGAAGGCAAGGTCCGCGAGACGAACCCAGTAATCGCGGTTAGACTGGTAGTCGGCACCACCAACAGCGTTGGACAGAAGAGGAACGTGGTAGAGGACGCGCATGGCAAAGGCCGCAAAGCCGAACGCATACCCAAGAATGGCAAAAGTACGGGCATTCTTCACCTGCTCCTTGTAATCGCCCACAAAGTTGGGGTAGTGCTCGTCATGGACGTACTGGTCAATGGAGTAGCACACGTCGTGCAGCTGGTCGTCGGTCGTCGGTTTCTCGTAAAGGCAGCACCCTACGTTAGCCACAGCATCTGCAGTAGTGGCGTCGGTACAATCCCCCCAGTTGCGATCCGCTTCGTCGGTGTCGGCCGCATTGCCAAGCTTATCTACATCCTTGGCATACCACTTGCAGCCGAGCGAATCCTTATGCGTCTTGCAGATGAGTTCCTTAGCGATTTCTGCACAGCCTTCGCACATACCGCCCTTAGTACCAAACGAGGCAGTGCTCGTCATGTACTCGCACTCGTAGTGGCTCGCGAGCGCGTCGATCCCACTTAGGTCTCCGCGAGTATCCACCGCAGCATCGGGGTGCGTCTGGTTCATGTGGAACCCTAGATTCGCAGCCCCACTAACTATGGTAACGTGCTCCTCGCACTCCCATGGCATTCCACCATGAACAACTGTAACAATGATGGATCCGAAGATGGCAAGGCCGATAACTCCCGCAATCCAGAATTCAACCAAATCAAACACAAAAGTCGCATTACCCACAACTCCCGCAACACCCTTAGCAAACCTACTGTCAGACATCTGTTGACTGCGTCCTTGGCCCATTTGATCAAAAAGTTTGTGCAATCGCTTCTAACGATAAGCTACTCTCATCTGTTGTTTGAACTTTATATACTAAAATTTTCAGAATATTTTCACGCAGACCGGCCGGCATCCAACAACAGATGACATTGTAAAACCCATAGCATTTTCGTGTATTTTCCATTGAGATGAACGCTCAAAGTAAGGAAATGTCCTAGTTAACATTTCGTTGTCGTCAAAGCCATTATCCGTCAACAAGCAATGCCCAAGTTCCTTTTTGGATAAACCAATTTTCCGAATCATGTCATCAAACGACGTCGGTGCCATGCGTAGACCCATTGTTGTTGGAAACGCATTGTAGTGGGTATTCGTCCACATAGCTCCGTTGAAAATAGACCTGCTGTTCTCATTGTTACGCGGCCCCACGTAAACTAGCGGGCCCTGCAGTGGTGATCGTGCGACAATTAGACCATCTTTTATCTGTGTAGTATTCGCCGCATTACGGTAATAAATCATTGTGTGCGAGTTTGGAAAGTGGACACAATTTGTCTCAGTTTCGAACTGATAGTGGGCAATATTACACGGTGGAGTCGTTTTGCTGTATTTTCGAAAACGTATCTCTACACCTATTGACTGCGCGAAATCATATGCGACCCTTCGTCTGTTCCGCATAATCAACGCACGGAACTGCTCGGTTTGTTGGTTGTTGTAGAAGACCTCTCTGTAGGTCATCTTCGCCTGCTCACATTGAATGAAGTAATTCTCCATTTCTTCATACGTTTTCTCGTCGATTGAAGTAGATGCAATAACCATGTAAATCTTCTCAGACATGTGCGTTCGCGGGTTTTCACGATCTGTCGTGTACAACCCAACGTAATTTTGATGAACACCGACACACGGAGTCCAAAACTGCCCATCACTGTCACTAAATCTTGGCGGGTTGACTGCAGATATCTTTACGTTCCTTTCTACGTTTGGTAGTCTTCCTCTAATATCGGCCTCGTTTAACTTGGCCTCTACTGGACATAGAGCAGCACCCGCCCACATATCTGTGAAGAATAGATCGGCCTTGAATTCCGAATTGGCATCTAGCTCAACTACCATCCCATGCGGGACTTGCATCCACGAGTATCCCCAATTTGGCAGAGCCATTACCTTTTTCACACCGGGGTCGCCCTGTATAATTCCGCGAACCATTTCACGATAAACATGGTCCGGGCTTTGGCTTTCTCCCGTCAGGGTTTCAAAATCTGCTCTTACTTCCCAAGGCTCGGCAGGAAGATCCATATTTTTGGTATTATAGTTGTTGTCTGGTTGTATATATAATATCTCTACTCGCGAACTATTTTAAAGGAATGAGGTTTTGTGGTATAGATCCTGGTTTCAAAAACTTAGGCATCTGTATTGCCGACGGTGACCCGTTTAACATTGTGTTTCTTGACAAGGTCAACATATACAGAGTTGACGGTGTTGAGTACAAATACGATGCTAAGTTCGCCATCATGCTTCTGAAGAAATACATTGATCGCAATGAAGATCTCTTCCGGTCAGTGGACGTGTTCCTCATTGAAAACCAGATGGCACGCGCCATGTACCGTGTACAATACGGACTTGAAGGACTGTTGCAGTCATACGGTTTTGCCACGTGCATTCACCCGGCAACTGTAAAGGCCTACTTTAAGACAGCAAAGAAAGAATACAAGAAAAACAAGAACGCGGCCATTCGATACTGCGAATCAAGACTTGAAAAATCCGAGACCAGGAAATTCAAGAAATTTACTCGGGGGATGAAGGCTGACGATGTTGCTGATGCAATAATGTTGTGCCAGTACGCATGTGAAAATCATGCAAAAATAATGGAGACCACGCTAATCAGTGTCGATGATATGAAGAGGAAGAAAGCAAGGAAACGGAAGCGCGCGTGACTACATATAAAAGCAGTAAATTATAATAACAGTAAACGAAGAATAGACATATGCTTCTGTATTTGGTGGTAATAATACTCAGCACGCTTTTGCATGTAGCAAGCAGTAAAAATGTTTCAAGTCGGCGACTATCTGTGCCTACTAATTCACCAACGATTCCCGGCTGGCCACAGTACTATTACATGGCGCCTGGAGAAAACTGTCCTGAAATGACAAGCACCATTGCTAGCGTTTTAGCAAGCAATCCATACAATCCCTGCCCAGAGACATTTCCGTACATGGTGGAATACGAGGGCGCATGGTGGTGTCGCGACGATTCACACACGTGGTGCCACATGTCGGTATCTGGTTGGCCGGCACCGCCAGGCGCTACTTGGGGTACGTTGGGGGCAGAGTGTGGGCTTTCGGTGTACGAGAAATACTCCCAACAAACTGCAAATGGTGGAATCGTAGCATCTGGCGACGGGAGACACGACATCCTAGACGAAGCCGAATGCATCGCAGCTTTCCAGGCGCTGTTTCCTGACCAGGCAGGATTCGTTACATTTGCCGGGCACTACGATTCCCCGCTTTACCCCCGTGGATGCGCATGGGCCGACCACGCAGACTTTGGGGGATTGCACGTTTTAATTAACTATCATGCACATGGCGCTGAATATGATCTGACAAAACGCTGCTGTGATATGCACGTCAAGTATGGAGTATATCCTGGAAACTGGGCAGGGTTGACGCATCAGACTGACAGAGATTGGTACAGTGCCGTGGATTGTTCTACTCGAATGGGCGGTCACAGTTCCATGCCTAACTGTGACTTCCATACAGCCATTTGCAAGAATTACGATTGGGAGTTCCCAGATGATTTGTACGCTCCCCTATTCGACCCGACCTCGGCGTGGGTGGATTACAACTCAGACGGCTGTGGGCCACAGGGTTCTTCGTATACAAGCACAGCAGCATGTGCGCCACACGAAATTGATGGCATCAGTTACACGACGACCAAAGAACCACTGGTTCAAATTACGCCCGGCGGTACTTCTACAGAACCAACCGTAAAACTAATCCGCCATTCCAACGACTCCACCACAACGTACAATCCTTGCCCCCCTGGGTGGATTTTGGCTTTGTGGAACCAGCACTATTGGTGTGCTCGTGAGGATGGGAGAGGCGCCTGGTGTGAAATGGACGAATCAGGCTGGCCTCCTCCAGCAGATGGGCAATGGGGATATGGGTTCAATAACGATCCCAAGTGTACCGGCTACGCTACCTTTAGTTCATCGGACAAAGTGTGTGCTTTTTATGACTGGACGGTGTACCACTGTCGGGTAAATATGATCACGGCAGCGCCAAGTGCTTCACCCACAAATCCAACGAATGAACCTACTGTCGCTCCTACTTCAGAACCCACCACAGACTCGCCGACGTTTGACCCCAACGTGTACTGGCAACTAAATGAATTTTATCCTAAAACGGACGGGACATGTACCGAAGCATGCAACAAGCACGTTGCTAATTCGCACGCAGGGGTTGAGTCGGACGACCCAAATGTATGTGGTTCTGCAACGTTTCCTTATTAATGATTAAACAGTCATAAAAATTTCACTGGTTTGGGGGGTGACTAAAGCTATAAATCTCTCTGCTAACTTTCTGAGATGCGCAGTGTTCTTAACACCCGTAAGAACGATTTTCCCAGAGGTAAAAACGTTGACGACTTGTTTCCACGATTCTCCAAAGCGGAATGCACATCCAGGGAACAGTTCTGGCTCGTATTGCGTATGTTTGGAGAACAGATTGGAGGCGCGTGTCAGCTTGATACGCATGTTGCTGTTCTTGAGCATCGACGTAGCGACTATATTTTGCACGGATATGTCAACAATGGACATAGCAATCTCCGCGGCTTTAGCAACGCGTTCGCAAAACCATCTGACTGCTTCGCGCCCACCATCCTCAGATCTGTTCCCAACACAGACGATTTTACCACTTCTGAAGAAAAGTGCTTTTGAAAATGGGTCGGGGCGGCACAGCTTGAGAGCCGCAAACTTCCTGGGGAAATACTCCACACTCGCATCTTCGATAATAAGAGAGATTTTAGCAAGGTCGAAGTTTTGTGTGATGTTATCACTTCGACAGTGATGATCTCGAGTAGAGGTGTAAGGGACACCGAGCTTAGCAGTTAAAACTACGTTTACTATTTGCAATGGATTGAAATTTTTCGACATGAAACTTTTTCTTTACTTCACACAAACGAGTAAGACATCTCAATAACAAAAGATGCACGCCGCTGCCCGTCCATGATCTTAGAACGCATATCTACACTAGACACGTTATCACAGACCTCAGCCTCGCTGTCCCAATTAGCACCATGCAGACGGCTAATTCCAACCTGGAAGCTGGAAAGGTCTACAATCGGCAGGTGATTCGAGAGCTCTTCGCCAAGCTCCTGAAGACACCGCTCGCTAACAGTCTTCTCCACCTTGAACCAGCGATTATCCACAAGCTGCGCCTGCGAAAGGTCGATACCCAGGACTGCCTGGTTCTCCGACATCATCTCCACAATAGGGTGCTTCTCGTCAACAAAGACGTAGTCCGCGTCCGGAACGTCCATGATACCCTTGCGAAGATTGTCCTTAGTCATGCCAGGGTACATTCGCAGATACTCGGAGTTGATGTAGGGGTTCGTAGTGGCGACAATCTTGTCGACAGTGTGCCCCTTCTCGTTGGCC
>MDTC01167049.1_pt1 | contig 12412 bp, 11 predicted proteins | sample 811181 | NCBI WGS metagenome assembly MDTC01 (sample SAMN05326644, study PRJNA326480) | marine metagenome | isolation source: seawater | place: Pacific Ocean: North | collected 2011
ATACTACGTTAGTAGGATCCCTTTATACTTGCGATAATTTCTTACTCTGTACTTTCCTTTGTAAGTAGGCATAAATAAAGATGGTCACACCATAAGTAATATTTATGGCAATTGAAACACCAAAAAGAGGCGTACTGGAATTCCAGCAGGAGATATTAAAACAGGCTGGGGGTATTTCTGCGTCTAATTTGTATCAGTTTGATATACAGATGCCTGAACCTTTAAGGAAATGGTTATCAAATGAGCTTGATCCTGGAGAGGGAGGTACGGATGATTTAGTAAGTAAAAATCAAGCTAGACTTCAACTTGAGTGTAATGAGATACAAATGCCAGGTGTAACATACTCTGGTACTGATGTAAAGATGCCATTTAAAGGCATTACTCAGAAAATGGCAGGTAATAAAGTATACAATGAACTTGATGTCAGTTTCTTCTTGGATTCTGAATCAACTGCATTGGTATTCTTTAGAGCTTGGCAGGATTATGTTATGAATGCTGGTCCTTCTCCCAACGGAGATCCCTTGTATGTACCTGATGGAGATTATTTTAGATATAATCAACAAGCATTTGTACAAAGGTATTATGATAATTATGTCGCTGACTTGGTTATAACTAAATTAGAGAAATTCAATCGTCCCGAAGATCAAAAGAATTATAGAAAGGGATATACAGCTAAAATTGCTAAGGCATATCCATATACTGTATCATCAATACCATACTCTGCAGGTCCAGCACAACTTGTAAAAGTATCTGTAGGATTTTACTATGAATACAGTCATATAACGTATGCAATAAGTAAAGTTAGTGCTACTCCACCATCTGAAACTGCCCCTGCTATCAAAGCTCAGAACGAAAATGATGGCAATTCTCCTAAGGTTAAGAAGCCTAAGCTTCCTAAGATATTGAGGAATAAGTGGGTTAGACGTGGGGTTGTTGCTGGAGGTGCCTTCGCTTTAGCTAGAAAACTCTTCTAGAATCCTGATAAATAAATTTACAATATACTATTGTTATGCCATTACCTGAACTTGTTACGCCAGTGTATACACTGACGGTGCCTTCTACAAAAAAGAAAATTAAATATAGACCTTTCCTAGTAAAGGAACAAAAAGTTTTAATCGTTGCAATGGAGACCCAAGATCAACAAATGATCATGGATGCCATTACTCAGAATTTACAAAACTGTATTCAAACGAGACTTAAGATTGAAGATCTTGCTCTGTTTGATATTGAATACATCTTCCTTCAAATTCGTGCTAGATCAGTCAGTGAGCAACTTAGTCTGAAAGTGAAGTGTCCTGATGATGGTGAGACTGAAGTTGATGTTAACTTTATGGTAGATGATATTAAGGTACAGTTCCCCAAAGGTCATACTAACAAATTTAAGTTGACTGATGATATAACTCTTGTTATGAAATACCCTAACTTAGAATATTTTGCTAAGATAAATTTTTCTGGGGAAACTCCAGACCCATATGATTTAGTTGCTCAATGTATTGATAGAGTATATCAAGGAGAAGATGACTGTGGAGCATTTACTTTTAAGGAAGCAAGGGAATGGGTAGACAAGTTATCCACAGGTCAGTTTGAAAATATACAAACTTTTTTTAATACGATGCCTTCTCTTAGACACACGCTTAAGGTTAAAAATCCTAAGACTGGTGTTAGTAATGAGATCACTATTCAGGGGCTAGCAGATTTTTTCGGATAGCCCTCTTTCATGAGGGCTTGATGAAGTTTTACCAGACAAATTTTGCCTTGGTCCAGCATCATAAATATAGCTTGAGTGATATTGATAATATGATCCCGTGGGAACGGGATGTTTATGTTAACATGCTAGCTACTCATTTGCAAAAAGAAAGAGAGCGAATTGAAGAAGAACGTAGGCGATCTCAGCGTAACTAATGGCTAACGGAAAAGAAATTGACATGGAGCAGCTAGTTGAGGCTAGTGATAGTCTTTCTGCGTCTATGGATACTTTCCTTCAGACTGAGTTAAATTATATTCGATATTTAAGAAACAGACAGAGATATTATCTTGGGTTAAAGCACGCAGCAGTAACACCCACTATTATTAATAATTTTACAAAAAAGAAAGAAGAGGATAGAGGAAGAGGTTTTATACCTCCTTGGTGGAGAAGACGGAGAGTACCTAAGCGAAAACGACAGCCTCAGGAACAGGAATCAAGAGTACGAGTACCAATAACTGTTCTGGAAACTGAAACTGCAACAGAAACACAACAGGGTCGAGTAAAAGTACCCCAAGAGCAGACGCAGACGCAAGGGCAGACGATACCCGAAACCCAAACACAACCAGATATTATTGGGAACTTGGTTCCTGAGAATGTTAATGCAGATATAGTAGCTCAGCAACAAACACAATATGATGCTTTAATAGATGCACTTACAAAGCAACGAGAACAAGATACTAATGAAGTAAGATCTGGTACATTGGAAAAGGGTGGTTTCGTTCCAGAACCTGCTATGGCATGGCAACTTTTAGATGGTACAGCACTTGTAAAACGTATTGAATTTGAACTGCAGAATGGAGTAGGTAGTGCTGGACTACCTGCAACTTTATATGAACGTGGTAGTGTGCATCATGGGATGGCATTAAATGCCATTTTAGCTGTTGAGGGATTGAATATACCAGAGGCTTTATCAATAAACAATGCCATAAGTGTTGAAAATATGGCAAGACTTGATGTTACACGACCTGAGGTTGAGAATGGTTATACTTGGTTTGATTATGTCCAATTAATAGGAACTATTGCTCTCCCAGCTGTTGATTTAGGTCTTCCATTTGGTGATGCAGCTGCTTTAGCTTCTCTTGCTAATATGATGATGAAAGGTAAAGTAACATGGGCGGTGATTAGACCAATGATTCAAATTTTTGGTCCTAAAGTTGTTCAGTATGTTAAGACTCAACTGATGAACCTTGGGGTAAAACCTGAGATGTTTTCGATGAGTGGTAATAGTGGCTCTCTTTCAACTGCCACTGCAGCTTTTGCAAGCGGCGGTGTTATTACCAGTCCAACCAGAGCTTCAGCTATGGGTTTAAATGCATTTATTGGTGAAGCAAATGAGGCTGAAGCTATCATACCAATGAGTAAAATGGGTGATGCTATAGAAGCAGTTTATAGAGAAGGTGCTTCCATTTTGGTTGGAAGTACTCAGGCTCTTTTAGCAAAGTCAAATAGCCCTGCTACTACTTCTGTACTTATTGCTGCCAATAGACTGGAACAACTGGTTGGTAGTGAGAGAGTTCAAATAGCAGCACCTTGGATACCAAAAAATTTACTTAAGGGACTTGATAAATTTTTCTTTTGGAAAAAAGATAGAAAAGAAGAAACCAATACAGAAACTGAGAATGAAGATACACTTAAAACTAATAACTTTTCTATGGATACTAGTTCTAAGGATTTCAATGCCTTAGTTGCTATATCTTCTTTAGAAGCTGGTAATGAACAAGCAAGAGTAGATGTAGCACAGTCAATATATAATCGTTTTAATGATCCAAATCAATTATATGGTACTTCAATCTTTGATATTATTACAGCAGATGGACAATATCAACCAGCATTCACAGATCCTACGGCAACTTCTGGTGAAGGTACTAATACATCTGATGCATGGTTGAATATTAAAGATAAGAAAACAGCAATTAATGCTATGATTTCTTATTGGTCCAAGAAAGGAGTGACTTATACCTATGCAGAAATGGAAGCATTATTTGATTCTACTGCTTTAGCATTACAAAATCAGCAACTCATAGAATCTTCTCGTGACCATGTTGGTGGAAGAACTGAGTTCTTAGGATCTGCATCAACACTTCATCCTCTTGATAAAGGTGAGGAGGCATGGAGAGGTAGTGAGCAGGACAATAGGTTCTTTGAAGCATATGGAACTGGTGGAGAAACTAATGAGAAGATAAAATCTGGATGGACAACCAATCCTTTATTGTTAAATAGTATACAACCGTCTTCTAACATTAATAAAGAGATGGTCATTGAGGAACCAATAAGACAAGCTATTAAAGAGGGTAATATAGTAGAAATACTACCACAAATAGTGCAAGTGCCAGTTGAGATTCCAGTTCCTATTATTATTGATAAAGTTGAAGAGGTTATGGCACAAATGCCTTTATTCTTTGATCCATTAACTAAGGGGGTGGGATAAATGATACCAACCATGGAAGATCTTCACGAAAGTATAGTGGGGATTGAAGATCTTGTTGAAGATCGTAACAGATTAATGAGATTCATGTTCAATGAAGATCAGCATGATGATTTTTTAATGGCAGAGAAACTTCAGGATATGGGTAATGCTGGAGGAGTGCATGTACAACCAATAAAGGGTGGTAGTCTAGATCTCAGTCCTATTAATAATTTACTACCCAATTTAGCAATGGGTCAATCACCAGAACCAATTGTTAAGAATTTTACTACTCCTAGTACACCTGAGAATCCAAGAAGAAGTAGGGGATTATTTGGCGGGAGATTTGGGGGTAATAGGAATAATAATAACAGTGGAAATTCCAATAATAATCCAACGCAAAATTTTGCCAAGGGTGGTATTCTTTCAGGAATAACTACTGGATCTCCTGTTTCTTCACTTGCAGATATGGGTCTGGATGATACATTCGAGAAAAATATAACCAACAAACTTGAGGATGATTTTAAAATATCTGATAAGTTAAAGAATGCATTTGGCGATGCTATGGCTCTTCCTGTAAGAGCAGCAGCTGCTCTTTTAACTGATTTGATATCATCATTACCTGTGACAACTGAAGCACAAAAGACATTTATGAATGATAATTTATCTCAAATCACAAATGCCTTCCATTTGAATAAGAATACTTTCCAAAGTGATTCTACTGATGATCAGACTACAGGTACTACTTTTAATAATCAGGAACTACTTAATAGTGTGGTTGGAGATACATTAATCTCTCAAACTAATAATTCTGAAAGATTGAATATCTTTAATCCATTTAATTGGACTAATATAATGAATGAAGCAGATAAAGCTCGTAAAGGTGAACGTCCTGATGCTGGCGACCATGAACTATCTGTACCAGGTAATATATTAAAATGGCATCAAAGAAATGCTGAGTATATGGAAATGCTTAGCTTTAATAATACTAGCAATAATGATACCATAAAAGTTGTTAACAATATTATGAGCAGTCTTTCCGCTGAAGTACCTTCAATTGTTACTACTGCAAATAATATAGTTAATCAGTCAAGCATAGTACCAGTAACTGATACTGTGGTAAATAATTTGACTGAACTTACAGATAATGTTATTAATGAAACTCGTTTAAATAAACTAGAGAAAACAGAGTTGGCTAGAAATTCTTCTGTTACTGTACCACCAATAATAAGTAATCTGAAAACTATAGCAGAAGAAATGCAGATTGGATCAAATGATGGTATGCCAAAAATTAAAGAGTCAATATTCCTTGACTTATATACTACTATGTCACAGTTCTCATGACCACTGAAAATATAGATAGACCCACAAATAATTTCAAGTTGGATGGATTAGCCATTGAGATTAATGGCGAACCTGCAACTTTTACAGCTAGTCATCTATTATTTCTTAGGTATGTTGAGAATATTAGAAGTGCTACCATAAAAATGGTAATTACTCTGACTGATACTGCAAGTGGTGTGCTATCTAAAATTGAGGGTATGGAACCTTGTATTGTTTCATTTTCAGACCATGCTGATAATAATATCACATTGCAAATGGTAGTATATGATGTTCAGGATAGACAAGTTAAGGAAGGAAAATCAAAAATTTCTTTACTGTTGTGCTCACAAGATGTTATAAACAATGCTTCAACTAAAGTATCCAGACGTTTCGGTAAGGGAGAAGGTAAGGATATTGGAACTATGGTTGATGAGGATGTACTAAAGGGATTGTTAGCTACTGGGCAAAATATTGATATAGAAAAGAGTATGAATAAAATTTCATTCATATCTTGTTTCTGGACTCCATTTACTATTATTAAATGGCTTGCTGCTAGAGCTATTCCTTCTGGTGGTAGTGGGAAAAATGCTAGTTGTGGGTACGCATTCTTTGCTAATAAGAGTGGATATAAATTTTGGTCATATGATAAATTAGCTAGTCAAGCACCAACCACAGCAGCACCTAGTCAAATTATGGTTGGGTATCAGAAGGAAGAAAATGAAGATATGAAGGGGAAGCTAGCTATTGATAAAATTGAGCCTATGGGATCAACTGATGTATTGCAAGGATTAAACTATGGTTCATATAATAGTTTGACTATAACTTTAGACCTAGCTAATATGAAATATGAGGAACATCCCTTTAATATCACTAAATATTATAGTAGTGTTGCCAGACTTAATAAAAATAAATCACTACCTAGGTACTACGAAGGTTTTGAGGAGGATGTAAGACATACTAGAATTATGACTAAGTTATTAGATACTGCTCTGTTTACTGAAGGAACATTTACTCAGGATGTGACAAAGCAGGTTTCACAAGCATCATTAAGAGAAAAATTATTTTACAATAAATCAGTTGATATTAGTTTTACTGGTAAACTTGACTATGAGGTAGGTCAAGTGGTAGAATTATTCAATTATGTTGGTAGAGATAAAAAAGAAGATCCTACCAATGGTAAATATATTATTGGTCATATTACAAGAGAGTATTCTACTAGTACTGATGAAATGATAACCCAGATGTTATTATACACTGATAGTCCAGGTAATTATTAATGAAACAAGCAGTTGCTAATTTTATTGGAAAAGACGGGTTCAACTGGTGGGTTGGGCAAGTCGAGAATGATGGTGGCAACGAAAAGGATCCAGATTACACCAATAAAGTAAAGGTTAGGATTATGGGATACCATAGTCCTAATAGGCAAGAACTTCCAACTACAGATCTTCCATGGGCTATGGTATCAATGCCTGTTACTGCAGCTCAGAGGTCTGGTATTGGATCAATTCATCAACTTGAAGTTAATTCTTGGGTGATTGGTTTCTTTATGGATGGTGCATCTTCTCAGATACCTATTGTAATGGGATCCATTGGAGATGAGAACCCTGAAGAGGATTATGAATCATCTGATGGAGAAAAGGATGATGAGGAAGGAAATTTCCCACAAAGAAATGCGGTTAATTATAAAGAGAATAATCATGTAAGTGGTAGTAGTGGTGCACCTGGTATTGCTTCTACTACAAGTACTGATGAGAAGTCAGGAACAAAAGGGAAGGCAAAGGAAACTCCTGGTAAAGATGCGGGTACAGTTACGTCATCGAATAAGGTAGCAAAGGCAAAGACTACATCTGAAGCAATGAATGGTGCTGATGATAAGAAAAAGGTTAGTGCTCAAGTAGGAAATGGTAAATGTGGTGGTGAACCAAAGATAAAATTGTCCAAGCCCGTCAAAGAACTGATAAAATTTGTTCAAGGTCTTGATCAAAACCCAGCTGGTGATTGGATTGAAAAGAGAACTGGAAAATTAATAGACCTTGAATCTAAAATTAATGTTGTTAAAGATAGGGTTCTGGTAAAACTTAGTGGAATGACAGCCAATATAAAAGGCGTTGTGATGGCTGATGCAAATAAATTCATTCAGGACAAGCTTGATAAACTCAATATACCAAATCCAGACTTAGATGGTGCTGTTAAGAAGCAACTTAAAAAGACTGGTGGATTAATATCTTGTTTATTTAAAGATCTACTTAGTGATCTTGGTGACTTCATCAAAGGTATGCTTAATGATCTTTTAGAGAATGTCCTTGATGCTGCACTATGTTTGATTGAGAATTTCCTTGGTGGTATCATGAATAAGCTTATGGAAAAGATCACTGGTGCATTGGATATGCTTAAGGGTGTTCTTGGTTCTCTTCAGGGTAAGCAAGATTTAATAACAAACTTAACAGGTAGGATTGGTGATTTTCTTGATCTATTTTGTGATGGTCAACTTTCCTGTGCAGTTGGTGCATCTGGTTTTGATACTGGTTTCGGTGCTAAGGCTGAAGGTAATGAGTTAAAGCAAAAGGCATTGAACATGCTTCCTTTTGGTAATAAACTCAAACTTCCTAAGGGTGGTGCTATCGTAGGTAATATTCTTAAGAGTGGTGTCGCTGCTGCGATTGGTGGGGATGGATTGAAGTATTCCTTTAATGCCAAAACTGGTGTTGCAAATCTTCTTTCATCCCAGAAAGCTACTAAGGGAGCACTCAAAGCTGTTGATTGGGTCACAAATGGTCCTTTAGATAAGTTTGAGGGTATTAATTTCTATGATAGTACTGGTAAAATGAGTAGTATGGCTCTCAATTGCTCGTCATCTAATCGTAATAAGAAACCATGTTTCCCAGAACTGGTATGGGACAACTTAAAGTCCACTACTTTCATGAAAGCATTACCTATTGTTGATGATATTGGTTCTATTCTTGGAGTACTTGTTAAGAATAAGGGTTCAGGAATGAATCTTACTGCAAAAGTACATGCTAATTTCACATGTAGTGAACCTGAAGGTGGTGGTGCTACCTTTAGACCTATTATTGTTGATGGTAAATTGGAAGCAGTGGATGTATTAACAACTGGTATTGGATATGGATTTGATCCTTCTGAAACTTATTGTCCTAAGGAACAATATGTTGTATTAGTTCCTAGAGGAGATCTTATTAATCATGTAGAAGATGAAGAGTATATAATGGAAGTAAGTGAAACTAGTCCTAATCTTTTACAAGTGGTTGACATTGACTATAGTGAGGATTATATTGCACTTGCAACTATTGACGTTACTGATGGACCGAAAGTGATACCTGGAATTCAGTTAAGAACACAGTCTGGACATGAATTTACTCTAAATTTCGTTAAAAAATTTGCTGAGTTAGTTATTCCTCCACAAGCTAAAGCAATTTATGCCTATTGTGGTGATCTTATACCTATTGTTGACACTGTTAAACCAATTAATGTTGGTAAAGGATATGTTGCACCAAAAATTGTAATTGGTTCTAAGGATGCTGGTACAGAGACAGAGATTGGTGAGTTTAGTGTGGATGAACAGGGTAGGATAGTAGAAGCAACACTTACCAATACTGTTCTTGGTTTTGTTAAACCAAGAATTAAGGATCCACAGGGAGGTACTGGTGCAAAAGTAACAATTCGTTATAATTATGCTGGTCCTAGAGAAATTCAAGAGAAGAAGATCTTACCTCTTCAGACTTATGTTGATTGTGTTGGACACCCTATGCTGGAGGCTGAGGTTTAATGACTATTAATAAGTTTGAGGGGGGTTCTACCCAAGAAAATGATGCTCCTAAGGTAAAAGTTGAGTATCCTAAGAATTATGTTCAGTCCACTTCGGCTGGTCATATATTTGAAATGAATAACACCGAAGAGGGTGAAAGGATACGTTTATTGAATGCAAATGGCAATTTTCTGGACTTAGATGAGAAACAAAACAACAACTTAGTTTCTTATAATGATACATATATCTTATCGGACCATAATTTAGTCATTAAAATCGGTGAGGATGTTAAATCCGACAGGGCAGTTATTCAAATCATTGGTGACTGTAATATAACTGTCGAAGGTGACATGCACACCGAATGTGAGGGTGATCGTTATGATCAAGTAAATGGTAATTACCAAATACAGTGTGGTGGAGTATTTTCAGTTCGTGCTGAAGAGAATATGTCTCTTCAATCAATGAATGAGATGCACCTTAAGTCTAATTCATATGAGAATAAGACTACCTTTTTATTAAACGATCTTAGTGAGGGTGGCTCTGTTCAAGAGCACGTCAAGGGTAATTATGAAGTACAGATCCAAAAAGAAACAGCAACCTTCTCTATAAAAAGTGAAGGGGATGTTCGTATCAATGCAGATAAATGCAGATACGAAAACGTTGGTGGTAATTTTATCACTGATGTTGGCGGTAAGGTTAGAATCAATGTCGATGGCAGTGATCATACCTGTATAAATGGAGGTGCATTTGAAGGAATGTTATCCATACCCGCTTCCGCTAGTTATGACCTTAATGTTACTGGTGTTATGAATACTGTAACCAGTGACAACTATGTAGTAAATGCAGGTGGCAACATAGATATGGATGCTACTGAGATTTATTTGAATTGAATGTCGATTTTAAGTAACACTAATGACTTTTCACATGTCAGTAACACGACAAGAAGCAATGTTCCTAAAAAGTATTCTTGTCAAACATTTAGACGATTACGTCGAAGAATTAGCTAAAGAAGAGAAAGAAGGAGAAAAAATGATGAAACATATGTTAGAGAATAGAGAAGCAGGTAAAGAATTGTTAGAGAAAACTTCTGACGTTATTAGAAGGAGTTCTAGGCAATCAAATGATCCATACTTCTCTACTAAATAAGATGGAAGGAATGATTTAAGCAATGAGTACATTAACCATTCACGATTTACAAGGATTTAGTACCTATTCTAATCAGGTACGAGTTCCTAGTGGTCATCGTCTACAAGTTGAAGGGACGGTGAAACTTCCTACGTGGACTACATCAACTAGACCAACTCCTGTAGAAGGATTGATTGGAGTTAATACATCTGAGAAACAATTAGAAGTATATGTTGATGGTGCTTGGAGTAAAGCTGCAGGTGGTGGGGTTCAAGGTTTAACTGCTGCTGATCCTGTAGTTGATACTACTACATGGTTAACAACAAATCCTCCAGATGGAGACTACTGGTTTGCACCAACAGGGTACTCTGGTTCTGCTGTACAAGTATATGTAAATACTTCCAATGCTCCTTCATCTAGTGCTTACGTACAAATTGCAAGAGGTAGAGAATCTACTAACTGGTGGCAAACTTCTGGACAGAATTATGTTGGTGGTGGATTAACAAGTACTTATTTAACTCAGAATACTCCAATTGCTGTTGCTCCTAACGATTTTTGTAGTGCACTTTGCAATTTCAACTGGTCATCTGCTAGATTTATGACCAACAGGAGGAACAGTGGTGACTCCTGGTATTTTGAAGGTGGTACTTCAACCAGTTGGTCATGGACATACTTCCAACAGAGTGCATCTAGTGTAAATGCTAGTGCAGTTAGAACTTCTGGTTTCTGGAGAACTGGTAGTACTCTACAGAACTGGGGTCAAGGCAATCGCTGGACAGATACATTAAACTATGGTGGTGGTAACAACTGTGACCGTACATTTATGTGGTCATGGGGTGGTCATGGACCTTACCAAGGATGGTCTGGTGGTTCTTCTTGTCAACCATCTGGAGCTTTCCAGAATGGTAATGAGGGTCACTCACTTCAACTAGTAAACGTATACATGCTTATTCAATAAAATTATTCTTTCATTATGATTACTGATATTATTCCTTTGTTCGCACAGAACTTGATTTGCTCCAACATTGATATTGACAACGGTAGACTTCTTGAGCTTCTTGAGAGAGATATTGATATTGATGAATCTAGAGATTTCTATCTTACCAAATCGCATGAACTTCACAAGATCGAAGAGTACGATTTCTTAACTGTACCATTATTAGAACAAGTCAAACAAGTATTTGATGAAGTTTATGAATATAAAGATATAGAACCATACTTCACGTTAATGTGGGGTACTTGTTGTAAGAGATATCAAAAGATCCATAGTCATACACATCCTAACAGTTTTATGTCTGGTGTGTACTATCCAATGATGAATGCTGCACCGATTAGGTTCCATCATCCATCACCATCTACTATTGTGCCTAATTTTCGTACAGGTAATCTGTGCAATCTTAGAAGTTTTATATTAAATCCACAACCAAGTACAATGTTGCTCTTCCCAAGTGCTTTACAGCATGAGACAGCAACGGTGAATGAAGATGTCGATAGATACTCAATTTCATTCAACATTTTCCTTAGGGGGAATATTGGTGGAGAACCACTGAGCATGTTACAATTGGATTAGTGTCCACGTATTTGCATAAATCCCAGAAACGTGCTATAATTTTCAGGTACTAAGGAGGTCCGCCCATGTTTGATGAATACCTTGATAGGGTAACGGTTGACATTCCAGCAAGAAGGTTTACACTACTAAGTAGTGAAGGAAACACTAAAGTCATTGATTGTGACGATGGTGATCAGTTCATTCGGATTCTTGACGTTGTTCGGGATCAGTGTCAAAGTGAAGAGGTAGTCTACGTCTAATGTCATACAACAAAACTTATTCTGAAATAAAACAAATCCTTAAAGATTCCCAGAGAATTACTAAGGTCACTATGCTCAAGGTTGCAAAGCTAGCAATACTTGAAACTCTCGGTAAAGAGAGATCTGAAGGTGTCGATGTCACATGGGATAGTAAGTTAGGTGATGACCTAATGCTAGACAGTCTGGACATGGTAGAACTTGTCATGTTCTTGGAAGAATGTTTTGGTGTTGAGATACCTGA
>MDTC01068671.1_pt1 | contig 12410 bp, 9 predicted proteins | sample 811181 | NCBI WGS metagenome assembly MDTC01 (sample SAMN05326644, study PRJNA326480) | marine metagenome | isolation source: seawater | place: Pacific Ocean: North | collected 2011
GCCGAGGTAAATTGCATCGGCCCCCGCTTCGTTATGAGAAAATGTGCCACTGGCCAAGTCGGCTATTTCGATTCGGTCGGAATTCATCCAAGCAATCTGCTGGCCGTCCGAAGACAATGCCAGGAGGTTCTCTGTTGTGCGTCCAATGAGCTTTGGAGCCTCGCCCCGATGCATGTATCGCACTTCACCGTGCCAATCGATCCATGCGAGTAGCTCTGATGCGTCGGACGCGACTAGGCAACGAGGCGGTGATGACAGCTGAGAGATGGGAAGCGCGCTTCCGTACGCTAGTGGAATGGAAACGAGGGTACAGTCTGAGCCAACCTGGCGACAGGTATAGACGGTGTCTCGGTTTGAAACAGCAAGCTGAACAGGGCCGCTCGGGACCGTGCCAATATGCGCCACACGGCGGGACCGCATACGCCCAGTTGATTCAAAGTTTGCCTCGATCAGCTCGAGGCCTGCTGGCGGCCCTTTGAGAAAGACGAATCTGGTCTCGTCAACGAATCGAGGGGCTCGAATGACCTCGCCAGGAGCCGCATAAATCCTGTTCATAACGGAATTCCCGTCGCTACAGGTCAGTAACGCTCCGTTTGATGCCTCACTCAAGACAACCATGTGGCGCCCCATTGGCGAGACATCGCCGGCTGTAATATTCATTGCCCCAGGAAGCGTGTGGTATAGGCCTTTCAGCCATATATCCGTCTGCTGGCTTGCGTGACGATAGCAAAGACCATTCCCGATGAAACGATACGCCACTGGCAGCTGGGACTGATAATTGACCATCCAGTTGGATGCAGCCCGCGTGGGGTCCGACAGTGGCCTGGGCCGCTCTTCAAGAGTCGCACCTGATTCGATCAGCGCAGTTTTTAGAAGCGGGGCAATTGTGTCGCCTTCGTAAAGACAGAGCCACCATTCGCTCTTGTTGCAATTGGGGCATGTGTATTGCGCTTTTCCTGCGTAGATTTCGGTGAAATGAGAAAGACAGAAGACCACTTGGCGGCACCCGAGACATGTTGCACTGCTCGCACAGACATCAAAGACATCGTCGGTCTTGCGCCAAACCTGGACGGTGCAATCATTATAGCAGCAATTGATCAAATGCGTACTCCTGTCAGGTGCGAGCTCACACCTAAGGCTCAAATGGGTCGTGCAGCATCGGGGCAAAACTGAGTCTGAGCCCGATGGAGGTCACGCCGGGAAAATTGCCTGTCGGCCCCGTTGAAAAACCGGATACGACCCCAAGCGCCCAGCTCGGATCGAGCAAACGGTTAATACCAGCCTCAAGGCTGACCCCAGTCATAAGCTCTGAGCCGAGCGAGCCCGAAGGCAAATAAGCCAAAGCACCTACACTCACCCAAGGCACATAATGAAAATAATCTAACTCATAAACGCCATGCAGTGACACTGTGTGCTGCCGCGCAGACAGACCCTTGCTTCGGTATTCTGCCCATTTGTAGCCAGCCCGGACACCAACTGCTGAGTCCGTTACCCAACCCAAGCCGAACTCGCTAAAACCGCCATGAAAGCGCCGGTTATCTTTCAGGCAGCTATAACCTAGACCCGCGTCGAGCAGCAGACGAGAGTCAGCCTTGGCCGCGCTGCAAAGGCAGAAAAGTAAACCAGAGATTAGGATGAGTCTTGGATACATAACCACTGCACGGTATGAAACCATTAAACGCCGGTCAACCATTCGTCACACCTCCGTTGACATTGTTTAGAACTGGGTGATAGATTCCCGCGCCATACGATTTTTTTTTTGCATACCCGTCGACAAGGTAATGGAGTCCAGACAATGGTTAAACGAATTAGGAAGCGTGTCACTAAGGCTGACGAAGAGCTTGAGGGAACGCCCGCAAGCCAGGACACAGAAACTACGATTGACTCATTTGACCAGCAGATGGACGCGCTTGCCGAAGATGGTCTTACAACGGTATTATCTCGGGCTGCCAAAGTCATCGCTGCCCAGAAGGGGCTGCTCATCGCGGCCGCGGTTGTGTCTATTGCCATCGTCGGGGGCCTTAACTACTACGAGTCGGCCAACACTGGGACTCGCACGGCGGCCGCAGCCTCGTTTAATTCAGCCTCCGAAGCCTATGGGGATGCCCTACCTAAGCAATTTGCTCAAAGTGGCCTGATCTCGAGGGCACTTGGGCAGGTTCCGCCAAAGTCGGGCGAGAAGGCCCCTGAGCAAGATGCAAATGCAACGGCCGCAGCGCTCCAGAAGGCCGCCAAGGATTTTGATTCGACCGCTAAAAACTATCAGGATGCAGCCATCGTCAGCATGGCGAAGCTCGGGGCCGCCAGCACGCAATATGATTTAGGCCAAGCCAAGGCTGCCGCGGCTGGCTACCAGGCTATCGCGAATTCACCATCGGTGCTCGAGATGGCCAAGATTGTTGCGTTGCAGGGCCAGGCAGCTGCCCAGGAGAACGAGGGCAACCTCGACGGTGCCCTGGCCGCCTGGCAGACCATTGAAGGGATGAACAAGGAGTCATTTGGTCTACTCGCTGGGATTCAGCGAGGGCGCCTCCTGGAAGGTGCTGGCCAGAACGCTAAGGCAATAGAAGTTTATCAGACACTCGAATCATCCTACGCCAAGGCATTGGCGGACTTTCGTAACAATCCAAGCAAAACGGCGATTAAGAGACGACTCCAAGAGCTTGGAGCCGGAGCCGTCAAATAATCTGACCATTGAGACGTTCAGACGTTCAGACGTCAGAGCATAACAGGGAGACATGGAACGTTGTTTCACCATCTTTCGGCGTTAGCATATTGTCTCGCTCTATTGGGTTGCACAACCTTCGGCAGCCCCGGGGCAATCACCCCCATTTCGGGGACGGGAACAATCACGTCACTTCCCATGCCAACACAATTGTCCTGGTTCCGCAGTCTTCGCCTTGAAGGGCTCCAGACCGAACATCATTCCGAGCTTGGACAGCCGGCATATTCCCCGGTACAAGAAGCCGTCTGGACTGGCAGTAGCCGTGGGCCCCTCTATCGTCTCTCCGCTCATAACGGCTCCGTCCAGTGGAGCAAGGATGTTGGCGGCGTGCGCTCACCCATCGCCCATTATGAGGGTGTCTTATACCTCGGCGCAGATGACGGCCGTCTGGTCGCCATCGACGGTGCAAATGGTGAGCGGCTATGGTCATACAAGGTGAAGGGCATCGTCACCGAGCGGCCTCTTATTACCAAAAAAAGCATCTATATCGTCGATGGGACCAATGCTGTTTACAGTCTCAACAGACAAACCGGTGCGTGGCAATGGCAATATCGTCGAGACTCGCCCAGGCATTTTGCTGCTCATGGTCAAGCGGCCCCGACCCTCTCTGGTACGCGATTATACCAGGGATTCTCCGATGGCTATCTGGTCGCCCTTAACGCGACCGATGGGGGGCTCCTCTGGGCCAAGGATCTCAGCGCTAAAAATGGCTCAAATCCAGATGTGGACGCATCCGCCATAGCGGTGGCCGACTCGGTTTATGCGGCGTCTCTCGACGGAGGGCTGTACTGCTTAGACCCTAGCAGCGGCGGCGTTCGATGGACCCTAAATCTAGATGGCATCATCGGTCTCGCCAAGCATGAGGGCGATCTCCTCGCAACACTCAGTAATGCCAAAGTGGTGCGGATCGATACATACAAGCGGCGAATCCGATGGGAGACGCAAATGCCAAGAAAGCGTGGTAACGCCTATCAGGCCACTCTTGCGGGAGCTAAACTCATTGTTGGCTTCGATCAAGGGGCTCTCTACTGGCTCGACCTCGCGACAGGACAGCCCCTTCGTCGTTTCGACTCTGGCCCCGGTTTCTCTGTGCCCCCAACCTTTGCCGGCGGTCATGTCTTTGCCATTGATAACGCCGCTAAGTTGTATTCATTTAGAGCTCACCGGCAGGCGCCTAAAACCGATCGCCTGCCACTAGGTCGTAGATAAGCGCGTACAGACTGGAAGTGGAAGGGGACTATAGACCCCTTAATAACCGCTAAATGGACCGAGGCTCGCTTTAAAACCTTCGACCATTTGGACCGGATTGGGGTCAATATCCAGGCTATAAGCCAATGCGATGCTGGCATAGTCCATAACCAGCAAAGCCCGATAAACCCGCTCAAGCACATCACCACCGTCCAGATCAACGACGACCACATCGAGACCGTGATCGCGAAGAGTCGCAACACTGGTATCCAAACGTTGAACCATCCGGACGGGCGCTGCTGCATCTCTAAAGAAAACCGGCACAAACTGCCCATGGCGCTGAGTGTATCCGACCATCTCATTGTGATTGAACTCTGGCAATGCTCCGTAAAAGCTCGGGATCTTCGAATTCTCGTTAAACTTGATTTTGCTGACTTGAGCAACGGTCTCAACAAACACGCCCGTGCTGTAGAAAATAGGCGTCTTCTGGCCAATTCGTTCAGCGAAGGCCACACCTGCGGACTCTAAGCCCTCGATACCCTTAAGTGTGCTAGCGCACCCATCTAGCGTCCGCCACGCCGCGTCACGGTCTAGCAGACCAGACGAAACCATGATTCGAACAAATGCCGCAACAAACATTCCAGAGGCGGCCCTCGGCTGGAAAGTAGGCGAGGGTTTCTTCAGTCGAGCACATGGAAGCCTATGCTTATCTGCACACGCTTCAAGCTTGCCCCCAGCCGTCACCACTGCCACAGTCTCACCACGCTCTATCAGAGCGGATAGAGCCGCCAAGGTCTCTTCCGTATTGCCAGAGAAACTCGACACAATATATAAGCCGCGCCCCGGATAAGACGGCACCGTATAGTCGCGACTAACATAAACCGGAACGACATGACCAAATCCGGCCGAAACGATGTCACCTGGAAATGCGCTTCCGCCCATACCGCATATGGCGACAAAGTCAAACGCATCAGTGCCGCTCGACGGAAGGTGGTCTGCAGCGGACCAGCCCATCTCAAAATGAGTAGGGGTACCACGAACAGCGTCGAGCATCGGGTTATTTACATTAGTTAACATAATATATCTTATGCGACGTTGACCTGGTCTTGTTTACTGCTCCGCTGCTCTTAATAGAGTTTTAGCATTCGCAGTGAATCGCCGTCTTTCGGCAGGCTTTAAGCGGGTTCGCAACGCCAACGTCGAGAATGTTACGAGATCGTCCAAAGCCCTTGCTGCATACAACATATGGTTAGGTGTGACGTCAACGGTCTGCAGGTTAATTTTAAGTGACTTTATGTCGATCAACCCATTTTCATCGATGCGGACGCCCTTAAACAGTGATGTGTACCCGTAGAATTGCTGAAACCCTTTGAGTGTGCGTTGACCTGCATGTGGGTCGCCCGACTGACCAACACTCGAATAAAGGTGCTTCAGAAGCGACTGGAATGGCTGCAGGACACGCTCATCGATCCCGCGCTGGTCCATGACGGGCTTGGTGACGGGTGCCATGATCGCGGGGGCAACAGTCGGCTCACTTGTCCCGATATAGTTCCGCTGAAAACCCTCATAGAGACCTTCTAATACAGCGCGTCGACTATGGGTGACCCGTTCGCATAGCTCCGCAAGCGTGCAGGGTTCAGCGAGGGCATCTAATAGATCAAGCAAAACCGGTGAAGTGCGGGCTGATGAAGGCATTAGAGCTGCACGTTGTAATTTTAGCTGCCTTGGCCCATCGAATCGGGCTTCAACTGATCTGAGTTCGTCCAGGCGCTGAAGCGCCTCCATAAGAGCGGGATTGACATCGAGCTCGAGTAGCGGCGATGAGGCGGATGAGGTCTCTACGGTGAAGACAAAGTCGCCCGCGTCGAGGGACACGATGCTCAAGATGATATCTTTAAGCTGCTGCTTGAGTGCGGATAGTAATTGCTGCGGCTGGATTCGCTCTGAGTTGACGAGGTAATTCCCGAGCGGCCGTCCCGCTTTCCGGGCCGCCTGACTTTGCTGGGTCAAATCGGCATCGCTGAGCGCCCCCATTCTATACAATATCTGGCCAATTCTATCACCCCGGGCACTGGTTGATGCGCCCACCAGTCGACCGCCATTTAAGTCTATAGAATGCTGAGCACGACCGCCCCAGAAAGTAATGGAACCCGTTCGTCTGGCTCCAGCAAGAAAGCCTAAGATTTCAAATGCATTATCGAAGGAGGCAAGATTCCCAGCAAGGGCTATCCGGCGGCCAGGAGCGAGGGTGCTATAGTCGATGACAGGTACGTCGGAAGGCAGGTTTGCGCCATCCTCCTTGCGAGCGAGACGGGCTTGATGTTCGTTGCCAATTAGGTAACATCTGCCGTCCGAGTCGAGGTGAATCCCCTCCTCTTTAATGGTAATGTCTCGCGCTGAGGGTTTCACTTTTTTCGACCGAAAAAGCCCTTAATGCCAACATTGGTTTCTTGCTTTCTCTTGATGGCATAGCGGAGTTCGCTTGTCGCCTGGCTGAGGTGCGGATCCAGCTTTAGGGCTTCGTGAAAAGAGGCTATCGCTTCGTCTAGGTGTCCTGAATCCCTGAGTATTCGGCCGAGATACAAGCGCGGCCGAGCCAGTTGCGGCGATTTTGCGATGACCGAGCGCAGCTGTTGTTCCGATTTTGTCGAAACCGTCCTCGATGCACCTTGACTTTGAGAGATCAAATACTGCGCATACGCCTGGCCCGCGACAGCATTTGGATCATCGGGCGTAATCGAGAGCGCTTGCTTCAAGCGACCCAAGGCTGGTGCAGCCTCACCGCGGCCCAGCTGGGCCAGAGCGACCTGGATGAGCTTTTCCGCTTGTAAGGCGTCTTGGATATGGCTCTCAGTGGTTTTAGGTTGGCTATTTCTCGAGCTCGGACCCGCCCGCTTGGCTGCGGCGGCTGCGTATTCCAAGCTAAGTTCATATTCCTTTCGCTCTTCGGTGTCCGTCAGGACTTCATGGGCCCTATTAAGCGCTATGAACACATTTTGCACGGCGGCCCTCGTCGGATCGGTCAGGTCGTAGCGCGAGAAGCGGTCAACATGAAACTTACGGGCGAGTTTACGGAACTCATGGCGCACTAGCTTGGTCGTCGCCGTCTGCTCAACACCGAGCAGTTCAAAATGATTCAACTTTTTTAAGTTACCCATCAACCCAAGCGCCTCTTCTAAAAAACCGCGGTCTTTGTCGGGCATGTCCGCTGGTATGATCGGGTCTCCCTGTACGCTCGCCTGCTTCACGACCCGCCCGGCCGATGAGCGCGATGCTGGAGGGGCAGCCTCTGTCTTTGGCCGTCTTGGGGGCTTTGGTGAGGTCGGTCGAGACACGCGTCGGCTACTGCTACTGCTACTTGGCTTCGGCGGCTCACCGCCTCGCATTGGAACGCCCACCGCCGTCGCACGGGCCCCACTGCCAGACTCATTCGCTGTAGCCTCAGGCCGGTTTGGGCGCACAGGCTGTGGCGCCTTTGAGATCTGCGTCCGGCTCCTCACATTCGGCGGCCTAATAATTTTAGACGCCGCTGCCTCTTGCTTTCGCGTGGCGGTCGATATGTCCACCGGTGGGACGTCAACCGTGACGGGGATGTCGGCTGTCTCTACTGCTTGACCTCGTGATGCTGTCGCAGGCGTCGCAAGACCGCCAAGAATCAAAGCGGCCGCCTGTCGGATATTGGTCTGTCTCTCGCCAGGCAGGCTGGCCACGGCGTCCACCACGAGGCCCCGGTCCAGAGTGGATAGGATCGACTCGCCCTTAAAGAGGCTGTCGAAGACTCCGCGATGCTCATCAAGCCAGCTCGTGCCCACAAGTCGCTGCCCCTTGAAATTGTCCAAAAAACGCTTGCACACGGGCGTTGGCACCACTCGAACGCAGCTTTCCAAAATCAAGTGAACAGGATGTAATGGTTCGATCAATGCATCTTGCGTTGGAGCGGCTTGAGTGAACTTAAAGTCACCACTCGACCAGCCGAACACATCCAAAATTCTGTCTTTGGCAAGCTTTGTCTCCAGACGAGAGAGCCGAGGCCGCGCAACCAAGTCTTTACTGAGCAGATGCTCCTCAAAACTGAGGCCCAGCTCGTCAGCCTCCTTTTGGACATCCCGGTGCTCTGTAGACGAAATCAGCCCATCGATGACCAGTGCCTTGCCGAGTGATTCTGACTCAGAATTAGACCGAACGGTTACCGGAAAACCATTGGCGAAATGGATCTCCTTCGTGGAATCAGAGCTTCTGAGAGTGAGAACGCCATTCGCCTTTCGATCAAGGAGGCTACGAAACACCTTAAAAAGCTTAAATGCATCTAGCTGACCGGTACTCAAACCAACTTCCTAATCACCTGCATGGCACGGTGCCCCAGTAAACCTACGTCTCTCATAAGAGTGGTTCAAACACGCCCGCAATTCAACGACTTTCACCACTCCTAGGCTTCTTTACAAGTCTAGCACGAACCGCCTTTGACTGGTCGCCCGGCTCTCTTAACATGTACCACGTATAAAACCCCAAGCGCTCAAGCCTCAGACGCTTGGTCGACGGTTCGAACGCAATCCAGCCGTCCCGATAGCGGTCGACTGTCCCCATGAACCGCCCATCTAAGTAGATTTCGGCATCGGCAGGCTCGACAATAATCCGAAGAGACACCATCCCCTTTGGTGGAGTGGGCGCTCTTCTTGTATCGATGACGACCCCTGCCCCACAGCCCTGAAAAAACAACAGCGCCCATGCCACGAGTCTGACTATCAAACGCCAGCTACTCCCAGGTGGAAAGCCCCCATTGAGGGGCGAGCTGGCTTGCAACTCCGGCTGAACGCCTATTCCCATTCAATGGTCGCAGGCGGCTTGCTCGATATGTCGTAAACAACGCGGTTGATCCCGGCAACTTCGTTGATGATTCGGGTCGACATCCGGCCCAGGACATCATAGGGCATTTGAAACCAATCGGCCGTCATCCCGTCAACACTCGTGACAGCTCTGATGGCCAAAACAGACTCATAAGTGCGGTCATCGCCCATCACGCCTACCGAGCGCACTGGCAGGAGCACGCAGAGGGCTTGCCAAATATCTCTATGAAGTCCATTGGCCACGATCTCTTCGCGCATAATGGCATCGGCAGCCCGCAGAATGGCCAAGCGTTCCCGTGTAATTTCACCCACCACGCGAATCGCTAACCCAGGTCCAGGGAATGGGTGCCTCCAGATCACGTCTTCGGGCAAGCCAAGTTCAAGCCCGGCCTCTCGAGCCTCATCCTTGAAAAGCTCCCGTAGAGGCTCGCATACCTTTAAATCCATACGCTCAGGCAGACCGCCAACATTGTGATGGCTTTTTATAACGGCGGCCGGTCCTCGGACACTTACGCTTTCAATGACATCTGGGTACAGGGTGCCCTGTGCTAAGAACCGTGCGCCATCTATGGTCTTAGACTCCCGCTCAAACACCTCGACAAAAACACGGCCAATTATCTTCCGCTTCGTCTCAGGGTCGGTCACGCCTTCAAGCTCAGAAAGGAACGCTTCGGACGCGTCTACATGCCTTAAATCATAACCAAACTGTGTTCCGAAAACGTCGACGACCTGTTGAGCCTCCCCCTCGCGCAAAAGACCGTTGTCCACAAATACGCATGTGAGTCGGTCCCCGATTGCTCTATGGATAAGAGACGCAGCGACGGCGCTATCGACCCCACCTGATAGGCCGCAAATCACGCGGCTATCGCCTACATCGTCTCGGATCCGCTCCACCGACCGCTCGACAAAAGATGCCGGCGTCCAATCCCCGACAAGGCCGGCGCTGTCCATTAAGAAGCTTTGTAGTAGCCGCGTTCCCTCCGGGGTATGAACCACCTCTGGATGGAACTGCACACCGTAAAAATGGCGTGACCTGTCGGCAACAGCAGCGATTACGCCATCAGCCGAGCGCGCCAACACAGTAAATCCAGCAGCAGGCGTCGCAACGTGATCACCATGACTCATCCAGGCCGTCATAACGCCAGTCTCAATTCCTTTGAATAAGCAGGATTTATCAATGAGATTGACCTCGGCGCGGCCGTACTCACGGCGATTGGATGGTTTGACTTCCCCTCCAAGCGTCCGCGTTAGAACTTGCAAGCCATAGCAGATGCCTAAGATCGGGACACCCAATTCGAGTAGCGCGCCATCAAGCGGCGGTGCATCGGCCTCGGTCACGCTCGCTGGGCCGCCACTTAGAATAATCGCACCGGGTGTCTTCGCGAGAATGTCAGTAGCCGTTGCATCGAAAGGCAGTATTTCACAGTAGATATTCAGCTCACGAACCCGCCGAGCGATCAATTGCGTATACTGGCTTCCGTAATCGAGGATAATTACATGATTTGCCATTAGTCTATCCGATAATTAGGGGCTTCTCGTGTCACCACCACATCGTGGACATGGGACTCCCGGAGGCCTGCTGAGGTAATTTGGACGAACCGCGGTTTCGTCCTCAGGTCTGAGATCGTACCGCAACCAGTGTAGCCCATGCCGGCTCGAAGCCCGCCGATCAATTGATACAAAGTGTCTCCAAGGGGTCCACGATAAGGCACTCGGCCTTCAATGCCCTCTGGAACGAGTTTTTTAGAATCCGTGCCGTCCTGAAAGTAGCGGTCGCTGCTCCCTTTCTCCATCGCACCCACGCTCCCCATTCCTCGGTACGCTTTATACGACCGCCCCTGATAAAGCACCACCTCGCCGGGCGCCTCTTTGGTCCCCGCGAGTAGACTCCCGATCATGACAACGCTTGCACCGGCCGCGAGTGCTTTCACGACATCGCCGCTAAATTTTATGCCACCATCGGCAATAACCGGGATATCCGCCTTGTCGGCAACTGCAGCACAATCCATGATCGCGGTAATTTGAGGCACTCCGACTCCGGCGACAATTCGTGTCGTACAAATCGAGCCAGGCCCAATCCCCACTTTCACCGCATTGACACCCACATCGATCAAAGCTTGTGTTGCAGCGGCAGTAGCCACATTACCAGCAATAATTTGCAGGTCAGGCCAGTCCTTACGCAACTGGCCAACCGAGTCAATAACGCCCTGGCTGTGACCGTGAGCTGTATCGACAACAACTGCATCTACACCGGCCTCGACGAGCGCTGAGACACGCTCGGTACAATCTGCACCTACACCAACGGCAGCCGCAACAAGAAGACGTCCCTGAGCATCCGTAGATGCATTTGGGTGTGCTTCCGCCTTTTCGATATCCTTTATGGTAATCAAGCCCCTCAGATTCTTTTCAGCATCGACAACGATCAGTTTTTCTATCCGATTTGCATGGAGCAGGGCCTTACTTTGCGCGAGACTCAAGCCCTCAGGCGCTGTAATTAGGTCCGTCGTCATCAAACTCGAGACCGGTTCATCTGTTCGGTTCTCAAAGCGAATATCTCGATTCGTTAAAATTCCAACAGGGCGGCCGTTATCGACGACCGGAAGTCCACTAATACGATGGCGCCGCATAAGCTCAACCGCATCCCCGAGAGACATGTCCGGCTTAACGGTTAGCGGATCGACGACCCCCCCCGTCTGGGCCTTTTTTCCCCGATTTACCTCGCCCGCCTGTTCGATGGGGGTCATATTCTTGTGGATAACTCCGAGTCCACCCGCCCGAGCCATAGCGATGGCCGCCCGGGACTCGGTGACCGTGTCCATGGCGGAGCTGATGAGCGGTATTCGTAGTTCAATGGACCTCGTGAGACGCGTCTTGGTTTCCACTTGGTGCGGCAAAACCGTTGAATGGCCGGGCTCCAGAAGAACATCATCAAATGTTAATGCGGGACGGATACGTGAATTAGGCGTGTTCATGCTAACATCCATTAGGTCACTGTCTTGCGGCAACATAAAGCCCGTCGAAGCCCGACGCAATGCTAGAATGTGTTTTCAGGGAATCATTGGCGATACATTTAAGATTACTCTGGTTGGGTGACGTCTCGATTGACATAACCCTAAAACGAAAGGCACCCTGTGACAGGGCACATACAGCCATTCATTCCTGAGGTTCGGTCGAGGTAATCATGCAACGCTCCGCCCGCATAAAAGAATTTCACAGCGCCCCCCCATTGATGACAGTCGCAGCCTTAATTGGACTGGTCGTCTGTTCAGCGTGTTCCCGGCCACCCGTTCCTGACCTCACGACTCGAGATGACCCCTTCTCTGCCCCACAGTCTCCCCCACCGGACTCCTCCGTCCGGATAGCTACAATCGAGCTCGATAAGCTGCTGCCGGTCTGTGTTAATACCCCGAGTGGATGCCTTAAGCTAGACGATGAATACATCGCGGGTGTCGTGCAGTGCGAAGTGGCTGGCATTACAGACGCAGGAGCGGCTCTCGAGGCACAAGCCATCGCAGCCCGGACCTATTTGGCGAGCTATTATTATCGTCACCCCAAGGGCGGGAAGGTCGATGTGACGGCCCGGTTTCAGTGCTGGAGACAGCCAAAAACTGTGCGTGTACTGGAGGCCGCCCGGGCCACCAGAGGCATCATTA
>MDTC01270559.1_pt1 | contig 12408 bp, 11 predicted proteins | sample 811181 | NCBI WGS metagenome assembly MDTC01 (sample SAMN05326644, study PRJNA326480) | marine metagenome | isolation source: seawater | place: Pacific Ocean: North | collected 2011
ACAAAATTATCAAATATAGGAAATAATTATTCAGTATTTAGTGATTTAGCTTTTAAAGCAATTGAAATCATGATTAAATGTAGACAATTTAGAAAGTACCTATAAGATGACTGAACTTCAATATTATTCCACCATGAAATGTAAATTATAAAAATAAATACTATATTCAATAAAATCAAAATAAAGATTACAGTTTCAATTGAACCATTTTTAGATTTTATTGAATATAAATTAACAAAGATAAAATAAATAAAAATAACAAGAGCTATTCGATCCCTTGTAAACTCAATAAGTATATTTATTAAAACATTGAAATCTAAATTCCTTAAGTTGATTAAATCAAAAAATAAATCAGTTAAACTCCTTCCATCTAAGAGTGAAGCTCCATTTTCTGGAGGTACGTAAAGCTTCCTGTAAAATCTTTCAAGACTGTAAATAACAAATACTACTATTACATTCTGATTCTTTTTAATAAAAAGTAGATAAAGTAGGTATACCAATGTGAGTGTTGATATAAACTCTTTGCTAAAAAGTACACTGCTAAAGAAAAAATAAAAAACCAATGAATTAAAGTTGAGATTCGTTTTCATATAATCGCCTGATTTATAAACATATACACCAAAAAATAAACTGGCCAATCCCTCAAGCATTAAAGAATCAATGAACAAATATGACAACCACTCACTATTTAAAACAAATATTGAGAAAACTAATGCAATAATAATTTGTCTATTTCGTGAAACTTTTAAATCAAGGAATAATAAGTATGAAAAAAATAAAATTATTATTGAGTTGACCCTTATAAATTGGAAATCTTGTAATGGAAAATTTAGTTTAAAAATTATTGTTTGAGTATTATTAATAAATAGTCCTTGACCTTTAATTAAGTTGTTTGTGTAAGCTTGAAACAAGCCTTTACTAGAAATTAAGTTTGCTAATTCAAACCATTGAGATGGAACATCGTTACTCCATTCGACATACCAATTAATAGATTTTAATTTTTCAAAATAGTAGTAATTAAAGAATGAAAGTGACAAATATGTAATTACAATGTGTAAAAATATTTTGATTGATTTACTACTCAAGGTAATTATTAATAGCCAGGAGATGATAATTATAAGATATAGATTACGGAACCCCGTTAGATTAATTACCGGAAAAAAAATAAGTTCAATTAAAAAAAAGCTAGAAAAAAAATATGTGATTGATAAAATTCTTGAGTTTAATTTCAAAGATTTTTTTATATAATTAGAAAGTATGAAATAGAAATAAATGGAAAAAAAAGTTGATAGTAGAAAATGTATATTTTTAAGGTAAAAAAATATTAAATTATCAGATTGATTAATTATGTTAGAAAGATAATTAACTAATAAAGCAGAAAGTAAAATTTCTAGTGAATAATTTTTTACTATTTTTTTCATCTATATATGAACTTTACAGAAATAATTAAATTAATAATCAAAAAAATATTCTACGAACTTTATTATTTTCTTTTCTGGTTAGAAATTTAGTTATTTATATGTATAACTGTAAAAGACTTACATGTTGAGAGGTCTGAACTGTATGTATTCTTTAAAGAATTGTAAAATTCTTCAAAAACATTTTCCATATTATCTGGCCAAGGTGCGGTATTCAATTGCGACACTCTTTCATATGGAATTTCTGATATTAATCTAGTTGCTCTGTATGATTGTAAGAGTATATAAGTATCTTCTGAAGTAGACTCATAGAGATTCTTAAAAATTATTTTATTGTAATAATCTTTTCTATTGCCAACATACCCGACTTCATACCAATCCAAATAAACTGGGTTGTTAAGTTCATAAATATAATATAGAACTGGATTATCTGGAAAAATTGACACATTTTTAGAATTTATAGTGGATAAGCATTCATCAATATCTTTTAGATACTGAAATGTATTTTTGTCTACAAAAATAGAACCATAATTTTCAGAGATGTTATTTAAATTATAGGAAAGATCAATATCCGATTTTTTTACTGACCTTCCAGGGTTACTTTTCCATATATTTTCTGCTCTAAACTTTGAAAGTTCTAGAACATTTGCTGAAGAGAGTAAGATAAACAACACTAAGCTAATGGAACCAATTTTTATAGAAAACTTACCCGGCAAGTTTACTTTTTTATCAAGAAATGAGTTCTCATCTAAATATAAATAGATTAATACAAGCAAGGATCCTGTTGTCCACTGTCCATAAACCCAGCTCATAGACATCATTGCACCTACTTCTAAAATATAACAAACAAATAAGGCCTCAAAAATATCAGGTAAATTTTCATAGTTTTTTATAAATATAAAAAATATTAAGAATAAGTTGATTAAGTTCAAGTAAGGTTTGTATCCCCAAGTTGTGTAGTCCATAGAATAAAGCATCGCAAAGAAAGATAAAAAGTATATCAAATTTAAAGTCTTTTTTAGAACAGGATTTTTTAATGGTATGTAGTTAGCCGCTATGAATAGAAATAAAAATAAAATTAATTGTTTTTCATAATAACCAAGCCTATGAAACCAGATATTCCAATACTCCCAATTAATTGGGCTAAGCAATGTTTCTTTGTAAAGATTATTAAAACCACCACTAGCAAACGTGACTAACAAGTAAATTAAAAGAGGTAAACCAGATATTATAGATTCCTTAATGAAGATACTTATTTTGAAGTTTTTAATGTTTTTAAAAACTATATACGCACCAACACTCAACAAGAAAGGAGTCTTAAATAATGGAGCCAGTCCTAGCAGCAACAGACCTAGAGTGTTATTTTTTTTAGTAACGGTGATACCAAGTGTAATTATAAAAAGAGAATCAAGCGTAGGCCAAATAAAATAGTCAAACCAATGGATATTTAAATAAGTTGCAGAAATCCAAAAAAATATTTTTAAGGATAAATTTTTTGAATTATAAAGACTAGAGAGTCTAAGTATATAGAGTGTGTATCCATGAACCATGAGTATTGAGATAATTCTTAGTATCGCAAGTTTATATTTTGGAACTAAAAGAGCATATAAGTGTAAATACATTGACCCCATAAAACTCTGATAACTAAAGTCGACATGTGGAGTTTGCTTAAAAAACAATCTTTGTGTTAGCCCAAGGGTTCTTGACTCGTCAGTAGGAAAAAACCCAAATTTAGCCTCTAAATGCCAAACAAAAAATACACTTACTAAACTTACAACTAAATATATTTTGGAAGTTGTGTTTTTTGTCATTCGTAAATTATATATAGATAAAAATAAGTATGTATAAATTTAAATTTAACTATAAATTTTCTATATCTTCTAGTATTTTTTTGATTTCTTCAGAGGGCTTATAATCCGAACTCGTACTTAGTTTGTTTTTGAGTTTAATTAGTTCATTTCCAGCTAGCAGTGCAGCATCGAAACTTTTTTTATGCGTAATGTAAACAAACGAATCTGAAGAATATCTATTAATAAAAGAGTTTCTCCAAATAAGTGTTTTTATATTAAGGGCATATGTTTCAAACTCAGCAGATAAACTATCAGTAATAAAAAGTGTCGAATTATATAAGCTTTGCAAAAAATTACTATGATTCCTCAAATTTTCAACTTTAATTGACTGATTAATATTTTTAAATAAATTAAATTTTAACAACTGCTTTCTTGTTGATGGATGCATTATCCAAATAAAATTTAAATCTTGGTTATCTTGTGATAGTTTAACTACATAATTACAAAAAGTAGTAAGACGTTTTCTTGAATATATATTTTCACTTCTATGCATTAGTATTAAGACTTCATTTGATATTTTTTGTGAACTTTTCAGTAAATCAAAACTTATATTTTCATATGCAGTATTAATTGAAGAAGTGTAATTATATTTATTTCCAAAATGTTTTTTCAAATTATTTAAGGATTCAACTCCATCTGCAATAAGGTACTTTGAAAAAATACTAACAATTTTTCTTATCACTTCTTCAGGAAATGGCTTAAGTATCATTCCAGATCTTAGACCAGCTTCGAGATGAATTGCTTCAACTTTATTTTTTTTAGCTATTAATACCCCAAGTAGAGCGCTCAAAGTATCTCCATGATTGACTATTAGTGAATCTCTATTTATTTTCAATGTTCTGTTGAAAATAATCTGAAAAATAGATTTAAGAAACCATTTAATATTTTTAAAAATACTATCTAAAGTAACATCATTATCCAAATAATCGATTACTTCAACACCATCCTCTAATTCCAATAAGGACATCTTAATAAAATCTTTGTGCTGATTTGTAACCAATATACGAACTTTCCTAAAACCAGAAAGATAGTTAATCACTGGCTTACACTTTATAAATTGTGCTTTAGTTCCAATAACAAAATAAATTATTTTCATATCCAATTTCCTTGATGTTAGAAAGTATATAACACCCTATAATTAGTTTTAGTTTATATTGAAATAGTAAAAAAAAAAGGTTAAAAATGGCACAAGTTAAATATTTGTTAATAGGTTATGGCTATTGGGGGCCAAATGTAGCAAGAAATATAAACAATTCACCTGTTTCAGACCTAAAAATCATAATAGACAGCGATAAAAAGGCCATTGGCAAAGCAAAAAGTAAAAATATTGCGGAAGTATATTTAGACAACTCAGAAAAATTAACCGATAAATTAATGGCAGACATTGATGTTATTGTTATTACAACCCCTCCAAGTTCACACTACAAATTAATTAGTAGTTTTGCGAAGTATAAAAAAACTTTTTTAATTGCTAAACCAGTGTGTACATCAATAAGTGAGGTTGAGAAAATAAAAAAAATTATTGAAAAATACAATATTGAAATTTTTACTGATGAAACCTTTATTTACTCAAATAAGGTAAAAGCTATTAAAAATATTGTAAATTCTAAGGATTTTGGATCTTTAAACTACATTTCTTCAGTAAGGTCTAATTTGGGACTAATTCAAAAGGACATAGATGTGATTTGGGATTTAGCACCGCATGACCTTTCTATTGTTAGTTATATAACTAACCAATATCCCATTACATCTAAATCTGTCTCAAGTAATGTATTAGGTAATGTCAAATCTCAAAATAATATAGCTTTTATTGAATTTGATTATAAGAAATTCAATTTTTACTTAAATGTAAACTGGCTATCTCCTGAAAAAGTAAGATACATGGTTTTTAGCGGCACCAAACAGACAGTAGTATACGATGACAACAAAAAATATAGAGCTATAAAAATTTACGATCAATCCATTGACATTATTAAAGGTGAATATATTTATAATAAAAGTGAAGGCAGATATGTTAACTATTCTCCTAATGAACCTCTTTACGATGAAATATACGAACTATCAAAATACATTATTTCAGGTGAAAAAAGACCAGTGACCACATTTGAAAATTCTAAAAAAAATATTTATGCACTAGGAAACATTAAGAAATTTTAATTTATATTTTTCTTCGGAATTCTTTTCTGTCGCCTAACAAATCGTAATCTTTTTTTGAATAATAAGAAATATTATCAATAGATTGACTGACCGCACTAATTACGTCTAACTCCATTAAATTATTATCTATGAGTTTTTTTCCATTTTCAATACACAAATTGTAAACATCAATCACCTCCATTTCTTGATTGATGTTAAAAATTTCTTGATCAACAATTGGACCAGTATCTATTCCCTCGTCAATTAAATGAAGAGTCACACCGTGTTTATTTTCACCATTTTTTAGAGCCCAGTTTATTGGATTTACACCTCGGTACTTAGGCAATGGGGAGTTATGAATATTAAATATTTTATAAAATTTATTAATTAAATCATTTTTAAGTATTTTGTCAAAATATATGGATATACCAATTGAGTCTTCCGAAATTTTATTTTTTGATATATATTCAAAATCTAATATTGTTACATTATTTTCGTTAGCCCAATTTATTAATGAGTCCGTCCATGTTGGTTCGGGTTTTACTGGGATGATAATAAGGTTTTCTTTTTCACTTGATTCTAAGTATTTTTCAGCACAATATATAGCTAATTCGCCTTTACCGAATAAATACAGACTTGCTCTGTTTTTGTAATTCAATTAATTAATTTTGTTAAGAGTGAGAGGTACTCATCAGGAGTTCCACAATCAAAATACTCACCTTCAATATTTTTATATGTTAGATTTGAGCCACTATTTACAGCTTTTTCTAAAGCATAACCAATATGAGGATCTTTTATGTCAATAAATGGTTCTAACTTTCTGGAAAAAGTCATAGCTCCCCAAGAATAGATATAATCACAATCTTTTTTCTTATCCTTTATGTCTGTTATGTATTTTGCATCTTGTTTTACTTGGCCCAATTTACCATATTGCTCAGGTCGAATTTTCCAGCATGCTACATCTGCTATATCAGGGGTTGGGTCAAGTATCGAATATGGTTTCTGTCCATAAAAAAATGTATCAGGCATAGACATAAAAAATGTCTTTGAACCCGAAACATCAAGTACTTTTAGAATAGTTTCAGACATAGTATCAGTAGCTGTTGGCAATATTACAATATTCTCATCTACAAATCCAAGAGAATCTAGTAACTGTACAATCTCTGGCCTAGTTGGAACCCAAATTGTATCACAAATTTTTTTAAGATTGGAAATATGAGTTTCTAATAAAGATTCGTAATCAACCGAAGAGGGTAAAAGGAATTTAGGTATACCTTTCATTCTTAGCGCAAAACCAGCTGCTGGCAGTATGGCATCCATTATTGTATTTTATTAATATTAATTTTCATTTGTAAAACAATAATAACTTATAAAACATAAGTAATATCCGAATATGATAAAAAATATTGAAAAGCTCTATTTGTTTACAATAATTTTTTTATTTTCTGGTGGCTATTCTACAAACCTCAAATTAGGTGAAATTATGTATTTAGGAAGGGGCGTAAAAACTCAGAGCGTTCTATCTTCATATATTGGAGAAAGCCACTTATTGTTGTTTAATTTTCTTACAAACATACTTTCCATATTAGAAATAAACCCAAAAGTAGTTTTTAATATAGTAGCTTGCATCTGGTTATTACTTATTTTATTGAAAGCAAAGAGTATATTTCAAATTGACCAAAAAGGACTATTGATATTATTACTTTTACTATTAAATGTGCAAAGTTTTTTTGCTGCTGAATTTTTCTTTGGTTCGATTGAAGGAAAAGTATTTTCTTATCTCTCTTTATTTTCATCCTTTTTATATGCATTTAATGGAAAATTGTTGAAGTCATTTTCCTTGTATACTATGAGTATATTTTTCCATGCATCTGTAGCTATCGTTAGCTTTCCAGTGTTACTCATAATTCTATACCAAAATTTTTCACTCCATAAAATAATTAAGACAGGATTCCCATTTTTTGTTATCTGTACTCCATATTTATACTATTTGTTAGATACAAACTTTAACTCAACCTTGACTCCTCTAAAAAAGAAAGAATTAATGGAGTTTCTAATTGCTTACAGGCTTCCGCACCATTTATTTCCATTTTCAGATGATAATACAAACATTTTTCATATTAATGACCAGTGGGTGCCTGGATTTATATTCATGCTAGTTCTAAGCTTTTCATTCTTTATCTTGTTTTTTGTTAATAATCGAAAAACAACCATTACGCACCAATTGAATAAGATAATATTGTTAACTTTATCTATCTTTTGGATTTTTGTTATAACTGTTAGCTTCATACCTATAAGCTCATTTGTACTTGCATATCCATTTAGAATTACATCTTCAATAGTATTTTTATCTTATATTTTTGTAGCACTCAAACGAAATGAATTAGACTTTATGTATAAAAAGGAATTAGAAAATATATTTTTGTCAATATTAATCATTTTTTCCAGCAACTCTTTCTTGAAAACAATTGAAGCCAATGTGGACTCAGTTTATACAAATAGCCAAATAGAAAAGACTCTTATTGAGCAAAATCCAGAAATAATTTTTCTTCCTTTATACGATGAAAGTTCTAAAAATTCATATTTGAATGCGATAGAATACAACACTTCAATACCAACTTATGCAAGTTATAAACTAAATGTTTTTTTTATTAAAGATGTTGAGGAATGGAAAAATAGGTTAAATAATTTAAAAATTTTTTTTGATGGGAATTGCCAAGTTTTTGATGAGTTTGAAAACTATATTTTTATTGACAACAAGTCAAATAATGAATGCGGTAGCTTTATAGAAAAAGTAGGACCGTATTACTTATATAGAAAACTTAGCTAACTTTTCTATCTATTTTATTTATTAGAAATTGAAAAATGGACATAAACTTAACAACATACTTTGAATATCTAGGTATGTAATAGTCTCCACCTTTAGATTTTGAACTAACTGTATTTTCTATTTGCAATGGTGAGGTTTTTATCAAAAATGACTCCCTATCTTCATTTAATTTGGAATTCACGAATGCAGGATTCCATAAATAAACTTTATCTCGTAATTCTACATTCAAAAAGATTTCTATGGCTATAGCTTTTGATAATACATATTTAGATATTGAGTAACTGCCTATGCTTGGTCTAAAAAAGCCAGACAAAATACTCGAGACTATATGGATTTCATGGAAGTTCCTAATATTTATTATTTTTTTAAATAAGAATATTTTTTCATAAGCATTTATTCTTATATGCTCACTTAGGTTGTTTAATAAATCATTATTGGAGTTTTCTTCTTTTAGTATCCCAAAACTCAGTACAAAAATATTTTTTGTAGTTGAGTCTAGATGTTGATCAATTTCATTTATAAAACTTTTGTAATTTTTCACTCGCACTGTTTTTTTATTCAAATTTTTGTTTGTTCTGACAACATATAAAACTTCAATGTTCTCATACCTTTTTTTTAAACCATTAACAATAGAAGTTCCAATTAATGAGTTTCCTCCTATTAAAAATATTTTATATTTGTTATGCAAAGTCTTCTCTAATCCAGTTATCCATTAAAATCTCATTCAACACCATAATAACAGCTTGAGGATTCCCCCACGGGGCTACGGGCAAGAGAGAACCATCACAGACTTTTATTCTTGAATCTTTTTTAAGTGCGCCATTCTTGTCTAAGTCTTTGTTTTTATTTAACGGTAGAGATCCAAAAACATGTACAGTCGAAATAGGTGATATATTTTTACTTGGCCAAATTTTGTTTGCCCCACCTTGTTTTAAAGTCTCTCTTAAGAGGTTGTAACCATCTTTGATTTTTTCTTTGTCTTGTTTTTTAATATAAATAAATGGTATAACTTTACCAAATAAAAAAAATAATCTTCCTTTGGAAACATCAAATACCGTACTACTAAAGTAGGAAACAAGCTTTTTTGGGTCCAGTTTTATATTGTTTTCACCCAATGAAGCAAGCGTTGCTATTATATATGGAGGTGTTGAAACAGAATATCCAAACTTATATTTTAAATCTTTAGTCCATGATTGAAAAGGAGGAAAAAGATCTCCATCATTGACATTTTCTTTATACTTCACCACACATCTCGTCATTGGGTGCAGATTTAACCTCACCTTATCTTTTAGTAATTTTGATTTTTTGAGCAACCACGGCGTTGATATTGTTCCGGCTGAAACTACAACTTTTCTTGATTTCAAAGTTTTAACTTGATTATCCTTAAGTATGTAAATCAATAGGTAATCTTTTCTGCTGTTATCAATTTTCATTACTTCTGAGTTAGTTAATTTTTTTAATCCTAAATTTTCTGATTCATTCAAATAGGTTTCAATCATTCCTTGGTGAATTTCTGGGTTATATTTTCTCCACCTGGGGATTTCCTTACATACTAAATTTTTATTTTTATTAGAACCATCTACTAAAGTTGATACTAAATTTGTTGAATAATTTTTTGGTTGCATTTGAACATGAATTTTCTTTTCAACATACTCCTCTTTTAATTCCCATTCTTCCTGAGGTATACCCGTTAAAGCTAAAAATTGTTCTTTATATTTTCCTGTTAATTTAAAATATAAACCACTATTGACCTGAGCACCTCCACCATATGTAGAGCCTTCAGTAAATATTATAGGAACATTTCCGTAGCAAAAATTTAAGCCTTCATTACCAAACTGCAATTTTGTTTGAGTATAAGAATGGTGCTTGATAGATTTAGAATTGTAATGCGAGCCTTTTTCAACTATAAGTACTTTTTTACCTTTTTCAAGAAGTTTGGACGCTGCAATAGAACCACCAGGTCCACTACCAACAACAATTGTGTCATAAATATTATTACTATCAATTGTCGAATTATCCTCTACTAGAACTGCTTTTTCTTCTTCAAGAGTAGATTCAAAAATTAAAATAATATTTCCTGCAATGTATTTATATAGAAGAAAATTGTTCTTAGACCCAACATTAAATTTATTAAAAAAGTGAAGATAAAAACTAATAAAAAATCTTAAAACTTTAATTTGTTCTAATCTTTTTTTAGCCTCTTTACACTTAATAAAGTCATGTTTATAGCCAAGAGATTCTAATAATTTGTGTATATGTTTAAAAGAGCACTCTTCATAGCTTTTGTATTTATTCATGTATCAAAAAAGTTTCTTGCAGTATTTTCAAATGCTTCATCTGAAGTTAAGTTATATTGAAAACCTTCAGGTACCCAACTATCTTTGAAGTAAAAGTCATGCGGGAATGCACCAAAATGCCAAGAAGTAAAGTTTGTTAATTTTAACAATATTAGAACTTTTCCAATAAGTTTAAATATAAAAGTATTTATATTGAGTACCAGTATTTTTCTTTCTAAAATACTAGATAGTTTATGTAAGAGAGATTTGAGAGAATTAGTGTCCGGACCTGCCGCGGGCCAGATGCCGTGGGCTTTTTCTTCCGCAATATAAATTGCCAATCTACTCAAGTCCGTAACGTCTACAAACTGAATTTTTTGATTACCTTTATTTGGGACCGGGAGAGGAATTCTATATTTTATTAAGTTAAAAAAAATATGAAATATTCCTGATCTATTAATTCCTAAAATAGTTCTTGGTCTAATAATTGAAAAATTCTTTTCTTTAAGCATATTTTTAATATAGTTTTCAGATTTTACTTTTGATTTTCCATAAGTATCTAGAGGGTTTAAAGGAGTATCTTTATCTACAGGGACTTTAATAGGTTTACCATATACTGCGCTAGAACTTACATAGACAAAAAATATATCATCACTCTGAGAAAGTTTGTTTACTAATTTCTTAGTTACTAAAAAGTTTTTTTCCCAGATCTCATTTTCACTATTTTTATACGGAAGGATAGATGCAGCATGAATTACGATATCAAAATTATCCAAGTTTTCCTGAGTTTCAAGGTATTCACCAACATCTTTTGTGATATATGAAACCTCTTTCTGTTCATTATTATTTTTCTTTATATCAACAGCTGTTATATTAAAATTTCTTTGTAATAAGTCTGTACACATCTGTGAACCTAGGAAACCAGATGAGCCTGTTAAAAGCACTTTTTTTTGCATAAACAACAGTCTATTTAATATTTAGAATTTACATTCAAAAATATAATATTCTTTTCAATGTAATATATATTTATGTCTCAAACTAAAATCGTTGAAGTGATTGTACCTTTCTTTAATGATTTTGATAATTTTGTGAGATTTAATGAAATTTTAGATGAAGTTACCACAAAAGAAATTATTTTTCTTTTTTTGGATAATGGATCTGACAATAACGACATACAAGACTTTTTTAACTCTAAAAATTATTTGAACAGAAAGCTTATTGTAAGTAAAAAAAATTTAGGATACGGCGGTGGAGTAATATATTCTAGTAAATTTACTAATACTGACTATGTAGCATGGATGCCAGGGAATTTAAAAATAAATCCTAAAGATGCCATTAATTTTTTCATGAAAGAAATTGGAGACCTCTCAAAAGATGTTCTGATCAAGGCAAAGAGGACTGAGAGAAAACCTTTAGATTATATTAAAACTAATTTGTTTGGAATCTTGAGTTCAATATACTTCACAACAAATCTTACTGACGCAGGAGGAACCCCGATTATTCTTCACAAATCTTTTTTCGACAGTACGGAGAACTACCCTGTCGATTTTTCTTTTGATATTTTTGTGTACTACTACTTTAGAAAAAAACATTTGAGAATTAGAAGACCCAGCATTAGGTACACAACAAGACATGCTGGTAAATCCCACTGGCAGAATGGTATAATTTCTGAAGTTAAATTAACTTTAAAAATATTTGGTTATAAATCTCAGTGGTTAACAATCTTAAGCAAGATATAATAAATTCCTAAAAATATTAAGTTTTATGTTTCAGCTATATAATATATAATATTTCTGAAAACCCTTGTGGGCACTACAGGATTTGAACCTGTGACTTCTTCCTTGTAAGGGAAGCGCTCTGCCAGACTGAGCTAAGCGCCCTAAGTATATATATTATAT
>MDTC01077959.1_pt1 | contig 12407 bp, 11 predicted proteins | sample 811181 | NCBI WGS metagenome assembly MDTC01 (sample SAMN05326644, study PRJNA326480) | marine metagenome | isolation source: seawater | place: Pacific Ocean: North | collected 2011
TATGGCAATTACATATGCAAATTTAGGTAAAAAGACTTTGCTCATTGATACAGATCTTAGAAGACCAGTTGTTCATAAAGTCCTTGGAGTAAATAAGGAACCGGGAATAACGGATTATCTCACCGGATATAAAAAAGATTTCAGTAGTTTGATTCAAGAAACTAATGTTGAAAACCTTTTTGTAGTACCCTCTGGCGTTATACCTCCAAACCCTTCAGAGCTTCTTGGGTCAAAAAAAATGTCAGAACTTGTCAGCGACCTAGAGAGAACTTGGGATGTAATATTGTTTGATAGTCCACCTCTAGTTGCCGTTACTGATGCAACCATGATTTCAAAAGAAATAGATAAAATCATAATAGTTGTAAAAGTAGGGCAAACCGATAAAAAAGCTTTTGATCATACAATAAATGCTTTAAGAAATGTGAATTCACCGATTGGGGGAATAGTCCTGAATGCTGTTACACAGCGCAATAGTTATGGTTCATATTATTACTATTACCAATACTATCACTATTATGGATCAGAATCTGATAAGAGCAATTTATAAAAGACACCTTGTTAAAGTAACCGTTTTCAATCTTATAAATATTAAATGAACGACAGAACTTCAAATTTCATAATTATAGAACATAAGTCTGGTTGGCAACCTATTAATTGGAAAGAACTATGGAGATATAGAGACTTATTTCTTTTCCTAATATGGAGAGATGTGAAAACAAAATATGCTCAAACAATATTAGGTATTGGATGGGCCATAATTCAACCAGTTTTCAGCATGATTATTTTTACAATAGTTTTTGGTAATTTAGCGCGTATAAGTTCTGATGGGGTACCCTATGCCGTATTTAGCTTTGCTGCTTTAGTCCCATGGACATATTTTTCAGGGTCTTTATCAGCTTCAAGTGGAAGTCTTATAAATGCATCCAGTATGCTAACAAAGGTTTACTTCCCTAGATTAATTATCCCTATATCTCCTGTATTATCACAACTTGTTGATTTTTTAATTTGTTTTAATTTGCTTTTGGTGTTGATGGCCTTTTTTGGTTTCTATCCTACAATAGAAATAATTTATATACCTTTACTAATTTTTAAAATGGCATTGACTGCATCAGGCATGGGAATGTGGATCACTGCATTATCGATACAATATCGCGACATTAAACATGCAATGGGTTTTTTCATACAATTATTGATGTATGCAGCCCCTGTAGTATATTCTGTAAATAACATTCCAGATAAATATAGATTAGTATATGGACTTTTTCCAATGGTCGGTGTAATAGAAGGCTTTAGATCTTGCTTATTGAAAACGAATCCTATGCCATGGGATATAATTTTCATTGGTTCAATTGTATCAATAATTACTTTTTGTACAGGTTTACTTTACTTTAATCGGATGGAGAAAAACTTTTCCGATGTTGCATAGTTCGAAAATAATTAAATATTTTGTTTTTTGACATGGCCTCAATTTTTTTACCAAAACATATAGAACTAGTAATTACGTCATATGGTGGAGTAGGGACGACTTTTATAATTTCTCATTTATCAAGATACCTTAAAACCAATAATCCTGAAGATAAAGATTATTTCAAGCATTCATCACTTCCTCTTATAAGTAGTAACCCTAATATCAAGTTTGTATATATTTATGGAAATCCTATGTTAGCTGTAATATCACTATTCAGAAGAAATTACTTCAAAGATCATTTAAGTAAACTCCAAAGGTGGAACAAAGGTAATATTGATTCGATATTCTATAATCTATCTATAGAGGATTATGCAAAAAATGGGATTGATCTTTTAGATTTAAGTGGGCACTTTTATAATTGGTATGATAAGCACCTTTTCTATCAAACATTATTTATTAGATATGAGACTCTTCATGAAAACTTAGATATTTTATTTAATTTTTGCGAAATACCTTCTAAGCATATTGATAATTTTCCAAAAAGAAAATATCGGGTTTCAAATTTCCATAATTACCCCAAGGAGGTCATAGATGGGTTAACAAATATATACGGGAGTTTTAATCAAGAGTTGATGAATTTGGAAGATGTTGAATTAAGAATTCCAAAAAAGCATTATAACGATACAAATCTATATCTAAAAAACCCCTATCGAAGAGCAATAATTATTGGAATGCTTGAAAAATATTTTCCAAAAACTCGTAAAATAATAAAAAAGTCTATCAGGTATAAAAACAGCATATAAATAAAATATTAATTTTAGCTTATTTTTTAAAAAACTTTAATATATTGTAAAACAAAATTTTATCAGACTCAGAGCATTAATATAAATTATAATAATAAAATAGCAATTAAGGTTAATAATCTTTCTAAACAGTATCGTATTGGTACAAAGCAAGAAGCAAATGATACTTTCATTGGCACATTGAGAGATATAATCTTCAAACCATTAAAAAACCTTAGAAGGTTAAATCGATTGACAAATTTTAATAAAAATAACCTTCTCGAAGATGATATAATATGGGCATTAAAAGAAATTTCTTTTGAGGTTAATCATGGAGAGGTTGTTGGAGTTATTGGAGAAAATGGCGCTGGAAAAAGTACTCTTTTAAAAATCATTTCTCAGATTACAAACCCTACCTCAGGAAAAATCGTTCTAAATGGAAGAGTTGCAAGCCTTCTTGAAGTAGGTACTGGTTTTCATCCTGAATTAACTGGAAGGGAGAATGTTTATTTAAACGGTACAATTTTAGGAATGACAAAAAACGAAATAGATCAAAAGTTAGATGAAATTATTGAATTTTCGGGAGTAGAAAAGTTTCTTGATACTCCAGTAAAAAGATATTCAAGTGGTATGAGAGTTAGATTAGCGTTTTCCGTAGCTGCATATCTAGACCCAGAAATATTGCTTGTGGATGAGGTGCTAGCTGTTGGAGATTATGCATTTCAACAAAAATGTCTTGGAAAAATGGATGAGGTGTCAAAAAAAGGAAAAACTGTTTTGTTTGTTAGTCATCAACTAGCAATGATCCAAGAGTTATGTAATAGAGCTATCCTTTTAGAAAAAGGTAAAATCATTTTAAGTGGTTCAGTTAAAAATGTGATACAAACTTATGTTAAACAATCAAATGAAAAACTTAGTTTTATGTCATTTAAAGATGAGGCCTTGAATAAAAGCAAAGAGTACGATAATGGTCTTGAATTCAAAGATATACAGATTCAACAAGATGGAATGGATCAAAATATTTTTACAAATTGTGATCCAATAACAATCATTATTCAATACTATATTTCTCGCAAATTTATCAATTTTAGAGTTTTTATTGACTTAATCGATGATTACAAAAACTTAATCTTCAGATCATTTCATGATGATATGAATAAAAAGCCAACAGAGGTTTCAGAGGGTAAATATATTGCGGAAATGGTAATTCCTGCATATCTATTAGCCCCCAAATCATATAGTATCGTAATTAATGCCGGCATACATAATGAAAAGATGTTTATAAAAGGCGGGATTAAATTACCACTGACGGTTAAGCGCTCAGGATTGATGAATAAGGCGTATTCAGGTGACCCTATCAGAGGAATAATTGCACCCTCATTGTCATGGACAAATAAAAAGGTCTAATTGCTAATGTTATATTATGGCCAAAATGGAGAGGACTACATAGTGCATAGGTTTTTTAAAAAGAGTAGAGGGTTCTTTATTGAAATAGGAGCGCTCGATGGTGTTTTATTTAGTAATACATTAGTATTAGAAAAAATAGGTTGGGACGGAATTTGTATTGAACCACATCCTAATTACTTTGGAATGCTTAAAATTAATCGTCCTAAAAGTACTTGCATAAAAACTGCAGCTTCTGATATCGAGGGTACAAGTGAATTTTTCGCTGAACCCAGTGGTTTATTTTCATCACTAATTAAATCCAATACAGAAGATCCTTTTTTAAAAGTTAAAATGGAAGGCTTTAGGAAAATAAATGTCCAAACAAGATCTATGAATAACATAATAAAAAATTATGGACAGAAAAGGAAAATCGATTTCTTGTCTGTTGATGTTGAGGGAGCTGAGTTAAAGGTACTGAAAGGATTAAATTTATCTAAAAACAGACCACGAATCATGATTGTTGAAGCAAATACAACTAAAAGTATAAAAGATATTAGTAAGTTGTTGTTTTCATATGGTTATTATAGATCAATAAAACTAGCTTCAAATTACTTTTTTTGTATAAGACCAATGGATGCCATAAAATTAATGTTTATAAAAGTTAAATGTACAACTATCATTCCAGTTAAAACCTTTTTTGCTGATGGTGATAATTTAAATAAAGCAAAAAAAAGGTATTTAAATTTCCGTCCAATTTCCTTTTCTTGGTTCATGAATGAGATTAAGCATTGTTTAGTGCTCTATTATGATTCTCTTAATAAGAAATGAAACATTTCTAGTTTTATAAAATTATCATCAACTTTTATTCTTTCTTTATTTAAAAGCCAACAATGATGAAAAAAAATTATAATCACCCGCAGAAATTAATTTTTGTTACTTGCATGCCAATGTCTGAACCCAGATCAGCATCAATGTATTATATGAAAATATTATTAGATAGGCATGCAAGTATCTTCACATGGTTTTCTTTGAGAAAAACCCGAAAAAGTTTTAATGAATGGGAAATACCATATTGTTCGACATCGCCTATTAATTTTCCGAAATCCAATTCGAATTTGCGTAGGTTTGTTAATTTATATCCTTGGGCATTCGCACGCGCATTAAAGGCTATTTGGTTCGGTTGGAATAATAATGTCCAAATTGTCTTTTCTGACTTAGCATTTGAAGCTGTAATTGTGGGAAGGCTGGTTGCAAAAATTTTAAATGTTCCTTTAATTAGCATGATTCATGATGATCCAATCAATAGAATTGAAAAAAAGGATTATCCTAAATGGATTCTATCTATTTATAAAACCAGTTTTAAAAAAGCATTAAAAAGTTCTACTAGTGTATCAGTCATTTCTGATTATATGGGAGAATTTTATCAAAGTAAATATGATATAACACCTACTACATTATTTCCAGGAATTCCTGATAATAAATTAATGCCTTTAAAAAAAATTAATACAGGTAGCAATACCTTTATAATCGGCATGGTCGGAAGTATTAATTGTATGAAAAACTGGTTATTACTAATTGAGGTTTGTGAACAAATCAACAGGCTCAAAGGTAAAGATAAGATAAAAATTATTCATGTTGGCAAAAAACCAAGGTTGGCGCCTGCAAGAAAATTAGTTGAATACTGTGGCCACTTAGAAGATAAAAAATTAGATTCAAAATTAAGCAGATTTAACGTTGGTCTTTTAACTTGGGAATTTAGAAAAAAAGCCTCTGTCACTGTTGAAACCTCCTTGCCACTGAAAATTATTTCTTACATTAAGGCTGGTATTCCAATGTTTGCATTTGGACCAGAAAGGAGTTCGATTGTTAGGTTTGTTCATGATAATAAATGTGGTACTGCTTGTACTAAAAGAAATAATAAACTTCTTTTCAACAAACTAACTGAATTAATTGAAAATGATAATATGAAAAAAAAAATCTTTTTGGGCTTATCTGACCTTAGGAAAAAGTATTCAAGAGAAAAATTTCATTCAAGATTTTTAGAAATTATTAGAACATAGTATTAATGATTAAATCTATAAAGAATATTTTAAAATATTTCAAACACCTTTTTGATAAGACTAATCTATATAATAAGCCTAATGAATTATCAAAATATAGTTGGAATAAAGTTCAATCTGGAATTTTTCAAGGTAAAGAACTATTCTTGCCTAAAACTTGGGGTTATAAGGTAAAAAACCTCAATCATGAGCGGGAGGTCTTTGAAGTGATAAAGAAAGTGGCTCCGTTCAGCAATGTAATGTATGACATAGGAGCACATTATGGATGGTTTTCAGTAGCTTGGGTTTGTTATGGCGGTAAATTGGTTGAAGCTTTTGAACCAGCTGATCAAAATGCAGATGTTATGACAGAAACCATAAATAAAAATAATTTACATGATTCTATCAAATTACATAGGCATGCTTTGGGTGATAAAACAAAAAAGGAAAAACTGGTTCTTTTTCCAAATGATTCAAGCAGAAATTTTATAGAAACTTCAGCCAATCAATCATCAAGTTCAAAAGATTTTCAAACTATTAATGTTCAAACATTTACATTGGATGACCTTATAAAAAAGATTAAACCTCCAGATCTGATAAAGATTGATGTTGAAGGATTTGAAACAAAAGTTTTAAAAGGAGCAAAAAATACAATAATTAAATTTCATCCAACTATTGTTGCTGAAATTCATGATGTTTCAAATGCTCTTGAGCTTGCAGATTTTCTTTCTGGCATTGGATATGAAATGAGAATTTTAGGATATAAAGGGAAAAGTAAATCCCTTCCACATGTTCTATGGCAAAAGAAATAACAAAATGTACATCGTAAATATAAACTGATAATGGATAAATTTACTTTACCCTCATCGAAAAATAATTATAAAACGGCATGGCCATGGGTTTCAAAGATTGCACAAAAACCATATAAAAATATAATTGAATTACCGAAAATTAGTATAACAACTCCAAGTTTTAATCAAGGTGAATTCATTGAGGAGACCTTTCGATCTGTATTACTACAGAATTATCCGGATTTAGAATATATTATTGTTGATGGAGGTAGCAAAGATAACACATCAGAAATAATAAACTTTTACTCTAACTATTTTGCTTTTCATGTTATAGAAAATGATAATGGACAAAGTCAAGCAATCAACAAAGGTCTTGAAAAATCTAATGGAACAATCTTCGGATGGCTCAATTCTGATGATATTCTAGAACAAAATTCCTTGTTTGAGATTGCAGATTATTTTACTAAGAACCCGGATTGTGATGTACTAGTGGGTGCTTGTGGTTACCTTGATAAAGATAGTATACCTTTTGATCATAAAAAAGCACCAAAAAACATAGATTTAAAAGAAATTTTGTACAGGTTTAAAGCATTGCCTCAACCATCAGTTTATTGGAGAGGAGTTTTAAACAAAAAATTGGGATACTTGAAAGAAAATTTACATTATGCTATGGATACTGAACTATTTCTAAGATTCTTTTTAGGCGGAGCCAGATTCCATTTTTTACCCGAAAAAGTGATTGCATACGAGAGATTACATGTCGGTCAAAAATCAAGAAACAAGTTTGAAGCTCAAAAAGAAAAAGCTCTAATTTCAAAAAAGATTTTTAAAGAAAGCGCAAGCATGAAAAAATTTAGTTTAGCAAAAATGATCCTGTATAATCGATACCATATTCTAAAAAGACATGGAATGAGGGCCATAATTAATGGATTTCCAAATGGTCAAGAATATGCAATTTTAAAGGCCTACTTTTTCAAATAAAATGACATATAAAATATCGTTTGTTTCTATAAGGCAGAACAAATAACTGATGATAGTTTTAACAGGTGGAGCAGGATTTATAGGCAAAAATCTTATAGCAAAATTAAACCAAATCGGAATTGATGATATATTAATTATTGATAAAAAAAAATATACAAAATCAAATCGATTTGCTGATTTAAAATTTTCCACAATTGTTGACATCAATGAATTTTCTGATTGGCACAATTCATCTAAAGATGTTCATATATCTTCAATAATACATCTTGGGGCATGTACAAATACTCTTGAAAATAATTATGACTTTTTGCATAAAAATAACGTTTTATTTTCAAGAATGCTATGGGATTTAGCAGTTAATCTTGATGTTCCATTTATTTATGCAAGTAGTGCTGCAACATATGGTAATGGGGAAAATGGATTTTTCGATGATCATTCAAAAGTTAATAAATTGGAACCTCTAAACCCATATGGAAGAAGTAAGCAAGAATTTGATCAATGGACACTAAGACAAGAAAAACATCCACCGTTTTGGGCAGGGCTAAAATTTTTTAACGTATACGGACCTGGAGAACAACACAAAGGTAAAATGGCAAGTGCAATACATCATTTTATATATCAAAACAAAAGGAATAGTGTAATAAGCCTTTTTGAAGGTTCACATGGATTTTACAATGGAGATCAATCTAGGGATTTCATTTATATTGATGATGTAATCGATATTATGTTATATCTCATTAATAACAACGTTAAATCAGGAATTTATAATGTTGGCACTGGTGCTGCAGTAACATTTAATAAAATTGCTGAAACGATTATCAATATTATGAATTATGGTAAAATCCAATATATTCCCTTTCCTGAAAAACTAAAAAATCAGTACCAAGCATATACATGTGCGTGCTTAGAAAAAATTAAAAAGGCTGGTTATTTAACGAAAAATACACGTTCTCTCAAAGATGGTATAAAAGACTATATTGATAACTACAAACCAGGGACTGCTGATAAGTTTGAAAAGTAGATTACGTTACTATAAAAGAAAAATATTTAAAAATTATTTCATTTTAGGTATTATTTTTAAGTTGCCTCATTTAATAGTTCTTTCCCTTAAGTTTCCTTTTAAATTATTTTTTCTAAATAGAACAATAAAAACTGTAAAAAATAACAGGAAAATTGTTGCTGTAAGCCTCACAAAAAAGATTGGTGATATTATTTCCTGTGAACCAATAGTGAGAAAGATTCGATATGACTATAAAGAAAGTTTTATAATTTGGTTTACTGAAACTAAATACAAAGAGTTAATTGATGAAAATCCAAATGTTAACATGGTACAAGGCCTTCATTGTTTGTCTGAATGGATATTGTTTAAATACTTTATAAAATTTGATATGGTTTGTGATTTCCATTTTCACGGAAAAACTTGTTGCATTCTTTCGATCGTAAATGATGAAGGAAATAAAGAAATTGATCATAACAATTATTTTAATTTTGGCACACTGTTGGATATCTATTCTTTAACTAGTGGTTTCATACCCATCGACCATAATCCAAAATTTTACATCGCTTCTGAAACTATTCCCCAAGCTGATAAACTTAAACTACCTGATACATACTTGGTTATTCATTGTGAATCCGATTCAAAACAGAAGGGATGGGGCAAAGAAAATTGGACCTTGCTATTAAATTTCATTTTAAATGAGCTTAATCTCTACGTAGTTGATGTGGGGGCAAACCCAAAACCTGATTTAGTTAAGAACCCTAATTATAAAAATCTATGTGGCATATCTACATTATTTTTAACTGCAGAGTTAATTAAAAGAGCCAGTTTATTCATTGGCAATGACAGCGGTCCCGCTCATATAGCAAATGCATTAGATACCTATGGGATTATTTTAATGGGAGATTATTATCATTTTAAGAATTACCAACCGTTTTCAGGAGATTATTTTAATGGCAATATGGCAACAATAATTAGAGCTAATGGATATGTAAAAAATTTACCCGTTCAAACGGTAAAAAGCTTTGTAAAAGATGTTTCCAAAAAAATTATAAAAAAAGCATAAACATTAAAATTTCTGAAAAAAATCATTTGACAAAAAGAGTAGTTTTTTATTCCTTTATAATACCTGCTCTATCAAAATCTGGTGCCCAAGTAAGAGTTTATTCTAACTTGAGAGCATACATTGATTTAGATTATGAAATTGAGTTTGTATTTTTTTCAAAATATGAGTTAAACGAAAATATTTTTATTGATGGCAGGGTCATAGAAATCCAGAATGTTATCATCAAAGAAAGTGACAGTTTTAAATTAGATTTAAATTCAATTTTCAGTAATTCATTCAGATATAACATTTTAAACTTAACTTTTCCATTACGGCAATTAGTTGAAAAAACATTAAAATTAAAATTAAGAAAGTATTCAGGAGCAATTCATCATTTCGAATATTTAAATACTGCTTCAGCATGTTTCGGTAATTTCGGAAGTTTCATATGGAGTAATCACGATTATATTTCAGAAAGGTTTATTGAGATACAAAAGCAAAAGAGAAAGAGAGGGAAGGGGAAAGGTTTCATTAAAATGTGGTTTAGATATTATTGTCTTCGCTATGCTGAAATTTTAGTGGCAAAAAGTTGTAACCTAGTATTAACTATTTCTGAGAGCGATAAAGTTAGTTACGAAGATTTGTGCCCTAAAGCTAACTTTGAATTTCTTCCAATGAGCTGGCCTGGAGAATTTTCTTTGACAAAAAAAAGAGATTGGTTGAAATATAATAAACTTAGAATGATCCACCTTGGTAGTTTAGATTCAATTGTTCCGTTTTCGTCACTATCCTTTATCTTGGAAGAAGTATTTCCTTTGATTAGACCTAAAATACTTAATCAATCGGATTTTTATATTGTTGGATCTAATACTGATGGTAATCTAAGTAGAAAAATAAAAAAACTGAGTTCTAACTATAAAAATGTCAAATTGACTGGCTTTATAGAAAATTTAGATTATCTATTTATTAATTCAGATGTTCAGTTAGTTGGTCTTCAATTTTCTACAGGATTGCGTACAAGAATTGTCGAGTCATTTTTTAGAGGATTGCCTGTACTTACTACTGTTCAAGGATCAGATGGTTTGTGTGGTATCAAGGATAATGAAAATTTAATGATTGCAAATAATGCCTCCGATTTTGCAAAAAAAATTACATCACTTATTGAAAATAAAAGTAATAAAAGAAAACTAGAAACACTATCTAAAGGTGGATCTGAACTATATAGCAAACATTTTTCTAGAAAAATTCAATCAAAAACTTTAAAAAAATTGCTTAAAAAGTATATATGATTAAAAATAATAAGTTTTATAAAACTTATGGGTATATAAGGTCAAACTATAAAAGCAATTATATGCATGCAAATGGTTTAAGATCTTTGATAGATTGTCTATTTGGTACGGTAGGTTTTAAGCACTTTAATAAAAAAAATTCAATTAAAACAAATAAAATTAATTTTCTTACTTTTTCTGTAATACCATCCTTGACCAACATCTGGGCTTGGTATATTAAAAATATAGATCTTTATAATATCAACAACATAATTATTGGAGACTGTTCAGGTGGATTAAAAACCTCAAGCATCATTAATCACAATGAAAGAATTCCATACTTAAATTACATTCATGGAGAAAAAATTGATTTCTTTTTAGCACATACTTGTTCAACAAAATATGTTGTTATTTGTGATGACGATATCATTTGGACAAGCCAAAAGCCCTTACTTTATGCTCTAGATAAATTCAAGGGAAATCCAAAATTAGCCGTAGTCTCTTTGGTTCCTAGCAAAAAAAAATCGTTCTGGCTCTCCAATGCAACAAAAATTGCCATGGGCTCATATTGTATTGTTATTGATAGACAAAAATGGATTAGTGAAAAACTCTCCTTTCAAATCCATAAACCAGGTGGTTGGCGTACTTATGGACATTACCTTGATACTGCTGATCACGCAAACCTAGAATTATTAAAAAAGGATTATGATATATGCATAGCAAGTCAAGATATACAAGATTTATTAGTAAAATTTACTGGATTAAGTATGTGGGCGCTTAGGATACAAAAATCGCTAGGAGAAATAAATGATATCGTACGCGATAGACCTGATGAATATAAAAAAGTATATAGGGTGGCAAAGACTCTGTTAGAATTAAATAAGCTAAGTGATGATTTAAAAATAATTAATCCAAATTTATTTTTTAATAAATCTTGTTTTACCAAATCTATTCGGCTTGCAAAAAACAAAATTTCAAAAAGTACTATAAATCAAATAAATTATGAATTACGAATGAAAGTAGAGAAATTGAGGAATGCTTTTCATTACTAAAATAGAAAGCAACCACTTAATAGATTAAAAGTGGCTCGTGAAGGACAAAACCCACTAAAGTGGATCAATCCTAAAGAAAAACCTTGTAATATAACAATAACTTCAATTGTTCATTTACCTGAGATGACAGGTTTTTGGAAAGATGGTATAAAAGTCTTAGATAAGTTTTTCTATAGCATTAGGAAAAGTACAAAAATCCCCTTTGATTTGATGATTTTGGATAATGGCAGTTGTAATGAAGTCAAAGAATATCTCAATAAACAATATTTAGAAAAAAATATTCAATTTTTATATTTTTCAAAATACAATTTAAGAAAGTTGGGCGGCATGAATTTATTATTTTCCTCTGCCCCTGGAAAGATTGTATCATTTACTGATAGTGACGTCTACTTTTTCCCGGGTTGGCTTGAGGAAACACTTAAGATATTTGAAAAATTTCCACAAGCAGGAATGGTTTCTTCTATCCCTACCATAGATCAATCTGAAAAGAGAATGGAGTCAACCATTCAAGGTATCAAAAATTCTAAAGATATTCTTTTTGAAACTGGTAGCAATATCATTCCTGATCGCTTTATAACTGCTCATAGAATTAGTCTAGGAAAATCAAAGCTAGAATATTTAGATGGAATTGGTGAGCGGGTAGATAAAAAAATAACAA
>MDTC01108214.1_pt1 | contig 12406 bp, 6 predicted proteins | sample 811181 | NCBI WGS metagenome assembly MDTC01 (sample SAMN05326644, study PRJNA326480) | marine metagenome | isolation source: seawater | place: Pacific Ocean: North | collected 2011
AAGATGAACCACCACCACCACCACCATCACCACCCATATAAAGTTTTGTCAGATGATGATATAGATTTTTTCATTCGCGCGATTGGTGCAGAAAACGTCGCACAAACCGTTGTTACCAAGAGGAATGAGAAGAAGAAGAAGAAGACACCGTATGTGCCCGAGAGTGATAATGATGATAATAATAGTAATGATAATAAAAGTGAGGACGAGGTGCTATTGATAGAGTTAAATACAGATTGGCAGAAAAAGTATTTCGGTAAATCCAAGTGTGCGCTGTTCCCGCGAACGAGCGAAGAGGTTTCTGAAATTTTGCGATATTGTCACGAGAATCACGTCGCCGTGTGTCCGCAAGGTGGGAACACCGGTTTAGTCGGAGGCGCCGTACCTGTTTTTGATGAAGTTATACTTTCATTGAAACGCATGAACTCGGTGTTGAGTATAGACGATATCACTGGCGTGTGTGTGTGCGAAGCTGGGGTTGTTCTAGAAGAACTAGACGATGCTCTGATGCGACGAGGGATGTGCGTGCCTTTAGATTTGGGCGCAAAAGGTAAATGTCAAATCGGAGGCAACGTATCAACAAATGCCGGCGGTTTGCGTCTGGTCAAGTACGGCTCTTTGCGAGGAACTGTTTTAGGCTTAGAAGTTGTCCTCGCGGATGGAACGGTGTTGAGTTCTTTGCTCAGAGAAAATAGAAAAGATAATACGGGATACGACTTGAAGCAGTTATTTATTAGCGCCGAGGGAACGCTCGGCATAGTTACGAAAGTTGCCATCTTAGCGTCCCGAGCGCCAGAGGCACGAATCGTTACCATATTTGCCTGTGATACATTTCGAAAAGTTGTGCATCTCATGGTTGAGGTGAAAAAGAGATTGGCGGAGAATCTGTCAGCTGTAGAATTTTTCGATCATGAAAGTCTTAAACTCACTGTCGACACATTACCTGGAGCGAAAGATCCATTCCCCTACGCCGACGATTTGAAAACAAACATACAATTCTACGTCGCAGTGGAAACTACCGTAAACGAAAAGGCTATGGAGAGTAGGTTGAGAGCAAATGTGTTAAATTTTGCGCGCTCAGTGTGTGTCCTTGCGGAGGATGGAAGGAAAAGTAGGGGAAAATTTGTGAGCATTCTTCAGAAAAAATTTCGCGGCGACGAAGCAGAGAGGAACAAACCAAATTTAGCGCAACGGTTTGTGATATCCGAAAACGAAAAACACGCGAATGAGCTCTGGAATATACGCGAACGCATATCCGTGGCGTTAAAATACGCCGGTGCCGTGTACAAGTACGACGTTTCGTTACCAACGATTAAAATGTACGAGCTTGTCGAGAGAATGAGAGAACGCTTCGCCGAGCGAAGAATGGATGATAAAGTCAAAGTTTTAGGATACGGTCATCTCGGCGACGGAAATTTACATCTCAACATATCTCGAAAAGAAGGTCCGTGTAAAGACACGCTTGCGATGATCGAGCCATTCGTCTACGAGTATGTCACTGAGCACAAAGGAAGTGTTTCAGCTGAACACGGATTAGGGGCGATGAAAGTTCAAGAGCTTTGGCGAGGGAAGGACGCGGAAGAAGTTCGGCTCATGCAAAGGGTGAAGAACATGTTCGATCCGCGTGGTATTCTGAATCCGCACAAAATGATTCCGTCCTCCCCTCCCCCGCTTCCTTCGAAGCTTTAGAAACTCATGTAAAATATTAGTTGCAGTGCAGCGCGCACCTTAGCAATGTACGTAATAAATACAACCCCTAATCCGGAACACGTAAATGAAAGAAAATAAACATCAATCAAATGAAATCAACTTGTACGTGAGATAAGTAAAACGTGTACGAGCGATAATCAAACGAGAGATTATCCGAGGATAAAATCTGTCGTCTGTGTGTCTGTAAAAATCTCTTGGTGAGAACTCCTTTTTTCTCCACACGTCAACTTCGAGTATATAATCCGATTTCTCATCCTTACTTAAACGCGCACCTCGCTGTTACACTTATTGAGCTGAAAATAAGAGCAGGTAATTGAAAATGATGACATCCGCGTCTATTTTATCGTCTCGGAGCGCGTACGCATCAACGAGCGTAAAATCGAAAAGACCGGAACAAAATAATAAACACCTATACAAATCAACGACGAAAGCGTTGTTCAACAATAGGAACAACAAAAGAAGAACAGAAATGCGAAGAGGAACGGGCGATAGCGACGATACGAAAGGAAGAGGCTATCTTATTGCACCACCGCCTCTTTTTCCTCTCGTGCCTGCATTTGCACGACAAACGTACCGATACGAAATCGACGCGGGTAAAATGTGGTTCTTCGAGCAGAAGCAAGGTATAGGATTAGGCTTGAACGTGTCAGTGAACGTCCGCATGACGGTTATTAAGTTGAAAACGGGCGGGTTGTGGGTGCACGCGCCAGTTGCACCAACGAAAGAGTGCATTGCACTTTTAGATGAACTCGACGCGCCGGTCGAGCACATCGTGTTACCTACTACACTCTTTGAGCATAAGCTATTCGTGGGACCGTTTTCACGAAAATACCCAAACGCGAAGGTGTGGATAACACCAGAACAGTGGAGTTGGCCCGTGAATTTGCCGCCTTTATTGTTCGGCATAGATTATAAGAAGAATGGGGGCGGCATTTTAGGTGATTCGCAACCTTCGTGGATGGACGAGTTTGATATTGAGTTGCTAAAGCCGCCTGCTTTAGGAGTTGCTTCCTATGTCTCTTTTATCGAATGCGCTTTCCTTCATAAGCCCTCAAAAACGTTACTGGTTACTGATTCAGTCGTTTACGTCTCCGAAAACATTCCCGATGCCGTTTTAGAATGCGATTTAATGGAATCAGGCGACGACAATTCCTTCACCATTAGCGCGCTGAAGTTTTTAAATTTATTCAACATCCGCGAAAAGGCAAAATCTCGCACGAACGATTCCGCCTCGATGACTATAGAAGAGAAGAGACGTCTCGGTTGGCAGCGAAATGCTCTGCAGGCTTTATATTTTGGTCCAAATAACCTCCTGGATCCGGAAGAGAGTTGGAAAGACGTGACCAATCGCTTGTTCGTTGCTCCTGTGGTTGCGACGTTGGTGTACGAAAACGTTCCGGACTACGTCAACGATTGGGCACAGCGCGTCGCAAAATGGAACTTTAACCGAATCGTGCCGTGCCATTTCGATGCGCCCATCAAAGCTGGGCCAAAAGAATTTAGAGAAGCGTTTCGTTTTTTGCCTTCCAGCAGACCCTCGAAACTTGGTGGTAACAAACCGTCGAACTCGTTAAAGTCTCCGTACTTCAACGACGAAGATATGATTTTGTTACGCGGCGTTGCTGATTTTCTCAAGAACACGGGAGTCATTTTTAGCGACGAATCGAGACCGAAGAAGATAAAAGTAATTAGTAGTAGCAACAAAAACAAGCAGAGTTAGAAATATGTAACGGCAAGCGCGCGCAGTAGGAGCTATTTATTGAGCTTTAATTATTATCATTCGAAAAACAAACCCCTAATCGCGGCTTCATCTAGAATATCTTTCATCCATTTCTGTTTCAAAACATCTTTCGCTCGCTCGATGGACACCCATTCCCGCACTCGAATAGAATCTTCCGCCCATTTCTCGCTCTGTTCGGTCACGCGCATCAAGAAGAAGTGTGCAGTACATCCCATCGGGTTTGATTTGCTTTCGTATTGTATACCACCTGTGTTTGTCGAAATAGGTATTAAAGGAACCGCGCTCGATACACCTGCTTCCTCTAAAGTTTCCCTTCGCGCGGCTTCTTCCACGGTTTCATCGAGCTCCCATCCTCCTTTCGGGAAAGATCGTTTATCCGGTTTCCGTCTACAGCTAATCACGAGTACTTCTACATTACTATTGTTCTTGCTATTTGTCTCCATCGTCGTCGCGGCACTGTCCTTCTTAACGGTTTCGTCTTTTTCTGCTTTAGTTTCTCCGCGCGTGAATCGGAATGGAATGGTACCGGCAATCAGTCTTCGTTTATTCTCGTCGTCGTATCTCTGTTGAGATCGTCCAGTACGCGCATCATGACTTGACATCACCCAAAAGCCAAAAGCCAAGAGTATATATGTACGCGTCAAAAGTGACGTTGGGCGTGTGTTTGTGATGGAAAAAAGAGAAGAGAAGGTGAGAAACAAATTCCGATTCTTCAGAAAGTTGGCGCGCAGAAGAGACACACCACACGACATGGACGATCTCGTAGATTTGTTAGATTCTGATGATGACATCACTCCAAAAGTGAACGAGACTTCATTAGACGTGCAAGAAAGAAATGAGGAGATGTTCGACAAGCGAGATGAAGAAGAGAGTGGAAAGCGCGCATCATTTGTGAGAAAAAAGGAAACGTCTTCTTCTTCGCTTTCGAAAGTCGTGGAAGAAGACGGAGAAGGACAAGATACAGAGAGAAACACGCGCGCAAACGACGATAACGAAGAAACTGTTTCGATGTTAAAAAGAGGTGCAGTGATTGCCGATCCTCTCGACCCGCAAAACTGGGAGGCTTATTCTCCCAAATCGTCAACTGAAGGCGAGCGAAAAGATGCCTTTACTTCTCTGAATGCCGACGATGAATACTTTAGAAGAACAGGTGGTACGAAACCTCCACCTCCACCGATCGAATCAAATAGAGCGAAAAGTATGAGTATTTCAGGAGTTACCCGGCATGTTCTCGACGCGACGAGTGATGTAGTAAAAGTGAGCAAAGAGAGCGAGAAACAACAGCTCGTGGGAAATAACAGAGTAGGTCCGGCGGCACCGAAGCAGGAAGTTCGAGATAGCGTTAATAATAGTAATGGTGAGAAACAGCCTTCAAGTGCGGAGACGATTTCGCAGCGCACGATTCGGTATCCGGAGCAGGATATGATTGCAGCGCAAAAGAACATTCCCAACCCGGGAGTCTCGTCGCCGCCGAGACCGTCCAGTTTAGAGAAAGGAATGAAGCCCACGGCATCGTTTATGAAACTCAGCATAGAAGAAAATCCAACGCCACAGACAATTCCTCCCCCGATTTATGGCGACCAAGGTAATATAGGCGAAAAGCACGTCCTTGTCATGGTTGGCTTACCAGCGAGAGGGAAAACGCACATGGCGAAACGCTTGTGTCAGTATCTTCGATTTTTTCACGGCGCGAATACGAAAGTCTTCAACGTGGGCGAATACAGGCGTAAAGTGTATGGCGCTGGGAAAATGACGCACGTTCTTTTTGATTCCCAGCACGAAAAAGAGCGCGAGGTCTTGGCGCGAGCGGCCATGAAAGATATGATTGATTTCCTCTTCCAGGAAGATTCCGTTTCGTATTTAGAGCAGCGCGGTGTTGATTCGGGGAGAGTTGCTATTTTTGACGCTACCAATTCCACGAAAGCGAGGCGACAATGGCTCGTTGATCAAATGGGCCCACTTCCAGTGAAGTTACTCTTCGTGGAGAGCGTCTGTAACGACGAAGACATCATCACGAACAATATCTGGGAGGCGAAAGTGACCAACGCGGATTATGTGACGAACGAAGATAAGCAAGCTGCGTATGATGATTTTAGACAAAGAATTCGTGAATACGAGCGAAGGTACGAAACCATGGACGAAGATAATTTGAGTTTCATTAAACTCATTGATTGCGGAAAGCGAGTGGAAATCAATAGAATACACGGATATTTACTTGGGCGGATCGTGCAGTTTCTCTCGAATCTCCACGCGCACACGACTTCGATTTACTTATCGCGACACGGCCAATCTGAGTATAACGCGAGTGGTAAAATAGGCGGCGATTCGTGTCTCACGGCCATGGGCGAAGCATACGCCAAACGTCTCGGCGATTATGCGAATGATGTGATAGGGCGGGATCCAGAAACAGATAAAGCGCAACCGGTTCGTTTATGGACGTCTGCCTTGCAACGCACGCAATTGACCGCTCGTCACATTCCCCACCCGAAAATTCTGACGAGCGATGGTAAAATATGGACGCAAATGGCGCCGCGCGTTTTAAGAAACTTGGACGAAATATATGCCGGTGTTTGCGACGGTATGACATACGAGGAAATCAAGGAAGCGTACCCGGAAGAGTATTTATTGCGGCAAGAAAATAAGCTTGGCTATCGTTATCCAAGAGGCGAATCGTATCTCGACGTTATATCGAGGCTCGATCCACTCATACAAGAGTTGGAATCGTATCGCGAGCCTGTCGTTATAGTAGGTCACCAAGGCGTCTTACGTTTAATTTACGCGTATTTCGTTGGTTTAGATAGAACGTCGGCGTCGCAGGGCGTTATTCCGTTGAACACGGTAATCAAACTCACGCCTCGAACGCACGATTGCATTGAAGAGAGGATCTGTCTGTACAATCCAGCAGAGGATAAGGATTTGGTACCCTCCGATAATGAAACGTCGTCGTCGTATGCGAGTATCGCAGATCCACCGTCATATTAGTGATAACATCGACTTCGTCGAGATGTAGTTTTTTTAGCAGTGTAAGAAAGCTCGAAGCTCATTTTGCTCAATTCGAACACGGCATAAAAACTTTCCTTTCTTTTGTTTACGAAAATTCCGAAATGAAACTTGAATGATTAGATAGAAGACGCGCGAAGCGGGTGCGCGAAAAGTTGTGTTTCTCTCCTTGTTGGACTTCTCGCGCGTTCGGCGATACAAAATGCACGAAAAGCAGAAGAACATAAAAACGGAAATTCCAACCATGCCTCAGCTTTGGAAACACGCCGCTCAATACTATAGATATCAAACCTACGTGCTGACGGCATTCGGCGCGGTTGGGATTCTCACGTATATGGGTTCGTCTCTCCTTTCATCTCATTCTTCTTCTTCCTCTTCCGCTTCATCAAAAGTCGTCTCGAAAGAGAGAAAATAGAAGTAGTTGAAAGAATTCTTTGATGAAGACGAGTCAAAGAAGTTAGACTTGGATGTTGGTTTGCAAAGTGTACATCAATCAATCTTAATATATATTCAGTATGCGTAGTACCTGTACAATATGACTAACTAACTATTGCGATTTTTCTTATTCGAGAGCGCCTTTGTAGACGTGGAGATGGAAGACATCATGTCCACTCCTAAACGGCCGACGTTGACGTTTCCTCGCACTTGTTTCTCTTCGATCGCCTTCTTTTTCTTTGCAATCTTTCGAGCGAACCTCAAGCCGGTGACGTCGGATTCGGCTAGCTTAAACGAGCATCTGCGACAATATCGAGCGTCAATCTCGTGCATTTCTAATCCACACGAATCGCACACGCGGTCGTCGAACGTTTTCGCGCCGCTCGTGATGGGATCTTCATCCGTAGATTTCAAAATGAAAACTTCACCTGTGTTTGAGATGAGTTCTTGGTCTTCGTCCTCTTCATCTTCGTCTTCCATCATCCCCAAAAGCATCTCGCCTCCTGAAATAGTCGCTAACTTTGCTAATTGACCTGGTATAACTAAAAGGGCGACAAAAATGGAAACAACAGTCGCAACTCTCCCGCCCGGGGTGACAACTTCAAATGGCTGACCAATACCCGTGAGCGTAAGCACCGCCCAATACAAAGTATCGTTGAGATTCTTCACAGCCGGGTTGATGCCGAACTCGAGATCATATATTACGCCGGCGGCGATGACGAAGATGCAGATGAACTCGGCGGCGACGCCGGTGAGCTGAACTGTCATCGAATCGGACTTGAACAAACCAAACAACACCGAGTCTGGAGAGCGCTCGAGAAAGCGAAGAAGACGGACGATCCGGAGTAGCCGAAGAAATCGAGGGATTGGCGACATTCTGTCGACTAAACCGAAAACTGCCAATACCGGAGGAATCGTAGCCGCTGTATCTAAAACAGTAAAAGGATTCGTCCAAAACGAAAACTTGAATTCGGCGACCCACGCTCGAAGCAAAAGCTCAAAGAAAAATAACGCGTTGTAGGCGTCTTCGATGTCGCGGATGTTGTCCATGGAAACTAGCCCAGAGTACCACGGAATATCGTCTCGATACAAGACGTCCCAGCCACCAAAGGTGCCAATGTTGTACGATTCAAGAATAAATGTTCCGAATACAATTCCTGACGAGATGACAGCCCACCAACCGGAAGAGTCCAGATCAGAAAAAGCAAGCGCCATGCGTTGGCGCGCCGTGAGTTTCCGCAGTCCTGGTTTGAAAAATTGCACGCCTTTCGCCGGCTTTCTTCGACGAACCAGCGCTTCCGACGAGCTTCCTCCCGCGGCAGAGAATTCATCCTCGCCAATCTCTTCGTCTTCTTCGTAAAACGAACCAGAAACGAGTGATTTGATGAACTCGATGGTCGTTTCGTCCTGTTCTTTGTCGCCTCCTCCTTGTTGTTTTTTCCTGAGCGCGTGCAAACGAAAGCTCTCGTCTGTTTTTTTGTTCCTTTTTCCTCTCGAGGAGGAGAAGAAGGAGGAGGAGGAGGAGGAGAGCAATCTCCTCCTCGTGGTCGTAGCGGTTGTGATTTTATTCTTCGATGTCGTGACTTCTCCCGTTTCATCTACTGTCGCTGACGTTCGCATCGACATCGTGCGAAACGAAGACAGCGATGCGCGAGTACGGACGGAGGAAGTAACGGAGGACGACGACGAGGAGGCGAAATTTCGCCGGTCGTTTTCAACGTCGTCGCCTCGGGGGATAAGACGGCGAATTCTGTGCGAAGACGATAAGTCTTTTGATGCCCCTCTCAAACTGACGGATGCTGCGTTCTTGCGAATATTCTTCGACGCTCCTGTCTTTTGTACGCGCCAAGCGCTCGTGTGCGCGCACTTAGACGATGTAGGGCAGGATGAAGACATGATTTGCTTCTTTGTCCTCACACACAAATCCTATGGCTCGGATTTGTCGGTCGTTTCACGCTCTCGCTTTTTGCTTTGCTTCAACTGTTATTATTATTATTATTATCCGCCTCTGTTCTCTCTGCGCACCTCAAGGAGGAAGGGGAAGGAGTAGGCAGCAGCAGGAAGAGATGCGGATGCGACGGGGTATTCGTTTCTCTCAGTTTATGCTTTTGAACGAAGAGTTGATATGCGCGGGCGGTGTTTCTTAGTTTCTTAAAAGTGACGTGTTTAATCGCGTTCAAGCGAAATTTTTGGGATCGAGGCTTCGTGGGGGGTGCAGATGGAAGACGCCAAAAAGCCAACCGAATAATATTCAATACGCGCGGCAAACAAGTTGTCTTGTATAATGTAATAATAGTAGTATATAAAATTAATTGTATGCAAAAGCGATTAAACCTCGCCACGCACTATGCGCTACGAGCAAAAACTCCCCACCCTACACTCCAAAATACACCTTTCACGCTCTCTCTCTCTCTCTTTCTCCTTTTCTTGTTGTCGATTTCTGTCCGCGCCGAAAAAGTGCATCACTCTTCACTTGTTGTTGTTCTTGCTGATTAAGATCCACACATCAAGCACTCGTCCTTGTTCTCGAGCGAGCACTTGAGCTTGGCTGCCATGTGCGCTTCCTGTTCCGCTTCACTCATCTCCGAAACTTCCTTCTTCGTCGGGACGGCGGTTGGTTTCGGCCCGCCGTTGGACGGCTTCAAGACGTTCTCCTTCTCCACCTTTTTCGCAGCCTTCGTCGGGTCGACGGTAAACTTGATCGCATCCGCAGCAGCTCTGGATCTGAGGTAATACATACCAGTCTTCAATCCAGACTTCCACGCGTGGAAGTGTAAGGAAGTCAACTTACCGGAGTTGGCATCAGACATGTGGACGTTGAACGACTGCGACTGGTCGATAAACGCGCCTCGAGCGGCAGCCATGTCCACCAATATACGTTGCTTGATTTCCCACACAGTCTTGTAAATAGCCTTCAAGTTATCCGGGATGTCGAGGTTGACGACAGAGCCGTTGTCAGAGATCAAACTGTTCTTCAACGTTGGATCCCACAAGCCCATCTCGGTCAAATCCGACAACAAGTGCTGGTTGACGACGGTGAATTCACCGGACAACACTCTTCTCGCATAAATGTTCGATGTATACGGTTCAAAGCACTCGTTGTTACCCAAAATTTGGGAGGTTGACGCGGTTGGCATCGGTGCAACCAAGAGGGAGTTGCGAACGCCGTGCTTGGCGATGGATTCTCTCAACGCGCTCCAGCCGTGTCTATCGCCGCCCGGCATTTCGGTAACGCCCCACATGTCCGGTTGCAACACACCCTTGGAAACCGGGGAACCTTCGTAGGATTCGTACGTGCCCTCTTCTTTCGCGAGTTCGTTCGATTCTTGCAACGCCGCGAAGTAGATCGTCTCAAAGATTTCGGCGTTCAACTTTTGCGCCTCCGGAGAGTCAAACGGTAAGCCGAGCAAGATAAATACGTCAGCCAAGCCTTGGACACCCAAACCAATCGGTCTGTGCTTCATGTTCGATCTCTTCGCAGTTTCGACCGGGTAATAGTTGACGTCGATGATGCGGTTCAAGTTGCGAGTCACCTTTCTCGTGATTTCACTCAACTTGGCGTGATCAAAGTAACGGTCGCTCGCTCTGAGAGAGCCCAACAATTTCTTCGTTTCCGTCTTGCCAGTCGGAGAGCTCTCGTTCTTTTCGATGACAAATCGCGGCAAAGCGATGGAGGCCAAGTTACAAACGGCAGTTTCTTCCGGCGAGGTGAATTCGACGATCTCTGTGCACAAGTTGGACGATTTGATCGTGCCCAAATTTTGTTGGTTCGACTTGCGGTTGCACGCATCCTTGAACAACATGTACGGGTTACCAGTTTCCACTTGCGCTTCAAGAATCGCAAACCAAAGCTGCTGGGCGTTGATCGTCTTCTTACCCTTGTTTTCTTTTTCGTACTTGGTGTACAAAGCTTCAAACTCTTCACCCCAGCATTCGGACAAACCCGGGCACTCGTTCGGGCACATTAACGTCCACTTGCCGTTTTCTTCGACTCTTTTCATGAACAAATCGTTCGTCCACAAACCGTAAAACAAGTCACGAGCTCTCGCTTCTTCCTTCCCGTGGTTCTTTCTCAAGTCGAGCCAGTCGAAGATGTCAGAGTGCCACGGTTCGAGGTAAATGGCAAAAGCGCCCTTGCGCTTACCGCCGCCTTGGTCCACGTATCTCGCCGTGTCGTTGAACACGCGAAGCATCGGAATGATACCGTTCGAGGTACCGTTTGTGCCTCTAATGTACGACGAAGTGGCGCGGATGTCGTGAATGGACAAACCAATACCGCCGGCGGACTTGGAAATGCACGCGCATTCCTTCAACGTGTCGTAGATACCTTCAATGGAGTCTTCCTTCATGCAAATCAAAAAGCACGAGGAGAGTTGCGGTCGCGGCGTACCGGCGTTGAACAAGGTTGGCGACGCGTGGGTCATCCAACGTTCAGACAACATGTGATACGTATCAACAGCCTTTTCGATATCCTTCTTGTGGATACCGATGGATACTCTCATCAACATGTGCTGCGGGCGCTCGACAACTTTACCGTCGATGCGCAACAAGTACGAGCGCTCCAAAGTTTTGAAACCAAAGTAGTCGTAATCAAAGTCACGGTCGTAGACAATTTCCGCGTCAAATCTTTCCGCATTCTCTGTGATGATCTCGTACACATCATCGGCGAGCAACGGGGACCACTTGCCGTTTCTGTGGTTCGTGTGTTCGTACATCTTCTTCATCGTCGTCGAAAAAGATTTGTCCGTCGTCTTGTGCAAGTTTGAAACGGCGATTCGCGCGGCAAGCTGCGCGTAATCCGGATGCTTGGAAGTCATCGCCGCTGCGGTTTCAGCCGCGAGCTCATCCAATTCAGCAGTCGTCACGCCCGGGTAAACACCTTGGCACACCTTCTGGGCTACGAGAACGCTGTTTATTTAAGAGTAAAAGAAAGAAGAATTTGGTCAGTCACTACTCTTTTTTCTCATTTTTTCAAACGTTTTGAAACACGCGACGCGTCGTCGAAGAGTGAGCTGTTTGCCCGTTGAGATTTTTGAAAATGAAGATTTCGTATTCGCCGTTCGCATGTCATCTCGCGAACGAGAAATGTCCACGAAACGTGAACGAATCCTCCATAGACGTGTTTTCGAGCGTAACTCGAGAAGAAACGCGGATAGGAAACGTTCCATCGACGCTCAGCGCGTTGAAATCTCGCGGATGATTCAAAATAGAAAAAAAAAGAGCCGTACGCCTCTTCGATGCGTTCGTGATTGTTGTATCGTCGTCAAATATCGCGTCAGTTCGGAAACAAACGCGGTTGAAACGGTCGAGAATCCAACAAAGAGTGACGCCAGAACGTTTCGAAAGAAGGAAGACCACGTGCACACGCTTCATGCCTGCGTAGTACCCTCCGTGTCAAACGTCATCATCCCTCGTTTTTTGAATACACAACGGCACCAAGAAGGTAAAGAAGAAGAGGAAAAAAGACGAAGACGTTTTTGTTCGCGCAGACGTACCTATCGCAATGTTCTGGATGTAATC